>Ga0247824_10000110_pt1 | contig 32940 bp, 23 predicted proteins | sample 13C_PalmiticAcid_FD_194412 | JGI IMG/M metagenome (GOLD analysis project Ga0247824, IMG submission 194412) | Soil microbial communities from agricultural site in Penn Yan, New York, United States - 13C_PalmiticAcid_Day48 | ecosystem: Environmental > Terrestrial > Soil > Agricultural land...
GGGGTGGGGGATGAGGAGGAGGACGGCTCGTCGCCCGTGTCGAAGCCGAAGCGGCGGGAGAGGGTTGAGAAGAGGCCGCCGGCCTTTTTGGGCTGTTGGTGTTGCGCGGGAGGGAGGGCGGCCGTGCCGGGCTCCGGGGAGTCGTCGAAGCTGCCTGGCATGCGGTCCCGGGTTCGTTCGGGGGTTAGGGTGGTTTGATCGCGGGTCTCCGCGGCCGCCCATTCCTTCTCGAGCTCCTGGATCTTCTTCTGCTCCGCCTCGAGCGCTTTGCGTCGCTCCTCCTCGACGAGTCGGGCCTCGGCCGCCTTGGCCCGCAGGATCCGGTCGACGTTGTAGCCGCGGGCTCGCAGGTCCAGCAGCCCGAGCTTCAGAAAGGGCTCAAAGAAGAAGTAGGCGTGCTGGTTGGGGCGGTTCAGCAGGAGCTGGCAGATGGCCTGGCCGACTTGGTACATGTCGGGCTTGTCCTCGGCTGCCACATACAGCGTCCATCCGCTGGCGGTATTGGAACTGGCTGCCGACCGCTTCTCCTGGTGCGACTTGGTGTGCCCTCTAAGCGATCGCCGCAGGCCTAGCGAGGTGACCGACGACACTTGCAGGTTCTTCTCGAGCCACCCCGTGTCGTGTTTGATCGCGTCCCGCTTGTCCTTGGAATATTCGTGCAGAAAGAGCTTGGAACGCTCCAACACGTGCTTCTGTAGCCACGCAGCGCCTTCTTGGTTTCGCGTGCGCTGGCCGACGAACAGATCCTCTTTCACCCTGCTTCCCAACGTGGCAGAGCCAAGGGCCATGTAGAAGGACTCGAGATAGTCGTCCTCCGGAGCGCAGAGCAGCGCTTCTTTGAACAGACGATAGCTGATGTAGTCATCGAGGATGACAACATTTTCGGCGGTTGCAAGCTGGTAATGCTTGATCGGCGCCTCGTCCTCGTCGAGCGACTCGGACTCCTTGCTCTTCCCAGATGTCAACTCCCGGAACCCAAGCAGCCATGCCGACGTCTTCATCTTCCTAAAGAGCTCCTTGTCCCTCTTAAGCGTCGCAAAGTCTTCAGCAATAGACTTGATGAGGTTGAGGTACTTGTCCGGGCTCTGCAAGATGCTCAGCAGCCGTGCCGGCTCGCTGCAGGCCATCTGGGCGATCTCGTGCTTCGTGGGCTCGCTCTTCGCACCGCACTTGAACAAGAAGGTGTTGGCGTCGGCACCAAAGTCGACAAAGTCGAAGATATCTTTGTACGTCGACGAGCTGCCCAGGTAACAATGAGGAGGGCGGATGTGCACCAGTGTCGACTCGGACTTATCGTCGACCCCCGGCCGGCGGTCCTTCTGTCTCGTTACTGGGACGATCGCAGCATCTCTCAACCGGACCAGATTATTGTGGCCCAGATCTCCAAGCCGAGTAGTGAAATACTCAAACAAGGTGATCGCCATACTGCGGTCCTGAGGCGGCTTGGCGACCAGCCTCTCCACGCAACCGGTGATGGGAGGGTCGCGGGCAACGCCGAACTTGAGAGCATGTTGGTGAAGGTCTCGCCTGAGGATGTTGTACCCGAGAACTGATGCCCTCTCGTTTGTGTAGCACGCAGACGGCTGAACCAGCTGCTTTTCCTTCCCTTCAATTGGCAGGATACACTTATCTGTGCTCGCCAAGTCAAACGCCGTGTATCCGTTGAGATGGTGGTTTGCCACGAAGTAGGACATGGCATTCGTGCGAAGGCTGTCGTCCGCGGAGGCCATCATATTGACAAGCTCCGGCACCATTGGGTACGGGCGCAGCCCAAGGCCGTAGAGGAACCGAGCCTCGGCGCTGGTGTTTCTGAAGCTGCCCGGCGGACCTGGCCATTGCAGGATGGGCAACCCCAGAGTCCTGAGTGAATCCTTCGGCTCATAGAGCTCCGAGACCTTGTACAGACGTGCTGTGCCCTTGGTGGGCTCCATGCCGCGCGGGCCGGCCTCAGCAGGGCAAAGGGGCGATTCCCGAAGCTTCTTCATGTCGGCCGCGGGGATGTCGTCCTTCACCGATGTGAGGTACTTGATCAGCTCCATATGGCTCCATTTCGCATGCGCACCATCGCCCGCCGTTGGAGACGGGCTCAAGAGACGGGTGAAGATGGTTTCCAAGTCGACAGTCTTCCTGACCCCGAGAGCAGTCAGGAACTTGTCCTTCAGATTCGCGCAGCCCTCGAGGGTCGGCAGATCGTCAAACAGCTTGACAGAGGGAAAGAAGGATTCGCCAGGCTTTTTCATGCCCGCCTTGGTTGGCATGACAGTGGTGTTCTGGAGCGCCGACACAACGGAAGCTTTGGAGCTTGGGCTCAGGTTGTCCCAGTTCTTGGAGAGAACGGTGAGAACCTGATGGGCGAACTTGTCCGACTTGGCAAGATTGTGCTCGTCAGCTTTTCCTGAGGCGGTATCAATCAGGAAGCGGAGCCAAGGAACAATCCCCAGAGGTTCCCAGCCCAGAGCCTGCAGCCGGGTCTCGGGGATGTTCGCCGTAAATGCGATGGGCAGCGTAGTCGGCGGGATCGGGAGCGTCGCAGGTATCTTGTTGTTGAGATAGTTCTTGACAGTCCCCAGGGCGATGATATCGCCCGAGTCACCGCCGTCGGTGATGGTCGCGACAGCAACATCCAACAGCCGCTGGACGTCGGGCCGACCAAGTTCTCCGTCGAACGCGCCTTTTGTCACCCACTGGAGGAAGTGGTTGAGTTGGTCCTTGTCAAGCGCCTTCGCTCCCAGCTCCTGGCAAATGTCATCCACCGTGATGTCCTTGATCAACCCAAAGTCGATCAGCTTCTTGATGAAGGAAGCCTCCTTCATCTCCTTAAGAATTACAGGAATGCCTCCGACAAACTGGGCGACTTCATCAGACGATGTGCGGACCTTCGCCGTCGACAAGACTCCCCGCGAGGAAAAGACCTCGATGGATGGGCGTTTGTAGGCCGTCCAGAACGCTTCTTCGATAATCTGAGCCACCTGCGCACTGGGCGTCGAGTCCTCAAATGAATATGTCTTCAAGATGTGGAGGGCTTCTGGGATGCATTTCTGCACATCAGCGGGTGACACCGCTGACCCCTTCCGCCCGCTAGCCTCGGACATTCTCCTGAGCTTGTCATTCAGACTCGCCATTTCGTCTATGAAGCCAAGACGGGACATGATGCCCGCAGCGCGCAACATCTCCATGTTCCAGGACCGCACCCAGCGGGCGTTCAGATCAATGGCCTCGCGTTCGACCGTGGGGATGACCGAAGGCGCGGAGATGTGCATCCCAGCACCGGTGGTCTGCGTGGTCGGGAAACCGATGAAGATGCGGCCGCCCGGCTTCTTGTTGGGGAGAACCGAGGCAAATACATCAGCGATCTTGGAAGCCTGACTTGACGAGGCCTCTTCTGACGCCAGGGTTTCATCGTACGACGAGGTCAGGATGGAGATCTTGGTCGTCTTCGGAGGGGGCTTCTTGGTTGCGCGTTCAAGTTCCGCAGCAAAGGAGGAAGAGACACGGGTGGCTAGCTGTGCAGAGGTTACTCGGAGGAAGATGACCGAGGTTGACGTCGCAGTGAGATCTTCTGCTATCGATTCTTGGATCGCTTTTTCCTCCTTGGCTGCTTTGGCCCGGGGCCCTGAGTGCGATGAGCCCGAAGTGAGTCTCGAGAAGAAGTTCTTCAGCGACGGCAGCTCGGAGCTATAGTATGACTCGCTGGACTTGGCGGCAGAAGCGGCGGCCTGTGGCTTCCAACCGATGACACTCATGAATTTAGCATCTATCTGGGTGCCGGTGCGGTCTGCCGTGGTGAGCTTCATGAGCCCATCCTTGGTCCTCGCCTCCAGATCTCGCGGGATGTCTATGCTCATGCTGGGCGATGACTTCTTGTGCAGTTCCAGTATTTTCCAGTCATCTATCCAAAACTCGATGTTTTGCAGGGCAACAAACGTCAAGCTGGTCGCAAGGAACTGGCTGACAGAGAGCAGGTTCGGGAGAGGCGTCGTTGTACTCCTGTAATCGAGTACGAAGGCGGTATCTGGGCTTCCCTCGCCGAGTGGGAGAGTCACTTTCCTCGTGAAGAGCGCGTTCTGCTTCCAATAGAACGCCATGGCCTCATTCCCGGAACTGACAAATGGCTCCTCGCAGTCAGCAAAGACGCTGTAGAAGCCAACGCCGAATGCGCCGATCTTTGTTTCGTCAGGGTTGCCCTCGGCAATCTTCTTTAACCTCGCCCAGTCTGTCTTGGTAAAAGGCTGCCCGTTGTTCTGCACGACGAGTCGCTTAAGGGTGTGGTGGGAAATGGCATGCTTGATGAGCTCGGACTGGTTTGTGGTTGCCGGGAGGGGAACCTGCGTCGACGGCAGTGTTTCCCATTTGACTTTGACCGTCGTGGCTTGAGCATCGGCGGCATTCTGGATGAGCTCTCTCAGGGTTGTCCACTCTCCCGAGTATCGGGCGAGCACCTTGTCGATGAGCGCCCGTGTGTCAACCGTCACCGCTTCCTCGTCCTCGCCGCTCAGGGCGGCAGCGCGCAAGCGCGCATAATCCATGGTATCGAGTCGGTTCTGCAGGGTGCAGGCTTGAAGACGGTGAAAAATGCTCAGGAAGACGGGAGGCGGGGGTGGGGGGTATGCGTGGTGGTCGAGGTGCGGGTGTTTCGGATTCTCTTTCGTCGCAGATGATCGGGTCAGCGCGTCGTTCGATGTTTGGAAGGCGGTCAAAATATCTGGTGTTTAGTTGTGTCGCGGTTAGTATCTCCCAGACCTTTCTGGATAGAAGGGAAGCAGAAAATGGGAGGTGGTTTTGGAAGGTTCGAGATGTCGCTCGGGGGGTATAGCCGAGAACCCTGAGGGTTAGGCTGCACGCTCTCGAGGCTGCAGTCCCATGCCGTCGATACGTCCCAGACGTTGGGTGTAACCCCCCAGCATCCCTGTCGTCGTCAGCCCTGAGTTAGGGTAAACAGCCAATCAGCTGCTCTGAGACTCTCAGCTCAGGGCGAGGCTGAGTCGAGAAAACACATGCAGCGATGCATCAACAGTCACGGTCTGAGCAATCTTGGGATAGGTATTCAACGATGTGCACGCGTCATCTTTTTAATTGTTCATCTACACCCAAACCAACGGCATACTAGGCCAGTCTTGAATAACATAGCGCTGGAGATGCCTGCTGGCTCCTCACCTCGGAGCATCTCGGTCGCGCTGCCTCGTCCTGCTCCTGCTCCTGCTCCGCCGTCTATCATGGTCTCTTACCCTCCCCCCTCTGTCCCGGCTCCGACTCCGGCTGCGGCTCCTAGCTTGCCGTCTTGTATGACCTCGATCACGGCTGCGGTTACGGTTGCGATCCCCATCTCCCCGCCTTTCTGGGCTGCGGCTCCTCCTCCGCTGGTGGCCATCCTTTGGTCCTTCCTCTGGGCCGTCACGCCGCCTCTGTCTACTCCGGCTGCGATCCCGATATCTGTCGTGGTCACGGTCGCGGTCGTGGCCGCGGTCTCTGCTTCGATGTCTCCTCCTGTGTCGGCGATCTGAATCTCGGTGACGATCTGAGTCCCTGTGCCGTTCCCTCCGTGTCTCTGCCGGCCGCGTTTTGTTCGCATCTTTATCGTCCACAGCGTCGTGGCTCGGCATCTTTGACCCTTCAACTTCCACTGCGTTGGCTCCAGTCGCATCGCGCGTTTTGATCGGCAAGCCCAAAGCTTGAGCTATCGCATCCTCCTCGGCTTCCTTGATCTTGCGAATCTCGTCACGGCGCTCACGCTCCGCCCTCTCCTCCTCGGTCTCGTTTGAATCTGCCGCAGTCGCGTCTGCCTTTGCGTACCAGTTCAAGTCGCGCCCTTTTGCCCAACGCCCTACAGGCGCCTTGAGGCTATGGCCCAGATAATTCTCGCGGTATTGTGATGTGGCGACATCGTCCCAGCTGAAGTTGACGCCGCCACGGGACCCTGTTTTTCGGACGGTCGAGAGGAGGTCCATGGCCGCTTAAATATTGTGGTGGTGAAGTTGTGGTAGTGGCAGGCTCGGACAGTAATTGCCACAGTGTTGACAGAGGAACTGTGATGAAGCGATGAAGAATGCGATTGACGGGCCCGAGTTTGGCAAGCCAGCGAGCCTGCCCAGTGAATGGAATCCTGGTCAAGGCTGAGACTGTCCGCATTGCCAAGCATTTGCCCCACACTCCACCAAAGCCGTGTGGGGCCGGCTCCCAAATCGGGCCCGCTTCGATGCCGGCTTCCGCTTGGAGCTTTGAACATGCATTTGCCAACCAAACCGACAGCTTGCCCAACCGCCAAAGCTTTCCGCGCCAACACATCTCGCAGAACAATCTTGACTGAGGGCTACAATGAAAGTGCCTCTGGACCCAGCGCCCAACACGGGCCCGCCACTGGACGAAATCCAATGGCGGTCCCCTCCCGAGTTCGACATGGGTATCCACAGCAACAGCGTGCTCTTCTACTTTGCCCAGTCGCCCTTCTACGACAGAACATCCAACAACGAGGTCTTGTTCCAGCAAGGACTCAACAACCCCAACATGACCCCCTACCTCGCCACCCGCGAGCTCTTCGAGGGCCGCATCAAGACAATGTCCGGTCTCGAGTTCATCGTTGCCCAGGAGCCCGCCGAGACAGGGCCCGGAGCGGGGACTGGCGTATGGGTCATCAACAAGCAGACACGGCGGAAGCGGCAGGGCGAGGACGAGATCATCGTCCATGGGACATACTTCGTGAACGGGGAAAACATCTACATGGCGCCGAGTATGGGGGACGTCATCAGCTCTCGACTCGTACGTCCGCAACCCCCTCCTCCTCCCACATCTCCATAAACCCCCCTAACCCAATTGCAGGCAGCAATCTCCTCTTCCGTAGCCAAAATGCTCCCCATCTCCTCCGGCGTGCAATCCTGGTCTCCCGCCCTCGGCCGCGTCTACCAAACCCCCAGCACCGCCGCCACCACCTCCACAACCACCAAACACCGCGACGCAACCCCTCAACCCGACACCGCCAACAAACCCGCCGCCGCCACCAACCTCCCCAGCTCCCGGCTCATCGAAGAGGCCCTCGGCATCCACCACCAGTTCGGCGAGCACCACCTCGACGCGAACCCCATCACCGGCAAGCCCGGCGACTTCCAGCTGTCCTCGACCGGCCGCAACGGCGGCGGCGGCGGCGGCGGCGGCGTGAACCTTTCGGCGGCGGCCGCCGCCAACCTCAAGAAGGCCTCGCTCATCCCCAGCCTGCCGACGCTCAACACTAAGTTAGGAGCGACCGCCGAGAACCCGCTCGCGGCCAAGCCCTCGGGCAAGGAGACCAAGAGCCCCAAGACGCCCGGCGGTGGGGGCGGGATGGCCAGGGGGAAGAAGAGGAAGGGGAGCAAGGCGGCTGTGACGCCGCAGTGAGGGGTGGTTAGGGTGAAACAGAGGGAATAGGGGACGGAAGTGGTGATGGGCGATTTCTGGGAGCAAGGAAGCAGTGACTGCGCTCTTGGAATCAAGGTGAGGCGATGGGATATGTGACAGGGCCGGCGTTATGGTTGTATTTGACGGTAAATTATCTTTGATACCCTGGGTTTCCTACAAGGGCATGGCAATAGAGCTGCAGAGCCTTTGGCTACGAGACTTCACGGCACATTACGGCGATTCTCGGGAATTGACGATGTAAAAAGCATGGAACCAGTTTCACACGGGCAACATTGCCTATGACGGGTATTAACAAATTGGTTCGGTATCTAACACTTCGACTGAGACACAGATCAAGCTGTGTTCAAGCTGTTGGGATGTCCAGGCGAGCAAGCCAGCTCCCTACACTCAAGTTAGCTGCCTAGTCATTGAGCTTGATGGCATCTGAAAAGATAAAGCACACGAAGCTTTAACCGAGCGCCAGGTTCAGATCTAGAACAATGTAGGTGATAGTTTATAATCATCAAAAGATTCATAAACAGCCTCTTACGAGAAAATCATCATGACAGGCGCTCTGGGGTAGCCGTGGTAGGCAAAAAAGGGGCGGGGAAACGCGACACGAAAAAAGGGACAGAAAACTGACAAAAGACGGCAACATACCTTCCACAAGGATACCACAGCGATAGGCTGCCACGAGCCTCCTGGCCTGCGGTGTGCTCTGTTGCATCACTCGACGACCCACCCCTGTCCCATCACCCTCTTCTGCCTGACTTTCCTCATCGGCAGGGGCCTAATCAACGTCAGCTAACGTTCCTCGATCAAGGAAAAATTCATAAAAAAAAATTACGTACCACCCCATCCCACCGCCAGTCTCCGCCCTCAAGTACGGCACGACCCAAACCTCCCGGGCGTTGGCATCGCCCTCCACCTTGACCTCCTTGATCGGCTTGCCATAGGTAACCAGCGGCGTGCCCTTGGCGATGTTCGCCAGCTGACCGCCCGTCAGGTCCGTGAGCGCATGCATCCTCGTCTTGGGCTTCTTGCCGTCCGGGGCGGCGTTGCCCGCGCGCTGGAGGTGCCCGTAGACGACGTACTCCGGGCACTCGTCGACGCTCAGGTGGGCGAGCGGCGACGACGGGTGGATGTACACCAGCTTGTCTGCCGGGTCGGCCGACGCCCGGTCGGTCTCGAGGGGCATGAGCGGGAGATAGGGGACGTCGATGGCGCGGCGCGGCTTGCGGTACATCTCGGGCGGGTTGGGCGCCTTGTCGGCGCGGATGGCGACCTGGTCGACGAAGCCGGCCGCGACCATCTGTTTGAGGGCTTGGATCTGCTGGGCAGATGGCCGAGCGAGCTTCTCTGGGATCTTGAAGTTGGCGAAGCCGGCCAGGTTCGTCTTGACGAGGTTGGCGAGTTGGGACTGCAGTTGCAAAATCTCCTTGAGGACCTTGAACCGGACAAAGTGGCTTTCGCACCACTGCTCGGTGGGTTCGTGGGCGAACTCGCCCACTACCTGAAGAATCTTCAGTGCGTCGGATTTGTCGTCGAGGGAGCAGAAGTTCTTGTGGGCTGCGTTGAATGCCTTTCGTATCCTTGCCTGCTTGTCCTCGGCAATGACCTCCTCGTTGGTACGGAATTCTTCGGTCTGCTCAGCGACGGCCGGTATGGCTTGGTTCTCCGGGACAAAAATCTCGCCGGCGGACAAGCCAGCAATCATAGCGATGGTGTATGGCAAGCAGTCGTGAAGATGACCGACAAGCAGGATTCGTGCAAAGCGAGGCGCCAGGGGGAAGATAGACATGCTCGTCCCGACCGGCGTGACTTGTCCGCTCGGCGAAATCGCCGACAGATATGTCAGGAGCTTCTCTGCCTTGACGATGCTCTGTCGATCCGGCGGGGTCGGGAAGGGGAAGTTAACCACGTGCTGGAGGTTCATCGACTTGAGTTGCAGCACCACACCCTCAATAGGCATCCGAAGGAGCTCGGGCGCCGAAAACTCGGGGAAGTCTCTCTCGTAAACTGCTGACGAGTACAGTCTCCAACAATGGCCCGGGCCCGTACGGCCGGCACGACCGGCTCTCTGCTTTGAGCTTGCCTTGCTGATCCAGCCGACCTCGAAGCTCTGGACGCCGCTCACCGGGTCGTACTTCCGCTCTTTTGATCTTCCGCCGTCGAAGACATATCGGATGCCGGGAATGGTCAAACTGGTTTCCGCCACATTTGTAGCCAAGATAACCAGGCGCGAGCCTTCCGGAGGAGGCTCGAAGACTTTCATCTGTTCCTTAGTCGGGAGCAGGGAGTAGAGCGGTAAAATATGCATCCGACGTGGACCGGTCCCGGATTCTTCGTCCTCGAGCTCGAATTCCTTCTCTTCTTCCTCCTCATCGTCGGACGCAAAGTCAACCTCGTCGTCCATGTCATCGGCATTCCGGTCCTCAGTGTCGCCAAAGTCGATGTCTTCGACCTCAATCGGGGCTTCACTTCCGGAGATGCGAACCTTTGGCCCCTCTGCCGAAGTCATCCCGCCAAAAGCACCCTTGAGCCGTTTGCTCAGTTGGGTGATCTCTCCCTGTCCGGTCAAAAAGACAAGCATACCCCCTGGGGGCAGCTTGCGATGGCCTTTGCTGATCTTTCGGAAGGCATCCTCGATGTAGTCGTGCCGTGTTTTCTTCGCAAAGTGCATTGTCACCTCATGTTGGCGGCCTTCGACCTCAATGACGCGCGGCGGCACCTTGAAAAGTCTGGTATTTCCGGTGAATTCCTCGACCCTCAGTGTCGCAGACATGATGACAATCTTCAGGGGCTTGATTGACGAATCCTCCTTCATCAGTTCTGCTCTGAGTTTGACCACCCTGCTGAGAATGGCAATCAAAATGTCGGTATTCACGCTGCGCTCGTGAGCCTCATCAATGATGATGGCCGAGTATTTTCGAAGAGTAAAATCCTGTGCGACCTCGCGGAGGAGGACACCGTCTGTCATGAACTTGATGGCCGTTGAAGGGTCCACATTGCTCTCGAACCGGATCTGGTAGCCCACGACGTGCGAATAATCTCCCAACTCCTGAGCCACGCGTTTTGACATGCTGACGGCCGCCACTCGTCTCGGCTGTGTTACGCCGATCATGCCTGGAGTTGGGCCGTTCGGTGCGCCGTAGCCAGCTTCGAAGAGAAACTGCGGCACTTGTGTCGTCTTTCCTGAACCCGTGGCGCCGCAGATGACGACGACATCGTTGTTGTGGATGGCTTCCATGATCTTTTGCTCCTCGGCAACCACGGGCAGTTTGTAGCGAGCCTCCTGAATCTCAGGGTTTCTCGTCACACCCACCGCATATGCCTTTCGCGTGACGTTTGTCGTAGGCTGCAATTCTATCGGTAGCGGATCGTGCTCAATTGGCCGAGGCGTGAAGTTCGCGGGTTTCGGGATGTCCAGGATCATGGAAGTCGTGTCGATCGGCTTGTAGCCCAACGCTTCGTTCCGTTGCTGATGAGCCCAAGCCTTAAATGCGGATGACCTCTGTTTGCTCTTCTCTTTGGAGTCTTCAACTCCATCTTCGGACCCGGTGTCCTCTTCGGAGCTCTCCATGCCCTCGTCTGAGCTGCCTTCGCCGTCCTCGTCACTGGATTCGCCATCGTCGGACTCCTCCCCTGACTCTTCTGATGAAGGACCTTCGCTTCCAGAGCTTACCCCATTCCACTCATCTGAGCCCGATTCCTCATTCACGACGGGTGCTGATATTGAGGGCTTCGCCTTGACACCTCCTCGCTTCTGCCGCTTTGCAAGCACCGGGCGGCCTGAGTCGTCGACTTCAAGAGGCCGCTTCAACCCGGAGCCGATCGCTGATGGGGCAGGGAGTGTCTGTGCTGGCGGCTTCTGAGCTGTTTTCGAAAGGGCGCCTTTCTGGTCGGTAACCGAGTCCTCCCCCCCTTCCTCCTCTGACTCGCTCGACGCCTCGTCCTGCGGCACCGCCCCGCCCGCGACTTTCCGCCGTTGGTAGAGAAGGTTGGCTCCTGACTTGTCCAAGGCAAAGCCGGCATGCTGTTCCCTGATGGTGCGTCTCAGAGCCTCCCTCTTCGTCTCTTTGGTCTGGCCAAGAGACTTGCTGCTGGAAAAGAGGCTGGTGTCGATTTTGTTGGCGGCAAGTTTGGCGAGCAGCTCCCGGTTCTCGTCCTTCTTCAGCTTGTTCTCGATGTACTTCTCGAGCCGCTTAGCTTTTTGGCTGCTGACTTTGACGCCCTGAGGCCTCAATTCCTCGCGGAGCTGGGCCCTTTTTTGTTCAGCCTCAGCCTGCTGGGCGGGTGTGATTTCGAGGGCGTTGCTGTCTGGTTCGGCATCCCGAGTGGCCTGCTCTTCCGCCCGCTGTCGTTCAAGAACCTTGCGCTTGCGCTGCCGCGGAACAAACTTCTTTGATGGCGCCATTATGCTGGCCAGACCGGGTCCCTTGGAATCACCGATGCTCGGTCGGAGGCAGGTGGAGGTTTCAGGACCGGATAGAAAACCCAAGGGATCGTGGATATGGAACGGTCTCTTGCAAAGCAAAACCGAATGGACCGCGTGCTGGTAACTGACAAAAAAGTCAGATGCCTCAGTGTCGGAGACACTGCCTGTGGCCTGGAACTTGAAGACTCAGGCCAGGTTCGTCTGATCCTAAGCCTAGGAAGCAGCAGCTGGTGTCTGTGAAACTAGAGACCAAGACGGTGGCTGCAATCGTCACCTGTATCAATTAGAATACTTGACACGTTGTCTCGGTCCCCGGCAAGTGATCATGTCCCCAAGTTCACCTCGAAGACATTCTCAAAATGCCTTGCACCTTGCCGTACTTAGAAAACAGACAGGACCGAAATCTTGTCCGCCCGGCAGAATTTTAGCGCTAATTGGTTGGGCAGCAGTCACTGTGCGTCTCACAGTGCGCATTGGGTCAATCAGCTTAACCTTGAACACACCGACGCCTCTGACTTTAACTGGTGGTGAGCCTGTTGACTGAAGTGGTCCAAGACACCCAATTCAGCCTCTCCTGTCTGCATCTCTAGGAGCTCAATCACAATGGAAGGTGACTCTGTTCGGGCCGAGCCGTTCCCCGCCAAGTCGAAGAGAACAGTTGGCACAATCAACAATGTCCCGACCGAAGTCGAGTCGCTCAGCTTCTCGGACAAGATCATGATCACAGTCTCCCAAGGTGGCCGTCTTGCCCAGTGGGTAAGTCTGCAGCCACGAGAAGGGGGCCGCAGTGCGCTGCTAACTGTACCCCAAGATCCAAGTGCCGCTTTCTGCGCCCTCGTCGGCCTCTGTGGACATGGCCTTGCCTGGAGCTGGGCTGAGTGCGCTCCCCTCAGCCCATCTGACTCCCAAGACACTCGTGGGTGTCGGGAGCGAGGACCGGGAGACACTCGGCCATCTTTATGCTGGCCAGATCGCGAGTCATTTAGCTCTGCGCGACCCTGATGAGAAGAGAACATTGCTGTTAGGCCTGGGTTTGGAAAAGGCCGAGGGTGGTGGTGAGGCATTCTACGACTTGCTCGAGTTGGTGCTGCAAGTACTCTGAGGAGGCCTGGGTTGAGAAGTCAAGATGGTCGAACCTGGGGGTATTCAAGATCCAGTGAAGACTCCTTTACAGTACAACTCCGAAACTGGTTATCGTATCTGAGCGGGATGAACGTGCTGGGCGAGGGTGGAGGTGGTCAACCGCAGGTAAGGTACTTAAGATGGGGGAAGACTCTCTGCATTTGTTGAAAGGAGAGGAAAGGCGTGTTTGAAAAAGAATGGATTGCAACCCTAACCCTTTATTTTGCGAGGTCTGTGCTTCGAAACTTGCTGGGGGTGTGGGGGTATTACCTAAGCGTCAGTTTCTGTGCCCACCAAAAAAATACCCAGCCCTAAATTCAGCTCTCAACAGCGGGACCCAAAAGCAGACTTGCGAGAGCATCACCGGTCGAGGAATTTCGAGGCTTCATCGACACTAACCAGCAGCCACCATGGTATGCCAATTGCCGTTTGCCATGCAGAGAGAAATGCTGACTGTTGCAGCCTACCCGGTTTTCCAAGACAAGAAAGCACCGCGGCCATGTATGCTCCCCGATCGTGCCCATGTCTGTCGACCGAATTGCTGACTTGTGTTCCTTCAGGTGTCCGCCGGTAAGGGGTATGTCGCGACGAACCGACCGATCACACCGAACCAGTATTAACGAAGTCCTCTAGTCGTGTCGGCAAGCACAGGAAGCACCCGGGTGGTCGTGGTATGGCCGGTGGTCAGGTACGGGAATGGCGATCTCAGAATTCGACGGACAAGGGCTAACTCGACGAAAAGCACCACCACCGCACCAACCTCGACAAGTGTACGCACCCATCTCCCGAAAGCAGTTTGGACATGTCGGCTGGGTGGACGAGGAACCTCTGACGCCCGCGACATGCTTCGATTCTGCCACGACCACATCCAAGTGACACCGGCTAACATCCTCGACTAGACCATCCCGGTTACTTCGGCAAGGTCGGCATGAGGCGTACGTACCCGAACGAAACTTCCATATCTCAGCATGACATTTTGGATTAACCCGTTGGCTAGACTTCCACCTTCTCCGCAACCACGAGTGGGCCCCCACCATCAACATCGAGAAGCTGTACGTTGCGCGACGGACCCGTTAGGATGAACGTTCACTAAGTCTCTGCAGCTGGTCTCTCGTCCCCGCTGAGGCACGCGAGAAGTACGTCAGCGGCGCCAAGTCCGACTCCGCTCCCGTTATCGACCTCCTCTCGCACGGCTACGCCAAGCTCCTCGGCAAGGGTAAGGATCGAATGGTGCTGGGGACTGTGAACAGGAGAAACTAACAGACGATACAGGCCGTCTCCCCGAGATCCCCGTCGTTGTCCGCGCGCGGTATGTCAGCGCCGAGGCTGAGCGCAAGGTGACGGAGGCTGGTGGTGTGATTGAGCTGGTTGCTTAAGTCGGACGCGGTTACGGATAAATCAAAGGCTAGCGATTGACATTTTCGGTTACGAGGGAAAACCGGATAGTGAACCCAATGGCAACGGATCGGACGGTCAGACGAAGTCAGCTATGAGTGCTGGGTCCCGGAGTCCTGGTGGGTTCCTGGGGGTGATTGCAAAGCACACCCCGCATTGCAGCATGGGAATGGGATGTTTATTTGCATCATCTAGGGGTTCCGGGCCGTCGTGTGTTCCATATCCATTTGAGGTTCAAGCAATTAAGTTCTCACGTTTTCGGGTTCAGGCATGTGTCTGCCTTGCTCTGAATGAACCGTCTTCCGTGTTGGCACGATGAGGGAGCATCGAACTCGAGGATGGCCTCGACAATAGAATCTTGGTCTTGAATCTCTTGTTCCTGGGAGATGATGATTGGGACAGCCCGCTCTCCCTGAGTAACCGGCGACGGGGGTGAAGGGCTCTGTGCCTGATAGCTTGTTCGAAGCTCACCGCCAGCCCTAAAATGGTTGACAAGCCTTGGGGGTGAGTTTGCGTCGGGGACAACGTCATTGGTGAAACCTTTCCAGGTCATACATAGCTCGAGTGAAGTCATGCTGTTCGTCCTCGTTCTCAAGTCAGTCGGGATTTCAGGCTGTTCAAGAGGTTAGGTTCGTCCAAGTCGCTGGAGCGGGCCCGTCCTCCCGTCTTTTCACAACTTTTCCAAAACAATAACTGGTGTGTGTGCCCGGGAATGATCGCCGGTATCCAGCCCGCAGGCCCTGATTAGATCTCGCCCAACTACTACATAAAACAGAAAACAGAAGAAAAAAAATGAGAGGTCGTGTCTTGCATCCACCATCTGTTTTCCTTCGCTAGCCCGTGCTCTCTCAAGACTGGTATGTTTTTGTCTTGCTACTTATTCAACGCATGGCGAAACCAAGAAGAGTATTCCTGTGTCTCGGTGCTGAATGAACAACGCCCTTGGGAATCCAGCCTCCGTTATGTGCCCCTTTCCCAGCCTCCAATCTATACCCACCGCCGTAACCCGCCCTCCGAAACGCTCAGGTCCGACTAAGGTACTCACTCCCATTACCGTTTACGATCACTGCGATGATAGGTCAGCAACACTACGCGTCAAAGTATGCAAGAGAATAGGTGATGGTGGGGGAACTCACGTGCTCAGCCTCCTCGAGAGCGACTGCAACTTCTTGTCCTGCTCTGCCTCCCGGGCGGCACGCTCGAGCGCCTGGGCGCGCTCCTCGTCGTGCTGCTTCTGCACCTCCTCGGAGCTGGGCGGCAGCCGCTCGTTTTGCAGATCCACCTTGCGCGCGTCCTCAAAGGTGCTGATGGCGTTCTTGATGCCCTCGGCGCCGAGCATCAGCGTGCCGGCGGGCAGACGGCCGCCCGACACCGTCTTGAGCTCGGTGACGCGCTCCGACTCCTCGCGCAGGACCTGGAAGACGCGCGACAGCCGGCCGATGGCGAGGATCTTGTTCTTGATGGCCCGTCTCTTGTACTCAATCGACTCGGGATCCTGGCCGCTCGCGCTCGAGGCCGAGGGCAAGGAGGGGGAGACCGGACCCGGAGACGTGGCCGAAGAGTCCTCCCTAAGCTCCTCCTCGGAGCACGTGCTGAGAATGGCGATGAGCATGTCGGTGATCTTTTCGCCGACGAAGGGCAGCGACCAGGTGAAGACGTCCATGAAGTTGGGGAGCCAGTAGGGGTGAGGGGTGCAGTTGAACTGCCGGATGTTCATGACGTTGTTTTCGTACTTGAGGACGGCCGCCTTGTTGTTGTAGACGTCCAAGTAGTTGGGCGCCGAGAAGATCGTCATGACGCTGGGGAAACCGGTCGTACGGGTCTTACGGTACATACGGTAGCCCGCATCTTGCGCCTCGTGGGCGCGGATGATGGACAGTAGGTTGTTCTTCTCGAGGAAATGGCAGGCGGCCGGGTACGAGAAAAAGTAGGAACACCCACGGACGTGGTTGTGGAGGAAGTAGTCCGTGGTCTTCTCTTGACCGAAGTCTTCCAGGGGGTCGGCCCAGAGGATGTCGCACATGAGCCCCTGAGTTGGCGGCTCCCTGAAGCGATCAATCTAAGGAAACGTCAGTCAGGGCTGCAGAACCAAACATTGCCGTCCAACACTCACATTTCTGAGGTCATCGAGAGTGTGCAGTTCGGGACTGAGCCCGCCGTGGATGCACAGAAATTGCTTGTTCATGACGGCCGCCAGGGGCAGGCAGCAGAACGACTCCATGCAGGCCTCGTAGATGGCCTCGGAATACTTGTGCTTGCATTCCAGCTTGAAGGTGAAGTAGTCGGTCAAGTGGCGGCATTCGTGGTTGCCACGGAGCAGCCAGAGGGTCTTGGGATAGTGGATCTTGAGCGCCCAGAGGTAGAGCACGCACTCGATACTAAAGTAGCCGCGATCGACGTAGTCGCCCAGGAAGAGATATCTCGTCTCGGCCGGGTCGCCGCCAACCTCGAACAGCTTCATCAAGTCGTAGTACTGGCCGTGGACGTCGCCGCACACGGTGATGGGGGCGTCCATCTCAAGCAGGTTGGGCTCGGCGCGCAGGATCTCGCTGCCCTTCCGGATGATCCATAGTGCTTGCTCCTCAGTGAGGCGACCCTCCCGGTAGAAGTGCTGTTTGAGGAACTGGATGTCGGGCTTTTGGTGCGTATCGTCCTCGAAGAACTGCTCGTCGGTGGGCTTGTACATGGCGGGCGCTTGCACATCTAAGGGGCAGGAGGTAGAGTCAGTCTCGTGGGTTGAAGCCCTGCGGAGGGTGGTCGCGTGTGGCGGCGGGGCATACCTTTGCAGACTCGTTCCATTGTGCTGACTTGGGTCCCGTCCTCCATGGTATGGATGGTGAAGTCGATCTCTGGGAGCGGCTTCTTTTGCTGAATCGCACGGATGGCATTGTCGACCTGCTGGTCCTTAGCCCGGCGATCCTCGTGGGAGGCCATCACGTTGTCCTCGGCATCCATGTTTGGTGTGTTTGGCTCAGTGCAGGTAGGTGTGTGGGAGAGGCACACAAGATGCTTCGGCGGGCGGCAAGAAGGGGTCGGCACGGTAGGTCGGCTGGTTGGTTGGTTGGTTCGTCGGGGTGCTGTGAACGAAAGGCTGTCCGCTGTGTCCCGCAGCGAGCGAAATTATCTGGTCGCAGTCCAAGTTACCAAAACTTTTGATCGAGGTAAATGTATTGCTAAGGTACCAGGTTCCGTACTGAGGGTTGAACACCAGGGCGAAACGGTCCAGGGGCGGGAACAGTAGGGCTGAGAGTTGGGCCGAAGGTCGGGAGAGGCGAATCTGAAAGTCGGGTGCGTGAGCTACAGAAAGCTGGGGTGGGATGAGCGGGGAGGGGTCCTTGTGCTGTTTCACCGTTTCGAGCTGAACCAAGAGGCGCCGTACGGATGTTGTAATTACACAGCACGTGGGGTGGAGATTCCAGGGGTTATATACACCATTGTTCACCTGCACAGCACTTCCATGGAAAATACTTGCTGACGACGCATCACATCCAACTCTGTTTCCTCCTCCTCCCTCAGAAGGGGGTGTTGGCCTTGATTGGCAGACAACAGTGCCAGGCTGGGCAAAGAGGCACAGGGAGGGAGCTGCAAGCGTCGCAATCCAATCCCAACTTTTGAAACTCAGCAGCTCCAACGCCGTGGGGGACTATCATTGAAACTTTGCAGCACCTTCCCCGCGTATTGGTGTAATTAAAAAACGAGTCGCTTGAAGGACAGGGTCTTGCACACCGAGCCCAGACCGCCAGTCCGGGACCACTCATGCCAACGTTACCTCCAGGTGCCTTAGGTAATTCATATTACAAGTAATTCCTCTGAGAAGAATCCGAGGTGAGAAAAACGGCTGGGCATCGGGGCTCCACGAGACCCCTTTTCTCCAAGCAGAACACGAGTTTCTGATGTTTGCCTGTGCATAATCTTCTATTTTCCTCGCCTGTCAAAATCCACCATTGACCTTGGTGTTCGCAGTCCCATAACTCCCACTACAGTGGTATCTCTAACCCATCATGAAAAATGACCAACACCATTCGCCCACAGACGCATCATGGGGCGCAGTACCCGCCATCAACAGCGATGTCCATCCCCGTGGTGTAGGACGATGCATCCGACGCCAAGTAAAGGTATGCGCCCTTGAGCTCGCTCGGCTCGCCCTCGCGGCTGTTGTCACCCAAGTCAGCAAAACTCCGCTCGCCAAACAGGACAACCCCCCAATCAGAGAAAAACTCACCCCATAGGAATCTTGTCCTTCCAAGCCCTCTTGGTCTCCTCTGGGCAAAACTCCGAGATGCTCGTGTTGATATACCCGGGACTGACCGAGTTGGCCCTTGCAAAGCCAACCCACTCGACCGCCAGGCTCTTGCACAAGTGCACAACCGCCGCCTTGCTCGCGTTGTACGCGGCCTGCAGCTGCGGCACGTTGACGATGTGCCCGCTCATGCTGGCCGTCGCGACGAAGCTACCGCCCGTGAACCGCGGGCCCTCGAGCGGCCTCCCGTCGGCGCCCGTGCCCTCCTGCTTCTGCCGGCGGAAGTGCAGGCCCGCGGCGCGCGCGCAAAAGTAGGTGCCGTCGAGGTTGGTCTTGACCACGTCCGTGTACATGTCGAGGGGCCCGTCGAGCATGGGGCCCTTGGTCCAGGCGACGCCCGAGTTGGCGACGAAGACGTCGAGGCGGTTGTTGAAGGCCCGCGCGATCGAGTCGATGGCCGAGGCGATGGCGTCGTACGACGTGACGTTGACTTGGAAGGCTTGGCCTGGGAAGGGAGTGAGCTGGGGGTTCCCTCTTTAGAGGGGGTGAGGGGAGGGACCCTGGGACTTACACTTGACGCCATACTCCTTCTCGATCTCGGCCGCCGCTTGCTCGGCTTCGTCTTTCCTTGTGTTATACCATATCGCGACGTTGGCGCCGGCTTCTGCGAGGGCTTGGGCCACGGCGAGCCCGATCCCGGAACTGGCGCCCGAGACGATGGCGGTCTTGCCCTTGAGGGAGAAGAGGGGGAGGACGCGGTTGGACTGGGGCGCCACGGTCGCGTCGTGGGCAAACTTTCCCTCTTGCATGTCGGCCATGTTTACAACGGTGCTCGGAGCGGTTATAGAAGAGGGGATCGGTAAGAAGTGAGGGTCGCAGTGACAGAGAGCGGTGTCACGAGAGATGCAGTGTCCAACAACGGTGATTCACTTGATCAAGGAGACTGAAGTGTAAACTGGGAGGAACGAAGACATCGGAGCAGAGCAAGAAGGTGCGAGGGGGCCAAGTCCCTTTTAAAGCCCTCGACAGCAGATCACCCGCGGAACCTGATCGCCCAACCTCTTTCCTGGCTTGACAGTTGACTGGCAGAACCTATCTGTGGACCCAGAAAGACCAGTAAGGTTGTACCGGCCCCCCTGAGCCTGCCCATCTACTACAGAAGCTGAGAGGGGCAGAGGGGGAGGCACAACTTCACGGTGCCCAAAAGTCGGAACATGAGGGGGACCCTTGTTCCATCCAATGCAGGTGATGACATCAGTGGGGCCGACGTGGCCGGGGATGGCAGCTCCGGAGCCGGGAAGCCGAGCGAGGAAATCCAGGGGCGGGGCCGAAGCTGAAGTGGCTTCCCCTGAATGACCAGAAAGGAAACTCCGATTGATAACAGCAGCTTGCCAGGTATTTACAGAACACCGGGGGCGGTTGCGGTCAACCTGGCCAAGAGAGAATGACTGGTAGGGAGTTGGGGACATTAACATCAGGCGGGGAAGTGTGGGGTAGGGAGTCTCTTGCTCAAGCAGCTCCGCTGGTGTTGAGGGGTAGCAGCGACATCAACAATCCATTCCGCCCCATTCCCACAGTCGTCAAGGAGCCTGCCGAATTGTACCCTGTGGCTGTTGTGCGATGGCTGCACCTCTCCTACGTACCATGACGGTGATTCTCTACCCTCCTGCGACCCTCCTGAGACTTTCCTTGGCGCCAAAGTTTGTGTTCATCCATCGGGAGACGAAGTCATCTCTGTTGACTGGTCGGATGTTAGACGGCCCAGGTAGTAATGTGAGCCATGGCAGCGGCACTCACTGTATCCTCCGCACATCCTCCGGATGCCCCGGAAAGCAGTTCGGGCGTGGAAGACACGCCAATTGTCAAAGACTGTATCGCCATCAGCAGGTCGTGCTTTCAGAACACACACAACCAAACTGCAGGAGATACTCACTCAGCACCGTGCCGGGCTTCAGCTGAAACACGTATTGCGAGTCCGACCTGCTGACGATCTGGTCAAACTTCGAGGCAGCCTCGTACCAGTCCTGGGTCGTGTATTGTTCGTCGAAAGGAAGCACCCCCCTATCGTCCTTGTTCCACCGGATCCTGTGCAGCTTCCCGTCGTAGTGCTGAAGCACGGGGTACACCTGGTCGGGCCCGATGTTGATGCCCTCGTTTCCGCTCGCGTGCCAGGGGAGCTTGTACGTGGACAAAATCTGGTAGGCTCGTTCGTCTTGCTCCTTCAGGATCTGGGCCGCGTTGAACCCGTCCACGAGAATCGTCTCGCCGCCCTCGGCGAGCTCTTCGCCCGGTGCGGGCTCGTGAGAAAGCAGATGGAAGGCCTGCAGCCCGGCGGGTTCGGTGAAGTAGGTTGTGTCAGTGTGGGGATCCAGCGCGAGGTTGGTGTAAGCCGTGTCGGCCATGGCAAGGTCCGGCTTGAAGTCGTAGAAGCCGCCGTAGTGGGTTTCCCGGATGAAGGCAATGCGCTCGAGGACCTCCTTTGTCGCGTTCGGGTCATCGTAAGGAACGTTGTTGACAAGTACGAAGCCGTGTTCCATCTGCGCTTGAATTAGTGGTCGGTCAGGGGTCAGGGATCAGAGTCACAAACGATGTGCGTAGTTAACTGTGCGACTGTCTTCTCGGAGGACATGAGGGGCTCGTAGTCAACGCTTGGGGAGTGGCTTTGGATACTGGAACCCCAATAGGTCTTCTCGGCGACATTGGTGGCGAGGCGGTCCTCATACATGTATTGGGCGAGGAAATCCCATGGATAGCGGCTGCTGTGGCCATCATCCCCTGCAGGCTGTCAGCGCAGGTTCCCGATGGCCAGCTGCGGCAACTGACATTCCACATAGACGTGAGAGGGATCAGCAACAGCCTTGGTCGATTTAATGTCAAACGGGAGCTGCAACAACGTAAGCATGAGGAAAGACAGGAGCAACACCCGACCCCTCGGCTGGGTTCGGCACACCTTGAGGTTGTCAACGTTCCGCTGCAGGGTATCTTGGTTTACACATTTGGGGCAGCGGCAATTGTCCCTAGCTCAGAGAAGCAAGGTTTAGAAATAGCCTGGGTGTGGTCATGTTCTCAGGAGCTCACCGAAGCCAGAAGAAGGGGCTACGTAGCGCCGGCTTGTCAGTCAAGGGTTGAGCAGCGGGTTCATTCAGCCCAACTCACAGCGTCTTGCGGCGTAACTGTTTATTAGAGACTTCGAAAGAGCGAGGCAAGGTCAACCCAAGTCCATCGGGGTGAATCTGGACGCAGTTGTCGAACTGTTCTTCTTTACTGGCGGTACTGGGACCAGAGAGTTTGCTGAACTGGTTGCTAAAGTGCCGTGCTGAGATTCGAGCAACATGTTGTTGACTGGGGACATGCCTTTGCGAATCCATCAGTTTCCGCTTATACCCCTTCCCAGTGTTGATATGCTACTGTACCTCATGAGACTCGAGGCCTGGACCGACCTGGCCAGCACCTGGCGCCGAAAGACAGCCGGCCGCAGAGTTCGAAAGGTTCTCATCTTGTCCACACACTGGGTTGAATCTTGACTTGAAGGGATCAGGGATGTTGCAAAGACACCGATCTCATCTCATAAAACCGTCAGCTGTGGGCGGCTTTACACCCGTACAGAACAAGGGAGTAAGGGTTCCGAAGATATCCGCAACTGCACGCCAAGACCTGGGGAATGCAGTGTCATGCAGATGACCTCGGCAGATTGGAGCAAACAAGGGAAAGAGGGACTGGAAAAACGTACGATTTGCCAAAGAGGTGGTGATCTTCGGAAGGAAGTGGGTTTTGCAGGAAAGAAACACAGCTTAGGATACGATCATCAAGTACTCCTGTTCGTAATACGCTAATGTTAGTTGAGATCAAACCGGGAAACCTCCTGATCAAGCCCAGCTTTCACATGCGCTCTGTTCTCAAGGGTTAGGGTTGGACATCCCCCATATCTGTCACTCACACCCTTGAGAGACTTGACCTCGACTCGAAGCAAGGACAGGTGGAAAACGCAATGTTATACGCCAAGTAGTGACCTTTGAAACTCCGAAACCATATTCCTCCCAAGCCAGATTCGACCAGATGAGATCTCCCTCCTACCCGACCAACTTCTCCCACATTGCTTTTCCCCACCGCATAGCTAACGAAACCGAAACGTTCTCTAAACAGCAATCTTGAGCCTGTCCCAGAAGGAACTACCGGTCTTGTCATTCGCAGGCGGCGGCGGAGACAGAACCACCGTGTTCCACACCTCTTCCCCGTCCACAAACAGCCGGTACTTGAGACTGCTCTGGTCGCCGCCCTCCAGATTCTCAATGGTGATCGCGCCAAACTTGGAGTTGCCCTTGTAGATGTACCTGCGAGAACTCGTTAGCACTCCGACAACAGCAACAATAACAACAGCAATGTTCCCAGAACCAACTCACTTAATCAACACATCCTCCCGGTCCCGCTGCCGATACGTCGGAAAGGGCGAGTAGAACTGGCTCAGCGGGCTGGCCGAGAACTCCCACACGGTCGCGCTCTCGTGCCACTGCCCATCCTCGGGCGGCGGGAACTTGGTCGCGGCGAACTCGTGCCGGTCGCCCGACAGCACCACGACGCCGACGCCGCGGCTCGCCACGTCCCACATGGCCTCGAGCACGCGGCGCCGCTCGGCGAGGAACCCGCCCCACGTGTCCTGCGTGTTGACGGGCCAGTTCTTGGTGAAGGGCACCGAGGACGCGACGATCTTCCACTTGACGCCCCGGGGCTCCGGGCGGCGCAGCCACGCGAGGAAGTCGGTGAGCTGCTCCGCGCCGAGCATCGTCTTGTCCGCGGCGTCGGCCGGGAGCGCGTTGCTCGAGCGGAAGGAGCGCGTGTCGAGCAGGAAGAAGCTGGCCGGGCCCTGGGTGAACTCGTAGTACGACGTGTTGGCCGCGCGGGCGGCGAGCGCGCCGGCCTTTTTGGCGGCGGGCGGGTTGGCGGCGGCCTGGTAGTGGTGGAACGGGTCGAGGGCCGTCGTGTACACGCCCGTCTGGTTGGCAGACCAGTCGTTGGCGATCTCGTGGTCGTCGATGACGTGGATCCAGCTCAGGTTCTGGCCGACGGCGGGCCAGTCGGGCGATGCGTAGACCTGGCGGTACTTCTCCCGGTAGTAGTCGACCGACTTGTCCCAGTACCGCGGGACGTCGGCGTAGATGAAGTCGCCGAGGAACAGCATGAATTGGGCGTTGAGGGTGGGGAGCACCTTGGCGAGGTGCTTGAGCCCGGGAATGGAGAGAGGGTGGTCAAAGGGGTTATATGGGAGACGGGGCACGATGCATGAAGTTGACAGGAAGGTGAAGGGGCCGTAGTTGGTCTCTTCGGCGTGGCCAATCGGGGGAGGAGCGGTGAACTCGCCAGAGTGGTTGTTGGAAGTCCGCCATTCGTACGTCCGCTTCTTCGAGTGCCGCAGAGGGATGGACAGGACCGCCGTGTAGTCGGTTTCGTTGTTTGTCCACCGTACGCCGCCGGCATTCTGCCACAGCGGGTTGTCAAAGGGGGGCTGGGGGTCTTTAATGTGAACCTCCACGTTGACCGGCATCTTTGACTGATCAGGCTCCCGAATCACCAGCTTGGCCTCGTTCTCGGAGACATATCCGACTCTGGCAAAAGACAGGTCCTGGCCAGTGTGGTAGCGTTCTCGGAAGAGGCGGTCGGCAACCAGCCCGACGCAGAGCCCGTTGAGAAGAAGCGAAGCAAGAGACAAGGCCAGACTCCGTGGGTTCGGTGCTCCGCTCAACAGTGTCCGCCAGGGGTTGAGCGGCCGGTCCTGGAGGGAGATGGTCTCCTTGATGGTGACATCCTCAGCCACAACCTCCTTGTCGCCGTTTTGTGCCCGGCCCTGTTTGTCCTTGGGTGCGTTCTCGTCTTCAAGAGTAGTTTCCGTGACGACTACATCAACTTCATCAACCAAGTCGTATTTGGGCTCATTCCGGTAGCCAGAGATGAATGAGGGGAGGTACACCGCGAAGAGGGTGAAAATGATGGCAGGGGCAATCTTAGAGTGTCAGTAACAGCCTCCCCACGCAATCCAAGCTTCCACGTACAGGTACTAGTGCCTAAGTATTGATGATCAGCATTTGCTTCAAACTAAGTGGTAGACCAGCAGACTCACCCATCGCAGGAAGATGTAGCTCAAGGCGCGCAGCCCGATTGAGGCCGCGGTTGCGACCTTGGTCTGCGTTATCGCCATGCTGTCTGGTCAAGACACAGACACGGGCAACGACACGCGTCAAAGGTTGAATTCTTGTGTTTCTCAGTTGTCACTTGGATCAAGGGATCATGCTTAGGTCGGAGATGGGATCCGAGATGAAAGCGTGGAAGGGACAATGTAAACCGCTTGCCAACGTGACAATGATATCACTGCAGCACCGTGTAAGGAGCAGCCAATCTAATAATTGTCAAAGAAAAGAAACTGTTTTCATTCATGGAAGCCTGAAACTTGCGGTAGGGCTGGAGCCGCATTCCTTGGACTGACTTGGCCGTCCTGACGCAACTGGCAACTCGAATCAAATCGCTGATGTCACTCCCCGGAACCAGATCCCGGTGGTTGGTTGGTGTGCTCAAAGGCTGGCAAAGGTCAGCGATCCCCTGCCCAGACAATGAAGCTTGGGCCACCCACAAGGGGTTGCAGAGGAACTCCCCCGGGGCCTTGGTTGTTCCGCTAAATTTTACAGTGGGGCCCGCGGCCCCTGCCAGAGCCAAGCTTGGCCGTGCGGCAACTTGAATGGATCCGTGTCTTTTGATGCTCGACGTCGCGACTGGTGAGCTGTCCTAAGGCCTGCTACGACACTCCCAACACCGAACCGGTTCCCCAACACTGCGCACGATGCAGCTGCCGCTCTTCTCGTACGGCCTCTGGGCCTTGCTGGCTGTCCAGGCGACGGCCACGGCGTTGACGTACAAGCTCAACGCGAACGAGGAGGCCTGCTTCTACGCAGCGACACATCACAACGACGAGAAGATTGCCTTCTACTTTGCTGTACGTCTGCCGGACCGATAGCAGATTTCGAAGTGCCATGGCGCTGCAGCGCAATCGGACCGCTTACTCTCCTTACAGGTGCAATCAGGCGGCTCCTTCGATGTCAACTTCCGGGTCACGGGTCCGAATGGGAAGTACATTATGGATGGAGAGAAGGAGCGGCAAGGCGACTTTGTCTTCACCGCGAAGGAGGCCGGCGAGTACAAGTTCTGCTTCAACAACGAGATGAGCACGTACACCGACAAGTTTGTCGACTTTGAGATTTCGGTAAGCCGAGGCCCCTGCCGCCCGTGTGATGCCTTTGCCCCTTACTGACCGCCAACCCTCCAGGTCGAGAACGAGGCCCGCGTGTCCCTCCCGTCCAAGCAAGGTGCTGCCCCCGAACAGACGTCGACCCTCGAGGAGTCGCTCTTCAAGATCTCGGGCCAGATGTCGACCATCACCCGGAACCAGAAATACTTCCGCACCCGCGAGAACCGCAACTTCAGCACCGTCCGCAGCACAGAGAAGAGGATCATCAACTTCAGCTTGATTCAGATCCTGCTGGTCATCTGCATGGGCGCTCTTCAGGTCTTCATTGTCAGATTCTTCTTCCAGGGCGCAAGGAAGGGCTACGTATGAAGGGGCATCTATTGGTATGCTATGATATCAAGCTCGTTGGTCTGGCTGGGCGTAATTTTGCGAGTTGGGCATGTCTTGCATGAAAGAGTATATGTATCATACGGAATGGCTCATGGTTTGATGAGGAAGGAAATGGTCTCCGGATGGCGTCCTTTTGTGCGGGTTACGGGCGTGCTAGCCTACAAGATTGTTTTTATGTGCTTCAGCGACACCTCGTTGCATTTGAAAGACATGAAGTCACTCGATATCATTAGAGCACTTCCAAATGCTGGCACTGCGTCAAGCTCCTGGCTCAGCTGAATGCGCCCACAGCTCAGGGGCTGGCAGCTCGGAGCGGGCCGTTGCCAGCCGCTAATTCACCCTGTGCAGCACAGCAGCGGATAAGCTGATAAGCCCAAACACCCCTGTCGCGCCACGGTCTGCTGAACGCCGGCGCCCAGCCACTGAACGTGATGCCTGCAACTTTTCCAGACCAAGCAAGGTCCCACCACGAACCATCATCGCCAACTCCAAACCGCCCATTACGGACACCAGCCGCAGCCATGGCCTCGATAGCGGCGGGACTCGCCCGGGCTCTCCCAAAGCCCCAGCACAGCTCAGAACATGAAGAACAACGGACTCAACAACGCGGCCCCCGGATTGTCGCCGCCGATCAAATCGACGAGACCCAGATCGTATTGAAGGTTGGTGAAGCTGCCCTTTCCGCTCTGTGAAACAGCGAATTGACCATCACCGATCCACAGCGCGCCGGACCACCTCCGTACCCCAACCGAGCAGGCTGGCGCCCGCGCGCCCCCGAGGACTTTGGCGATGGCGGCGCGTTCCCCGAGATCCCGGTTGCCCAGTACCCATGGGGCAAGAACGATGGCTCCTCCAAATCGAACGCGCTGGTCGTGCAGGTAGATGGGGAGGGCAAAGTCGACTACAGCGCCATCGCGCGCCAGGGTCACGGCACCGACCGCATCATCCACGCGTCCTTCAAGGACCTGATCCCCCTGCGGCAGCGCGCGGAGGCGGGCGATCTCGACTTGTCACGGCCCAGTGAGGAGGAGGTCGCGGCAACGGCGGAGCGGACCAAGAATGCGCTCGCGTCGCTGGTCAGCGGTGCGCTGGCGGCGCAGAAACCCAAGAATGTGAATGTTGGCGGGAGGAGGGATCCCACGTTTGTGCGCTACACGCCGTCGGCACAGATGGGGGATAATTCCAAGAAGCAAGAGAGGATTATGAAGATTGTGGAGAGGCAGAGGGGTATGTTTCTCCTTGTTTTCGTGGTTGATGGGTTCTCTGACTAACTGGTGCCAGATCCAATGGAACCGCCCAAGTTCAAGCACAAGAAGATTCCGAGGGGACCACCAACCCCTCCTCCACCGGTATGTCTATGCCGAGCTGATAGGTGCCCATGATTCAATTGCTAATCTAAACTCTAGGTCATGCACTCCCCCCCAAGGAAACTCACCGCAGAAGATCAGGAGGCGTGGCGCATCCGTAAGTGACACCGGTTGAATCTCAGCGCAGCGGACCACTGCTAACGTCTCACAGCCCCCCCGGTGTCAATGTGGAAGAACTCCAAGGGTTTCACAATCCCCCTCGACAAGAGGGTAGCAGCCGATGGCCGCGGACTACAGGACGTCCAGATCAACGACAACTTTGCCCAGCTCTCGGAAGCCCTCTTCATGGCCGACCGCCACGCCAGAGAGGAAGTCCGCCAGCGGGCCATGATGCAGCAGAGATTGGCAGAGAAGGAGCGGGCACAAAAGGAAGACCACCTCCGCCAACTCGCGCAACAAGCACGAGCCGAAAAGGCCGGCGGCAGCAGCAGGCGACGATCACGGTCCGGCTCCCGCTCTTACAGCGGCTCAGACTACAGCTCGGACACGGACGATTCCGAGCGCGAGAGGCGAGAAGCGCGCAAGGATAAGCTACGCGACGAAGAGCGGAAGCTGCGGCAGTCACGCATGGGCGCCGAGCGGCGCGCCCAAGTGATGGCGCGCGAGATGGACCGCGACATCTCGGAGAAGATCGCCCTCGGGCTGGCGAAGCCCACGCAGTCGTCCGAGGGCATGTACGACTCGCGACTGTTCAACCAGTCGAGCGGCTTCGCCAGCGGCTTCAACGAGGACAACCCGTACGACAAGCCGCTGTTCGCGGCGCAGGATGCCATCACCAGCATCTACAGGCCGCGGGCGAACGCGGAAGACGACGAGGAGGGCGCGGGAGACCAGGAGATGGCACGCATTCAGAAGGGGAGCAGGTTTGGGGAGGCGCTGGGCCGGGGCACGTTCAAGGGGACGGAGGAGGCGGAAGTGCGGGAGGGGCCGGTGCAGTTTGAGAAGGACGCGGGGGATCCGTTCAATGTGGACAAGTTCTTGTCCGAGGTGCAACAGGGCGTGTCGGCGTCGTCGTCTAAGCGCGGGTATGGCCTGCAGGAGGAGGACTCGCGGCAGTCTAAGAGGAGTAGGGTGGACGACGATGACGAATGAAGTCAGGGGGTGGGGCGGTGTTGATAGGATAGAGGGATTGGGCAGGATGGGTTGGACTTGAAGCTGCTCAGGATCGGGCGGAAAGAATACCAAACTTTTTACCAACTCTTCATTCTGACATGGACGAGCTGGCCTGTGAAGCCGGAAACCGTCGTTGGAAGGCATTCCTCGCGGACCAGGACTGCGTCACCAGTGACTCAAGCACGAGAGGATTTGGCCCCCACGAACAAGGCCTGAGACAACAAAGGTTCTTTTCGGCCCTTTCACGAGCAAAACCAGATTTCAGTCCAGGCACCCTCGGCACCCTCGACCGGTCCATCTAATATACATGCAGGGGCCGTGTGCAGAATCCCAACACCGTTGCATCCAACTGTCTGTGTCACTGACGTTACGTGTATGCATGGTATCATTGGCATGAGACGTCTTCAGCCTGATAAAGCCGACTGTGGCGGAGCCCGGGCGGTTGGTTCGCAACGGCTGCTGCCGCGGGGACTGTTCCGACTGTGTTCTATGGAGAGACCCATCAGAGGATTGCCGCACAGAGTATGGTGTGAGTGAGAGAGGGTCCTCTAGGAGACTGGGGGCGAATACGGGATTTACAGTCAGCACACACGCATGATGGGGTAGATGAAGGATTGCATCTGGGGGATCTCGCCCGCATGGCATGGATGTGCAAGGGGAGAGGGCAGAGGAATGCAAGCTACAAATGCAGGCCGGGAGGGCCATCTGGTGATGCTGCTGATTCCCGAGTGCATTTTTGAATTTTTGTCTTTTGGTAGACGCAGAACCTGAGACGAAAAGTATCACCATCTTACCGACAAAAAGTCGAACCCCCTTCCCGGCCGCGTCGCGACGGCTTATACATGATGAAGTCCGGTGATCCGGTCGTGTCGTCCTATGAGGCGGGATACTGGCGGTCAGATCGGTCGTCATGGAACCCGAAAGACTGGTCCCGGAGGGTCTGGCTGATTATCGTGACTGTGATCATCTTGGCTGTGGCGGTGGTGGTTGGCGTGGTTCTGGGGTTGAGGGTATCAAACAACAATGGCGGCGGAAACTCGACGAGTTACCCCGACTACTCAAAGCTGAACTACACATTGATCGATACGTGTGAGTGGGAACCAAAGTTGGTGTCTTTGGGCTTGGTCAGGGGTAAGGGGCTGACTGGACAGACTCTGGCACATCCTTTTTTGACAAGTTCGAGTACTTCCACGATTATGACCCTGGTATGTCTCTCTATTTCTAGCCCATCGTCAACGTGATAACTGACACACTGCTTTTAGCTGGGGGCTTCGTCCATTACGTGAACCCAGGCGACGCCAAAACCCATGCATGTCAACCCACCCCCCTTGGTTCGACCCATCTGGGCTAACTCCCGTAGAACCTCACCTATGCCACGGCATCCACCGCCATAGTCCGCGTCGACACCACCGTTGGCCCCGGCTCGGTCCCCGATGCCTCGACAGGCCGCTTCTCGGTCCGTCTCGAGTCCAAAGCCCACTACGGCCCGGGCCTCTTCCTCTTTGACGTCAAACACACCCCATACGGATGTGGCACATGGCCCGCCCTCTGGCTGACAGAGTCGGTTCACCCTCTTCCTCTCCCTATTTCTGAACGCTCTCGTAAACTGGCAAGCAGTGTACTGATGATATTGCCCGCAGCCCCAACAACTGGCCCGCCAACGGCGAGATCGACATTATGGAAGCCGTCAACCAAGCAACAAGCGGCAACATGATGGCCCTCCACACCACCTCCGACTGCACCATGGCCGACGTCCGCCGCGAGATGAGCGGCGTCGCGGGCCAGGGAGACTGCCACAACGCAACCAACTTCAACACGGGCTGCAACGTGTCCGGCGCCCCCGCCACGTACGGGCCCGAGTTCAACGCCGCGGGCGGCGGGATCGTCGCCATGGAGTGGCGCAACGAAGGGATCAGGGTCTGGGTCTTCTCACGGGGTGGAGGAGACAAAGGGGGAAATCCGTTTCCAGCCCAGGGGGTCCCGGACCCGAGCACCTGGGGTTTGCCGCTGGCGGATTTCCCTGCGACGAGCTGTGACATGGGGAGCCACTTTCGGAATCAGAGCATCATTGTGAACATTGACTTGTGCGGCTACCTGACGAACGCGGTTTGGGAATCTTCGGGTTGTGAGTTTACCCCTATTTTGTTTGTCCGACATGCTTGCTGACAAAAACCAGGCCCTTCGAACTGCACAGATCTCGTTGCGAACAACCCGTCGGCGTTCACGAATGCCTACTGGGAGTTTGGTGCTTTTCAGGTCTACAAGGCGGTGTAAGAGGACATGAGCAGCGAGGAGACTTGGTGGCAGGTGGGATAGATTTTGGGATACAAATTACGAGTTGTAATGCCCTAGAGTGTCAACACTTCAACGACAACCTCTTTTCGTAGATCGCTAGTATGCAGATTACCCCTGAATGACCATGTATCTGCACCCCGAACAGACCAAGTGGAGATCTTCCGCGCCCTCCAGCATAGATATCTGCCAGACCGTGTCTAAACGTCCCGCTCAAAGCAAAACCCCCTTCTCCCTTCTATGCAAATGAACCCCAACGCCAGTGCCAAGGACAACAGAACCAGGCCTACAGGCCCTCCTGTCCAGCACGCTGCCAGAACAAGCACAGACAGACAATATGATACAGCACACCCTCCCCCCTATTTTCGACCTCCACCTCAATCCTCATCTTTGGGCATCCTCATCCACGCGTCAATCGCCGCGCTAAACGCCGCGAACCCGGCGCACCCCACCGCCGCCGCCTGCGGCCCGCCGTTGCGCGCCAGGATCGCGCCCGTCAGGCACCCGGCCGCGACGCCGTTGCCGAGGTCGTTCTTGGCGCGGAGCCCCTCGATGCCGCACTCGATGCCCGCGAACAGCGCGCCGACGGCGCCAAAGTTCTTGGCCGTGCTCCACGAGCGCGCGCCCATGTCCTTGAAGCCGTGTGCGAGCTGCTTCCGCAGCGGCAGCGACGAGATGGGAGTCGCGGCCGCCGAGCCAGGGATGCCGGGCACGGCCGGTGTGCCCGGTCCGCCCGGTGCGCCGGGGGTGTGGAAGGGTGTGTCGTAGGCCATCTGTTGATCGCCGTCGTCAGCAAAATCTTATCCCACCCATCACCCCCAGCGCATGGGGGAAAGACAAGAGGAAGAGGGGGGAACTAACCGAAGCCATAAACATGCCAAACAACCCGCCCAGCGCAAACCCCGCGACACCGCTCATGGCCGTCTTGGCGTAGCACGACTCCATCGCATTCGTGAGCTAGCACCCTCTCAGTCAGCCCCTGATCGTCCAGCTTCCTCACAGCAGCGAACCCCGCAGTACCTCCCTGCCCGCCCGGCGGTGGGAGGCTGTGAGAGGAGGGGTGGGAGAGAGGAAACATACCCATTTGACGTTGGGATCATTCGGGTCGTACCCCGCGGGGACACCCGCCGACGACCGACCCGGGATGCCGGGGATGCCCGCGCCGCCGAGGCCGCCGCTGCCGGGGAAGTTCATGGTTTGTCTTTTTTAGTTCTCGCTGGTCTCGTTCGATCGCGTATGGGGAATGAGGGATCGGTTGGCTGGCCGAGGCAGGCAGCCGGGTATCGTATCGTCGTGGGAGTAGGTTGGCCTTTCGATAGGTAGGGCGAGGGGGTAGAATAGCAGCGTGTCGTTTTGGTTTGCGCCGGCGCTTTGTCGTCCGGGTCCGGGGGGGAGTGAGTGAATGACGGGAATGGGCCGAGGGCAGTTTATCAGTGACCCGACCCGCGCCCCCAGCAAAAAGTTCCTTATCGCGGTTGGGATGTCTTTTTGCCGATTGCCACCGCCTGATTGTGGCAGGGGTGACATGGGACGAAACGGGAGAGGTATGTAAGATTACAGTACCTGAATTACCGCAGCCTGATACGGTGGTTAACGAGTCGCGTGCCTATGCAACAAAACAGTCTTTGAGCAGAGATCAGGAGGCTTGCAACTCTTCCCAAAACCATATCGACTTTCTCTTGGTCATTTCAGCTGTGTTGTGCTCTCCTACACCTCCTAAACCATCTCACACTGATCTCAGAAACCATGCCCACAGCTACCAACCCGCATGCCCGACGCCATCCACGTTTAATTTGGCCTAAAAGAGAGTCCTCTCTCCCCATCTGTCTCTCACCCAATGATGACTAAAAAAACCAGAAATAAAGGCTACCAACACAAGATATACCTGGGCCTCAAAAACTACCGGTTTTCACTTAACAACAACCCCGCAGTTGGGCGCCGTGGCAAAGGATACACACGCCGAGCTGCAACTTGCAAAACAATGCAT
>Ga0247824_10000111_pt1 | contig 32885 bp, 43 predicted proteins | sample 13C_PalmiticAcid_FD_194412 | JGI IMG/M metagenome (GOLD analysis project Ga0247824, IMG submission 194412) | Soil microbial communities from agricultural site in Penn Yan, New York, United States - 13C_PalmiticAcid_Day48 | ecosystem: Environmental > Terrestrial > Soil > Agricultural land...
GGGTACAGAGATGTATATGTGAGATGGAACGGATGAGTGGGGAGGGGGGAGGGTGAGAGATGTGAGAGATGTGTGAGACGGGTGGAGCGCGAGGCGAGTGGAAGTGTGGCCCCAGGCGATTGCACGGCTGTTGCCGTCGCTGTCCATTGAGGAGGCCTTGGTGCAATCAATTGCGGCGGCATTGGGGGTGGAATCGGAGCAATCAATTGAGGAACAAGCATTGGAGGTTGGACAACAGCACATGCTGCCCGTGTACTTCAAAAATCCACGTTTTGCCATGTCAACATCTTGAGTCCGGTCGTTCTTCACGGGCTTTGTGGCTGGCTTTCTCTTTCCAGGAGACACTGCTGCAGATGCTGTCGATGCAGCATTATCCATCTCCATGATGATATTGATTTCATCGTCCACATTGGTCGGCACCGTTGTTGTCATCGGTGTAGTCCTGGCCGTCGGTGTAGTCCTGGCCGTCGGTGTAGTCCTCGCCGTAGTCCTTGTTGTCGTCAATCTCATCCATTTCCTCGAGGCATGATTTCTTCCATACGATGTCCTCCCGGCCGTGCACACCCTCGATCCGAGGGAATATTGTACGCTGGAGCTCTGGGCATAGAATGCTGGTTGAGTACATAAACAGTATACCGAAGCATACCACGCTTTCCCTGCCGCGACAATGTGCGTGGTATCCTACCTGGAACAGTTCGAACATGTAGAAGGCAAACGCACTGAAAACGCATCGAGTAACGACCTCATGACGGAGAGCGCACGCAAATGCGACCGCCTTGTTGTAATGTCTTTCGTTTGTCCCTACTTAAGACCAAGGCAACGGTCTGCTGTGATCCACGATGCTGTTTGCGAGATGATTGTGGCAAAACAGTCGGAAAGGTTGAGGTGCCTTAAATCTTCATTTCGAAGCAACATGTGGTGGCGAGCAGACAAAGAAAACATGTCTCGTATTGCCTTTCTTCTCCCGGCATTCTTGACACCCGAACGCCAGAGCGCCTTTAGCATGATGACCAGCTGTAAGAGTCCCTGATATCACAGTGTGCCGCACGATCCTGGTTTGTTTGCAAATGTCCGTATTGAAGCTCGTCTGAGTAGTTGAATGTTCACTGAATGTATCCGCTTGAACACAACGTCCTTGAAGAAGCGGTGGACCTTCGCTGGAGTACCCACCGTATTGATATGAGCGGGATCATAAGCTTCAGGGCTTTCCTCGCAAAATGCCTATGGACCATGTATCGTGTAAATCAATGTGTTAGAGCTAAAGCTCGACATCCCATTGCGGTTGTCGCACCCATGAAGACCAATTTACCTTCGTCGCACGTGGAGCATCCGTTGACTTTGGTGGTCGACCTCGATGAAGGTTCGCAGTCGGTCTGTTTGAGTGGTCAACAAACGCAAGCTGCTCTGCGTGCTGCACTTTTTGGGGTTGAACTCGGCGACCCTTCGGTGCTGGTGTCGTCTTCACAGGGGGATCTACAGGGTGGGCCACAATATCAAACGCGGCTGGATCTCCTAGCTGTTGCTCTATGCCTTCCTCTTCTGCTTCTTCTTCTTCTTCTTCTTCTTCTTCTTCTACAATAAGGCATCTTTTTGAACGGAGAGAGCGAGTAGAAGGAGCCGACTGTTTCTCCTGAGGGCGAGGAAGAGTGTTGTTCTTTGTTGGTCGGTGTTACAGAAGTCGCAGCTGTAGCGAAGGATGCAGGTAGCGTTGCTTGAAAGCAGAGAGGGAGGAGGGGGTGGAAGAAGAGGACTGAAAAAAAAACATTGCGAGGGTCTACAAGGCAAGGTTGTGACCCTCTTCAAAAGCATCGCTTTTAGGTGATGCTGGAGAAGGCCTTCGTATGGAAGATCCACGCTCCTCTTCTTATCACAGCGACAACCTCGTACTTTAACCTCTCCTGACACCACATTATGTCCTACGCCATAAAGGCCCTTTTCCATGTAACGCAGGACGTTGTATACCTGTATGCCGATGTCCAGGCACTGGAACTCGAGGGTCTCGTGCGAAGCCTGCGGCGGGATTCCAGATCTTGGAGGGATATTGCGTTTGGTCAAGACCTCCGGAATAGGTACCCAAGTTACCATAAATCCTGTTTGACCTATGGATGATCATGATAGAGGGACACAGGATGCAAGGCTTGAAAGACGTGCTGAAAGAGAGGATCGAGAAAGAACAGCAAAGCCTGAGAAGCCAAGCGATCCTCCGGATGACCATGCTCGTTGCATTCATGGTCTTTGTGGCGTTGTATAATGGGGTCAAAGGAATCGTAGGACTTTTCGTCCTTGCTCTCCTCATCCTAGCATCAGGATCTTCGAACGGAACTTTGAGTAGTCAACTTTTGACTTCGTTTCTCAGGTGGTTACTCCTATGAGCATGGCCATAAATCTCAAAAACGGTTTCCTGTCTCTCCTTGCGTGTCCAGATCGAACTAGATCGAGCTCCATGTACACGGAGGGAGCTTTACAAGCAATCAAGAATGTGTATGAACAATGCCTATTTGATCGCAACAACACCCATCGCGTGGGCTGTCAACCGGCCTATCCACTCGTCCTAGAGCGGACGAAAATTGGCGTGGAACATCAGGATTCTCCTCTTGTCCTTGTCTCCTTGAAAGACCGTCGAGATTGTTCTAGAAGCCCTCCGTCGATGGCATTGCGATGCTGATATTGATATGACCACCTGATGCCCCTAAGGCAATTCGGGGTATTGGGCTCCTTGTTTCTGCTTGATCCAGTGACTGAAGCTGCCGAGAGTGCCGCCTTGGACCCCGACAACTTTTTGCGTGCGGTGTTTTGTTTGTTTGTTTGTTTGTTTGTTTGTTTGCCTTTTGCTGTGTGTTTGTGAGCCTTGAGGGATGAAGATCGAGATACATTTTGATGCATGAACGCCTATTGTTCTCTTGACCAGCATGTTGCAGCATCTCTCAACACAGGAGGCGGGACGAAAGTCAGGACTGACGCATGAACGCCTATTGTTCTCTTGATCGAAAAGTTGCAGCATCTCCCAACAAGGTGAAAGACAGGACTGATACATGAACGCCTTTCGCTCCTCGGATCAACAAGTAGCCCTGCCAGGCTTTTTTTTTCTTGCGCCCAAGAAACATGCCTTGTGGCACTCGAATGCCTCATCTTTCTTTTCCGTACTCCACTCTCGCCTCTCCACGTCTTTCTTTTCCACACTCCCTTCACACTCGTCCCTCCTTCCCGTCTTCTTTCCACACTCCACTCTCGCTTGTCTCTGTACCCATCTCTCTCTTTCTCTCTCTCCCCCTTTCCTGCTTTCTATACTCCACTCTCACTCGTCTCTGACACACCTCCACTCGCCTCGCGCTCCATCCGTCCCACACATCTCTCACATCTCTCACATCTCTCACCCTCCCCCCTCCCCACTCATCCGTTCCATCTCACATATACATCTCTGTACACTATGTAAGGACACCAATACCGTCATCACGAGAGACTTTTCCCATATTAAACGAGGCACCAGAAACTATACATACGTTTGTTACTTACCACTCGCTCTCTTATTTTTTTTTGCACTGTCCGCTGATAGAGAATGGGGATACCAGGCTTGTTCTAGAAACTCAAGAAGAGCAAAATGAATGGTGAACCATGGGATCCGCTTGCAAAAACGGACGTTCATTTTGAGATTGATATATTAGGGACCTTCTTTTGGTTTCTAATAAGCCAGTTGACAAGGGGCGTTGATCCTGTTCGAGTCGGAGAGAGATTGGACTACCTGGCCAACTTCTTTGATCCAAGCCCAGATATCTGTACATTGTACATGGATGGTGCCCCTACGCGCCAGAAGAGGAAGGCACGGGACGAGTGTGCCAATACCAGAACTAAGACGAGAAGGAGACTCCAGAAGGATCTCGACAAGATGCAACGACGTTCAAATGCCGGAAAATGGACATCCCAGTCCATCGTCCACCGAATCCAACGGGATACCCCAAGACTGAACATCTTGACTGAACAAGTCAAGGCGATGTTAAGGCAAGGTCTGACAACCTAATTTATCGTGTGTCTATGTCAAGGAGAAGCCGACACCTGCATTGCCATCAAGATCAGGGACGAGCCTAGAATGGTTGATGGTAGCGGACGTGGTCGTAAAGCCGTTTCGACCGACAGCGACCTGCTTATCTACGAGCGCATTCCATACGTTCTACGTCGCAACCCTACTATTCAAGAGTATTCTCTGTACTCCAAGACCATCCGTGATGAAGGCGCTTGAGCTTCCCTCGGCTGCACACTTGACGGTTCTCGGTGTCATGTGCAATAACGACTACAGTCCGAATATTAAGCAGCGCAACATCGAGAAGAATGCCAAGACTCTCGAAGGGTCCTTGTCCGAGTATAAATTAGGGTTTTGAAGTGGCTCGAGTTGTTTCAAATTGCGCGAATCTGATCCGAGGATCTCTTGATCTTGCTATTTAGTAGAACGGAGGCACTACCGTCCACATGGAGTGTGGTCTATTCCTTGGAAACATGTGGTGAAAGTATCCTATCAATCTGTTTAGCAACGTGTCCAAGTGTCCAAGTGGGACATAGAGAGAACAGCAGTCGGTGAACCTGATTCTTAGCTCAATATGCTCAATTATTGTAAGGTCGTTCGTCATACTTGTACTATGCACTTGGACGATACTAGTACATGTTGTGAGTGCAACGGACGTCTCATCTCGCAGCGATGCTCAGGTAAAAGCTCAATTCCAGGCGCTAGTCTAAGGGATAAAAGAGGCCCAGGTTTTATTGAGTGGTTATATATCGGGCTACAGGGTCGTCCTTGACCACACTCAAGCAAAAGTGCAACTTTCGTGTGCTCGCGGCAGTTGGATACTTCAAAGTGCTCGGGAAAATGCTCTTTATTGGGTGAGTAGATAAAGTTTCGCAACTTGGGAGACATGTGTCTGAAAAGCTCATCTGCGTGATGTGGTTAGTCGGATACAAGAAGTGGACGCATTTTTTAACTGTCGTCTCATCCTCATCTCTTATCATGAACGACGCCTTATCCTCAACCGCACGATTTCGATGGAAATGTCGAATTGCCATGGGTGGCCTTGTCGTGGTCAACGTGTCATTGTGGATCTTGGCAGCAGTGGCTGCCAGGACATATCCATCCTTACTGGGTCCTATGGTGATAGCCTACACGCTTGGACTCCAACATGCCGTTGATGCAGATCACTTGGCCGCTATCGATAACGTTACCCGAAAGTTGATACATCAAGAATCAGCCAAGTCTCTCGGAGGAAATGCTTTATCACCACCCGTTTGTGTCGGTCTGTTCTTTTCTCTGGGTCACTCTACCATCGTAATCGTTGCCTCGGCTATAGTGATGGGTGCTGCCTCGACTATTAGGGACAAGTTTGGGGCTTTCGGAGAAACAGGCGGGATAATCGGTGCATCCGTATCATCAGCATTCTTACTGCTGATAGGGTTCCTCAATGCGTTCGTGTTCTTCAAGTTGGTTCAAGAACTTCGTGAGATTCAAAGAACTGGAGAATACCGATACCGAGACCCTGTCCTGGATGCGCTTGAAGGTACCATCAACAGTACCAGTGATGGCGACAATGGGAGGGATGATGCAAAGGAGTCAAGACACAGCACTTCCCGACATCAGCGAGGCGGGATATTCATCCGTATTTTGCGCCCACTATTCAACCTGATTGATCGCAGCTGGAAGATGTATCCACTTGGGGTACTGTTTGGATTAGGCTTTGATACGGAGCTTGCTCAGCATTTCAGCTATGGGCAGCAATTCTGGATTTCCAACCGCCGTTATTCTCATCTTTCCAGCTCTGTTTACAGCCGGAATGAGTTTGATTGACACGCTAGATGGCATCTTCATGGCAAACATTTATGGCTGGGCATTTGTGAATCCGGTCAAGAAGATTTGGTACAACTTGGTGGTTACATTCATGGGCGTCGTGATCGCTTTCGTGATCGGGATTGGACAACTACTAGGATTGTTAGCGCGGGAGCTTGGACTCAAGGGCTCGTTCTGGGACGCCTTCATGATTCTGAGCGATAACTTTGGCCTAATCGGATACGTAGTTGTTGGCATATTTGTATTAACTTGGGTGTTTGCGGTGTTGTTATACAAGTATGGACCGATCAAGGGACTTGAAGAGAGAGTTGTAGTAATTGAAGAAGGAACACCTTGAGATGTGAGTCTGTCGATAGAGTTCGGCCTGACTAGCAAATATGTCACTTGCGTGAGAGGGCCACTTTTTATTTTTGTACGTACTTTCTAGCCCAACAAGGCATGAACTTTGTCTAGTAAGCTCATAAGCTCTGGGGGGTAGGTAGCCTTTTGCATCTCACAAGACTGGTGCAGCTGCGCTAACCTACGCCGGACTGATACCATGTCTGTCTGTGAGACGCGCTCTGGTTCAACTATTCTAGCGCCGATCATTGTTGCCAACAGCTTCAGAGCTGCGATTACGATCGACTTCTCATCACTTTCAAGTCCACAGACTACAACATTCATCATGCAATGACTGTTTGTCACAGATTCCCCCGAAAGACCTAGCAAGCTTACACCGGTATATAAGATCTGGACGCAGCCTTGAACCAGAGGTACCGTACCATTACCCTTTGCTTTGACATGGTCTTGTAGGTATAGAGTCACGGCCTTGCAGAGGCGTGGTGCAATCACATCAGAAAAAGCACGCGGAATCCATGCTATAGTCGACGCGCCACGTGAAAGCATATTCGGACCCATACCCAAAGTAGAAAGGGTCGAGGGGCTGTTCAAAGAAGCGGCGTTTTGAAATGTCATGATATATGCGTTGATCAGGCAGGCGGCAGTTGTTACATGCGCCTCATTGTGCTCCGTAATGGCTTCTGTGATTCGGTTCAATGATTCCTCAAGTAGAGCCATGAAGAGTCCCCCAGGAGTCTTGGGGATGGTGGATGTCGATTCTTCGATATCAGTCTTCAAACCAATCCCTGTCTCAAACACGCTTGAAGCTGATGAATGATCCTGACATCGATTTTTTTCGACGCCCAAATAGTATGGGCCAGTGACCAAAAGGATTTTCGCTAGAACATCTGTAACTCCAAGTTGAACTTTGTACAGATCCTGTGATGCTGCAATTTTGGATTATTAAAAGATCTGTCGTATCAGTATCCCTTAGCCTCGGTGTTGAAGCATAGCGCAAAGGTAGAAACGGAATAAATCCTTACTTCCATAGTTGTGTAGGGACAAGATGACGAACAAATGTTCAAACACGATCCGATAAATCCAAAGAGTTGAACTACTATTCTCTTCCGACGAGAGAGGTTCGATTGTCCAGTTCACCACCCAGTCGTACAGCGTAAAGAGCCAGGAGCGGACTTCGACCAAATCAAGCTGCAGAGGATCGGCTGGCTGTGTTGCTAAGCATTTTGTGATGCCTGAAAAGATGGCCTCCAAGGTGGAATCAGGGAACATGCCATGGAATACCGCCTTTGCCAACGTTCGCACTAAATTGAACTCCAGTTTGTTCTCATATCTACATGGTTGCAATAGTTGAACGAATTCTATCAGAGCAGAACCACAAGCACTCCATAACACATACTCTGTTGAGCAGTAGACATGGGGATATATGTACCTTGAAATCAGGCTCTTCGACATCCTATCACGGATGTTGACCTCGAGAGGAGTGGGGCCTCCTCCATTCTTGTACAGGCGGGCAAAGCCGAATGCGGGCACAGCCTGTAGGATCAACAGGGATAATGATGGTGTCAGACATGCTGCCATCTAACCTCAATTTATCTCACAGTTCCATATTCCATATACTTACTTTCAACACAAGTAGAGGGGATAGTCGAGCAAGTCGAAGGTCTTCCAGTGCGTCATCAGTGGTTTCCAGGGCGCTCTCCAACAAATCTTCAGACAGCATCCCTTGCTGCTCCATAAGATTGACAAGAGCACTTGAGAGAGATGTGATGACCATGGGGTTACCTGCCAATGATGGTGCGAGGCTATTCCAAATGCGGATTAAGTGATGGTCAGCCGGGAACGCACAGGTTTTTAAGACCAGTGGATAGAGAAGACGGCTCCATAAAGTGTGAGGAAAACTGTCGCCGATGTTTTTGACAATGTTGAATAGAGCCTCCAGTACTGCATCCTTAGCATCTATGGCAACAATACGTAGATAAGTGACTCGATGCCCTGAAGCGCAAGGTAAATCTATTCAAGTCGGAAAAGTCTGCTTTTACTTACTCTGGGGACGAGGGTCGCTTGTAACTGATTTCATCCATAAATGAAGTTGTGCAGGACTTGTGATCTTGTACGCCATCTGAGACCGAGATCCAATCGATCGCGATACACATCTACGAAGGGAGTGCAAGGTCAGTTTATGGTAAATATGTGAGGGTTGGCGAATCCTTTTCCCTCTAGGCCATTCCAGGGTTTCTCCTACCGAATGTAGTCAATGAACGAATCAAATACATTCTCTGGCAATCGATTTTCTCTTTGACAAAGAAGGTATTCGATCATTATCGATTCCGCTCTTGAACGAGTTACAACATCATCAGAGATGAGCTCAGAGGAAAGGGCTTTGAAGACTGTCTCAGGTTCTGGGAGAGGTGTAGTATGTTAGTACTCGAAGACAGATGGCCGTTCATACACTCAAGTGCAACACCTACCTAATGCCAAGGCTGGGAGCCTCACCCGCTCGACGATGATATCCTTATTCTGAAGCTGTTCAATCAGCGCCTTTTCTAGCAAGCGCCTGTTGATAATGGATTGAGGTCGCATTCAGTTTGGGATAGCGCGGAAAAGAGGTGCGATTCACAGCTGATTTGTAGACTCACCTTTGGTGTAGAGTGTCTTCTGATAGAGCTGTCAGAAAGAACTCTTTGTCTATTAAATTAACCACGACCTTGATGGCATTCGTCGCCCCAGATACCGCTACCTGGCCCTCACCGGTTGGCTGGCTCCATAGGCATGTCAACTGTATACGTTTCAACAGCTCTGGTAGTAGTAGCTCCGGGAACAAAATAGTGTACCTAGTTACCATGTCCAGGGCGTGATAGGGAATCTCGGAGGGAACATCCAGGAAAGAGGTTACTTGCGTCTTCAGTTGATCACGATCCTGTGTGTTCATGGTGTCTGAAAGGATGTCATGGAGCGTAAAAGCTACGTTCTTGGTAACCTAATTATCAAGCATGTTACAGAGATGTTTTATCACTAGGGGGTGCTGGATTGTGATTACAGAAAGGCAAGAACGTTACCTCGCCATGTGAAAGTGCAAGCAGAGTGTACCGAATGTGTTCTGAGCGCGTCAGCAGTTCATCAATGGACATCGTAAGGCTACACTGTCCAAGTAACATACAACAGGCAACCAATCTTAAACCGCCCGGGATGCTTTCCTATGAGCAGAAAGGGAGAGAGTGCTCAAGGGAATAAGATATCAACTTGAATCAAAATTGAAAGCGATAAAAATAAAAAAGTTAAAGAATGACAAAATACCATCTTTATGTATTCGAGAACTCGACCCAGCACTGTCGAAGCTGAGGTACTTTGACGGAAAACGGAAGGAATGATCTCCCAGGATCGCGCAAATGACTCAAGGATGTCGTTAATAGGATTCCTTGCGACTCGGTCTTGATAATCAACAAATCTCTGTATGTAATCGATGATGTCTGCTACACTTGCTGAGGCCAAGGGGTGTCTATCCAAACCCCACTGTAACACTAACGTTAGTGATCCAAAGTGACATAGACATAGTGTGCTTTTTGATTGGACGTACCGACTGGTATGCTTGAAGAATGCTCATCATGCTTTGCATCCCCTGTGCGAAAAAGCTTCCGCTAGTGAATAGGGACGCCGCATTTGCTGCATCCGGGGCTGTGACATCCAGCACCAACGCCTGTCTGTGAAGGTCCTGATGGCGTTCAATTTCATGCAAGGCCTGAGATGAAAGGATCCGGGATATGATCATAGACAAGTCCAGCGCAAGGCTCGTAAGCTTTGTCATGGAAGGGGTACCATCGAGAGTGGAAACGCTAATGACACGCATTCAACGTGAGTAGGTGAACCATAGACGCATCTCGGAGCTTTCAATGCAAGATGCACGTACCCTTCATCGTGGATAATATTCGAAAGCAAAGAAATCCACTTTGAGAGAATCTCTCCACCGAAAAGCTCCCCATTGCCTGTAACTTCCAATGGAACAAGGTTAGGTAGTATCTTGGTATGTGCAGCATGTCCTCGGTCTATTGTGCTAATCATACCATTATCTGACGCGCTAACGCTCATTTGTGATGTTGGTCGATGAGAACTGTAGGCTTGAAGAGAATGTCCAATGGCCATCATTACTGCCAGCTTGCGCCTTTTGTCTGTGGACGGCTCCAGCTCTCGACTCAATGCTCGCGCCATTATCGCTCTGTGGGAATATTCCAGTAGAAGCCAGTCCAAGAGAAGAAACGCTACTTTTCTACCTGGTTCATCCGTTTTTTTGAGGATCTATGAATGAGAGAATCAAAATGATCAGACAGTTATCCCTCTAGTTGAGCTGTAGAGAGGTTTTACGTTCCTTAAAGCGAGTAGAAGGGCGACCTTGTCCAACAGTGGCGTGTACACCTCTCGCATCCGTAATAAATGTGTGTCATCTTGCTTCAAGTCGTCTAGTATTGCCGCATGGGAGATAGCCCTTCGCAGCGCAGCCGAGAGAACATCTGCAGGAAGTATACCAATTTGAGTAAATCAGTCCACGCTTTCAATAAACCATCGAACGAAGTGGGTAGGTAGGTCATTACTTTCTCCTTCAATATCCGCCAGAGCTTTTCGAACTGCTGTCCTATTTGACTGGAAGAGTACCAGCAAGGCCTGGCCCAAACTCTGTTGGTGGGTATCCTGCTTGGTATTCTGCAAAGTGATCCGATCAGTCATGACGCTTGTGGTGCTCCATTCAGAATCGCAAAAGCGATTCTGGTATAGAGTGTCAGTCACATGACTCAGCCAATCGTCTCAACGCGGGAATAAGGCAGAGTTCTGAGCGGGAACGACGAGGATGAGTATCTGGGGTTTGCCATGACTCTAATCAATCCAAGAGACAAGTACAAAGCCAAGCGAAAAGGTGGCCTTACCCGAGAGCCCCAGGGTCATCTTGAGTGGTGCCGTTGCGAACGATCCTTGGTCTAATTTTGAAAGGCAGCAAATCCTTCGGTTGTCTTCTGTGTAGGACTCGGATCGTTTGACTCGAGGGCTGGTCTGCCTAGCAAACATGGTACATTCCTGAAAAAGCTTCATTATCAAAGTAAGTCGCTCACCGATGTCTCGCGCAATCTGTTGTTGTCGCGGAAGAAGGTGGGGATACATTATTCAAGATCGATCGTGATACCGCCTTGTAATTCCACAAGTTGAAGCCGGGTATTCATCCAGCACTCGACTTGAAGAGGGGATCACTTATGTACCAGACCGTCCATCGCCACATCTCGGGAGATGATCTTGAATTTGAGCACCATCAACTTCTGGACTAACAGATTCCGCCCAACCCATTTTGTACTTAAGATACTTTTCAGTATCAACACTCTGGAGAACTTGTAAGAGAAAGCAGAATCAGAGGAAAGCGGGGGCATGAAAACTAGATTGCTGAGTATTTGTACGTTTAGAGGCGAGCTATCAGGTTAGAGGTGCCGGTGTAGTTGTTGCAAGCAGATCAGTTGGCTGAATCTCTCTCCAAGGGTGCACACGCTGAGGCACCATGTTCACTGCAATAGGCGCTTGCGGCTTAGGTTCTTCCGCGTCATCTTGGCGTCCGACCCAGGAATTCTTGCTGTTTGACTTAGTCGAGGGGACTGGCTTGAGGTTGATGGAGACTGAGAGTAATAGTGGCCTACAGGTGCTTCATAGTGAAGATATGGGACATTTTTCCATGGAACGCCAGCCACGCCAGGTACCTTTGGGTTCTCCTCGTTGTGATCCAGATTTGCGTGAAGAGGCATATGAATTGAACCTTTCACAATGCCGTTGCATTTGTCAAGTGTTGCTAAAGGGATTGGCGTGAGAATGTGGAGCGAGCGCGTAGTGGGTTGGATACTGCGAATGATTGCCAGCCCATGACATGTAGTAAGCTCTGGTGGGGGTGGGGGGTATTGTCCTAGCGGGAAATAGTTCGGAGGACAAAGTGACCCAGGAAGATTCTGGCCTGATGTAGTGTGACTCTGGTAGTCGCTTATGGGCCTGTCCTGTCTTGCTTCGTGACGTGGATCCCTGTCGCCGGTTAATGCAACTAGGCTCGCGTTCAAGGCATGTAATATCTGACTCCGGGGGACTTGATCAAACAATATCCAGACTCCTTTCGCCTGACTCCAATCCCAACACCATGGTCGTCTTTGCACCAATGCTAGGGTGAAATCCCACTCTAGAGTATCGCCCGCCACGTCTTGCGAAATTTCCTCCAAGTGCTTTTGATAAAAGTACGACAGCAATGCGAGCGCGCGGTGGTCGGCTGGATGGTATTTAGTAAATGGCGAGGTGTTGTTTCCATCTTCAACAGCTGCTGCATTCACAAAAATAAGTGTTGGATGTTGGCGGCCAGCCATCATAGGACGTTCTTTCAAGGCTGAGAGGAATGTAGGTGGTAAATTGGAGTCGCTGGTTGAGGGGGAATGAAGTCCGAATATATGAGAGGGTGCTGTGTAATCTAGAATCTGAAGGAGGAGTTCGTATCCCAAACCTTTGATCCAGCCCTGTGTATTGACAATCAGAGGTACATGGTCATCCTCATCGTCGATACGGTGGTTGTCATCCCTCGTGTCTTCCCAGCAACGTGTGTGAGAAACTTCTGCATAGTAAGTCTTGACCAGCTCTTTAACGCAAGCCAAGTAGTATTCCGGATCATCCCTAGGGGTGCTGTTTCCAACAAAGAAGGCGCGGTAGGGTCGCCTAGGATGAGTGAAAGGTGCACCCAGGGCCGGCGTTTCTAAAACGTGAAGAGCCACCATGCCGACTGGCGTGAATTCGGTCTGCCCAATATCGCATTCAATAAACGCAACTCTACGGTATCTGTTTGCCGAGAAATGGGAACAGAGAGAACGAGGATTATGGTCAACAATTATAGGTTGGAGCTGTGATCTTCACACTTGTCGTTGCTAGTCCTCACCTGTTCAGCATGCGGTTCAATATCAGACGTGAAAAAGTTGACTTTCCCATCTTCTTTCCCCCACATACAACTGACACCGGCGGCCTCTTGACGCGCTCTCCATTTTCATCCATTGTAGAATCGACAAGGGCCTTCATCGCGTCTTTCCAGGTGCTCGACACTTTCAATGCCACAACACCCTCTGTTGTGTCTAAAATTGGGTGGAAGCCGGTCAAACTGGTCTCGAATCGAATCTGGGCAAGCTTTTCGTCATCCTCTATTGCCCGGAAACGGGATGTTTGCTTCATGGAGAAAATGCCTTTGAAGAGTGGCACAACCTTCTCAATACCAACAATTCCGCAATCAGATGCCGATTGTACTGCAAGCACCGTATCAAAATTGCTGAGCGTGAACTGAGTCAGAAGGGCTTCTATGTCCTGCCTCAATGCAGCAGGAGTAGGTGAAGTTTTTCGCTGTGTCATAGTCTCCTCTTGCGACTTTGTCAGGATCATAGATTCGATAACTGCAAGGGCGTGGGTCCGGGGGGAGAAGATAGTGAACGTGGATATTGCAGCCAAGTCCAATCCAGCTGCCGACGTAATCTCCTGGGCCTTCTCACGTCTTATCCTGACTGTTCCTGACATGATATGTCCTAACACTGATGCGTGACCGACAATGGGTATGATTCTTATGCATCCTTGAAACACGATGTTCTGCAAGAGGAACAAGGGTCAGTCTGTTGCAACTCGCCTTACAAAAAAAAAAAAAAAAAAAGTTGGGGGGAGTAATTGGTCATACTTCACCGGCTTTCATCCCGATTAGCATCAACCCTGAGCCTCCCTGAACATCCGAATACAAGGTATTCGAGCAAGATGGTTTGAAAGACGATACAGACTGCGGATCCATGAAGAGCCTAAAGCATTGTGCACCAGTCTGTGATGAGTTCATAGCAGAGCCATCGATTCAGTAAACCTATACCGATTTTTGACGTAGGTTTACCTTCGATCACGTCTTCCTTGCCGATGGACGGTTGCTCCACTCTCGGTAGTTGACTGGAACTCGGCGTCACCGTTTTTTTCTCCATGATCGGAACTATCGGAGGCATCGGTGTCACTGCTTTCAGAGCTGCTCAAAGACTCTTTTTCAATGTCTTGGTCATCAAGCTGCACGTGCTCTTCAGCTTCCGGTGTTGAATCAATGTTGACAGTAGGTATCAATTGCTGCCTTCGAGCGGCAAACGCACTGATAGGAGTTGAGTGACCTGTTGTTGAACGAGGATCGAATGGAATGTCAATGAAGGAAGAACATCAATCCGACTGAGGAGTATAGAGAAGACAGAGGGGCTTCCTGTTCCTGCTTACCAAACTTCTGTTTCTTTGCCTTTGGAGTCATGTCGGATCAAAGGAAGAATCGCTTGGTTGCAGCAGGCTCAAAGGCAACGTTTGGAGCACACAGTTAAGGGCCGTCATGCCTCAAAAATGGTCTTCGGCTGTTTTCACTGGGCAACACCTTTCACTATGCCGTGCATATTAAAGATCAGGGTCATTGGGGCAAGGGATCTGCCTGTCATGGACAAGGCCTCGGACCTTACTGACGCCTACGTTGAAGTCCGTTTCGCAGACTTTGAGGCACAGCGAACGACCGTGTGCCGCAAGACGCTCAACCCGGTCTGGAATGAGGTATTCTTGTTGAATCGTGTAGCTTGTCTCATCGCGTCCACCTACCTCATCGTCAATGGACTCGGGCAGACATTAACAATTCGATACAAGTACCTCCTAGGATTTTAGATTCGAGGTGACGGACGATGCTGATCTCCAGAATGAGCCTCTGGAACTCAAGGTGCTCGATTACGATGCTATCACCGCGAACGATTCCGTCGGCTCCGTCTTTATCGACCTCAACCCTCTTTTACCCGTCAACTCACCTTGGCAGATCGCAGGATGGTTCCCAATCTACGACACCATTCGTGGTGTCCGTGGGGAGGTCAACGTTCAGGTGAAGCTTCAGTTCTTCGGCGATGTCAATCCTTTCAAAGACTCTTCAGCAGGAATCATGTTCTTTTCCACAACGTCATTGCCTGCCGGGTACCAGATCGTTGCTATGCACGGATTTGTTGACGCCATTGTGAATGAAGACGATCCGGAATACCACTGGAGCGACAGCTTTCGCACGCAGCGATCATCAAATGAAGCTCGCCAACGACTCTTATTTAGGCTCTCTGGACAGTTACGACGGCTGCTGGGCAAGGAAACGCTCGATATGGGAGGGAACGCCGTCTTGGGCTATCAGCAGTGCTTTGATCTGGAGAGTGAGGAGCACGCCATCACTGCTCGAGCTGTTGGGACAGCCGTCAAGATAGCCGTAGTCTCCAACTCGACACCACATTCTAACGACAAGACACAGCCACTTTCCTTGAACGAATTGAACATTGATGAAAACCTTTGTTCTACTCCAAAAGCTGATCAGCCATCAAGTCCAATTCATCTCGGGACAAATGTCGACAGCGTCCCGCCAACACCAACGCAGTGGAGGCGCGGATCTTCGTTCTCAAGCACGAATAGCAGCAGCACAGACTCTGCGCCATCCATCGCCAGTGGCGCTAGGAATAGTATCAACAACTACAAATATCTGGAGCAACAGATCTTCACCCTGCATGAATTTCCTCCCGGAACGATATTCAACTTGGGCGGCATTGTGAGCGCTCGATCTGTCAAGCTGATCGAGAATGACGACGTTGAGACTCGTGATGCCTGGTGGAACGAGATCAGGGACGAAATTAAGTCGCATGCACGAGTCCTCGGATGCTCTCACGTCATCGGCTATCAAGAAGCAGCAACGATCAATGATGAACTTATTGTGCTGTCGGCAGTAGGAACAGCTGCCAATCTGGATATGACAGCATTCACGCCGGGATTCTTCGACACGAACAAAAACCTCTCTCGGTCAGGGAGTATCAGCCGATCCTATGTCGATAATCCATTAGAGAATCTCTCCACGTCCATTGGTGCCAAAACAAGCTTCCAGAATTCTCTGAAGGAACAGCAATGGCTAGACATGCTGGCAAAGAGGAAAAGCAAGCGGAAACAGCCCTCTGGTAAGGATCGTGTTCTGAATCGCATCAGCACGTTATGGATCTCTTCCCGAAGGCTAACTTGAATGGCTGCAACCGCCACCGCTTCGATCTTCACAAAAAAAAAAAGCATGCAGGATGTGCCATATCCCATTTCATCGCAAATCATCGCCATTTCCCATGAGTTTGGTCAAGTGCCAAAAGTGCAAGAAGAAATATGTCCCAGAAATACTACTCAGTACTGTGGAACCACCAGCGGAGCTGGGTGTAGTTGGACAGAGTGCTTTCGTGGAGGCACATGTATGTCGAGCCAAGAAGAGGAAGGATGGAGAATCAAACGCCACAATTGTCAGTGATGCGATCCCTTTTGTGGAATATGACCTTCACCGACAACTCATGTATAAGCTGAAGATTCATGGATTGAATGCTGTGTTCGGTTTGCGCTTCCAGCTCTCCGTCGGAGACTCCCTCATTGTGGCCGTGGCATGTGGCACTGCTATGTATCTCTCCGCTTTGCCAACACCGCCAGCACTTAGGATCTCACGAAATCTGGACGTTATCGACGAGGAGGACAAGAAGCTTCTGGAAATACAGCGCAAGATTATGGATCTATCAGAGACAAATCGCCAAAACCTGGAAGCAGCAATATCAAGGGAGCTCGAGGATGGTGAGCCTGGGGCCGTTATGTCCCCAATTGATGGCACTATACCAACACAAATCGAGGATGACAGTTCTGGGTCAAGCTCTGATTCTGAAGATGAGGCCGAGAAGGACAACTATCAGACGAACGTTGTGATTCAGATTGACGACGATGCTGACGAAGATCTCATGGCGGTGCTATTGGATCCGGTTTTTACTGATGGTTTTCTGCTGTGTAGCACTGAGACGCTTCCTAATCACCCGTACTTTGTCAGCGCGGATCCCACAATACCTGACAACGCCCATTTAATCACCACTGTGAAGCAGGGTCATATCAACATGATTTCTCACCACCCTAATCGACAGCTGGCGGCTCTGTTCCGCTCTATCTACGAAGACCTTCGTTTCCGGTTGTCGTACTTTACTGACTGTGTCTTGGCCGGGATTACCTACAATATTCAGATACCGAGGGCAAATGAGGTCCAGATTCAGTTGACAGCTGTCGCACTTGGGCAACAGCACCTGGTGGATGCACAACAGCCGCTTGGTGTGCCAATCACACTTTCTCCTTGGAGATCTACCGCAGGATCAGTGGCTGTTTCCGCTGGGCACTCTAGATCAGGATCTGATAATGGCCTTGGAGAATCAGGCGTTTCCCCAGTCGCTTCACGGACTATAGCTGCTGAGGAATCGATGGTGTTCCAGATGGATGAATGTCAGCTTGGTGATACCGCTCGACAGGCGGCACCTAGTAGCACTATTGTCAATCCAAGCTCTCGGCCAAACGCAGCTGTTTCCTTGTCCAAGCATGGTGGCACAGGATTGACTCCAATCACTGCTTCAACTACTCCTACGCTAGAGCACTTGTGCCAGATGCCTGTCACCGATAGCAGATCACAGAACTCTACAACAACAGTCTCGCCCACCCTCAGCCCAAGTCAAGCACCCCCCTCCTTTCTCGCTCACCAGCCTCCTTCTGATGGCGGCAACAATAGCGAGATCGCTGTGGGAACAGGAGCTATGATGCCTCGACCCCAGATAAATCATGCCCGACAGCCTTCTATATCATCTACGCTCAGTCGACATCTTCCTGCAGATGAAGCAGGTAGAACCGCGTTGCTGCCAATGATGCCCATGGATCGACCATTTATTGAGATGACGCCACTCTCGTTCATACCCGGACGAACACCTACGCGGTATTTAGGCAAGCTGTCGCTGCACTTTGTGAAGGAGACCCATATTCTACACGATGCAACGGTCTCGAGTGGCATGGGTGGATTTGTGCATGTGTTCTTGATGGAGATCCAGGCTGTAGCAAGGTCACATGTGGCTGCATTGGGTGGAGATGCAATTGTTGGCTTACGTGTCGACGAGAGCTTCTTCCAGGAGAGCGTCAAGAATCAAGGATATGCATTAATCTCCATCAGTGGTGATGTTGTGGGCTGTACATTGGCCGGAGAATCAAGCAACTCCAGCGCTTCCGACACTGAGAACGAATCTGGGAGCGAAAGCGATGCGGAATCTGATGTTGAGAGCGATACAAGCAGACCCACCAAGGCCGGCCCAGCTAATGCAGCGATGGGCACTCCGGCAATGTCTGGATGGCAGACTCAGAGTGTAGAAAGCATTGATATTCCTTCTTCAACCTTGCCCCAATCGGAATAGAAGAATTTGCTTATCCCTTGTTTTGTGAACCAACGTGCAAAATCCAATCGTACCCGAGTTCAAATGTGTCGCCAGCCATGGTGTCTATCTACGGATTGCACTTGTAGCGGTACGTCTTTTTTTTTTTTTTTTACGCGTGGCGCACAATCAGATACGGTGCACCATACACACCAAAGCCTTGACGCTTGGCGGACTTGGCTAAACCCTCAGTCTCGATCTCATGGTCAATGGGCTCCACCGGAAAGTTGACGCCAACACGATGAACCATCGCCTTAATCAACGTAAAGGTTCCCCCAACGCCATCTAGCGGTACGACATGATGTGAATTTTGATCCATGTCTGCCATAGACTGGCGGTAGGTTGGATGGTCCCTGCCGTATCCTGTACGATTCTCAATCTTAACAGATTAGAAGGTACTCTACTGAGCTTGGCTCATGGACAATATCTCGTCTCCTTTCATTCATAACTGTTGTGATCTGATTCGCCTTACCTTCAAATAGAACCTTGCCTTCGTCAAGGACTCGTTGGTTCGCCAAGGATTCTTTGGTTTCAGACCAATTGTTGCGATCATAAGGGACCCTGCTGCTCGAGAGCCAGCCTGTTTCAGTGCGGAAGCAGTTTGGGGCGATGATGTCCTTGTCAAGTCTCATCAGATGGAGTAACGTGTTTGGTGGATATTCAATTATGTCCACGTCAAGCCAGAGCACCCAGGACTCGTCGAACAATGCAGTGCTCAATAGTGCGTTTCGGCAACGGGCCAGAATCTTTCGACGCGACTCTTGTGCCTCGTATGCATGTCTGCCCTCACGAGTGTAATTGCGTGGCTCGGATGATTGTTGTATGACAGTGATCCTCCTGTACGTCGATATCACAGGCGCAATGTGGGATTGTAATGCCAGTAGAGTAGGATCGGGGGGGCCTTTCGGTGTAATCGAGACAAGAAAACCAAGCGAGAGCAGTTCTTTCGGGTAGTTGAGCTTGGACAGATTTTCAAAGTACTTGTCGAGATATGACGCTGCACTCACGAGTGGTGTCAAGATAAGAACACGTCCCGTCATGAGAGAAGATGAGTCTGTATCTCCGATGAGCGGATACGTATGTATCGAGTCCAGGTCGAGAATTCGGAGAGTTGTGTTGCGGTAGATCATTGTGGAGGTCGTGCCACGTTCTCCTGTAGACGGGCCTGGACTGTCAGACGATTGAACAGACCTTCTAGAGTGAAAGTTGCGTTGGATCAAGAAGAGGCAGGCTAATGAGATTAGTACACTGGCGAAGGTGGACGAAAATCTGTGGGGTGGCATCACGCATGTTTGGCAAGGACTGTAGGAGACGGACGAGAAAATGAGAAAGTTCAAAGTATATCGCAGCAGAATTCTTTTTCTGAGCTAGATTGAGTGTTGATGGGGAGGAATGAATGATAAATGAGAAGATCAAGACCAAGGATGTTTGTTGAGCCATATCGTTCCTTGAGGTGGCGGCTGATAGACCAAACTCGTCTAGAGAATATATCACGCACTTGAAGGCTTTGAGAGAAGTCTGGAGTCTAGAGGATGACCTGACGCATGACAAAAACTATATTTGTTGCTGACTTTACAAACGGGCTACATTGACGTCCAGATCATCTCCCAACGGACATATTATATTGGGTGCCAGGGGATTGATTGGTTTCAGCTGACGAATTGCTCCAACTCACTGCTTGACTCCAGCATTCGTTTATACATCTGCACTCCCGGTCGGTGGTGGGCCTGTGCAAACTTCAATAGTTCCTCCTCCGAGAGGCTATCGGACACTCCAACTCCGATATGCGTGAGTTTTGGTAGATTTGTCTTGAGATCTCTCAGGTCGGTGCGATCTAGTCCAGGGTTCTGCAAGATCGTGAATCTTTCGAGTTGATCCAGTTGGCTTAGGAACGAAACCAAATTCTTCGACCATGGCGAGAGGAACGCAGCAACGAAAAAAAAAAAAAAAAGTTAGTGGTCGGAAAGACAGACAGTCACGACTTGCGCTTGGTTGGGTGACCAAACAGCACACAGTTGCTGATATGCTTACCACTTGTACTCCGGTTACGTCTGCCAGTTTAGCCAGTCGTAGGATCTTCAGCCTGTCAAAACGAATTACCAGGCTCTCCAGGAACCGGACTTGCCTTCCACAACCATCACTGATGTGTGGTTGTCTAGGGAACTTGTCCATATATTCCAATTCCTCTAGGCTGACGCATGGTGTCATGTCATCTGTAAAGAGCTCCTGGGTCAGATGCATGCAGTGCCAAAGCTTCAGCACCCGAAGTCTTGAGCACTTGGTGAGAATATTCTGCAGAGACTCGTTCAAGATCAGTCGTACGTGTTCCAGATGGAGCTCTTCCAGATTGAATAGGTGTAAGGATATGGAGTTAAATGTCCTCAACGTAAATTGGGAACCGAATATGGTGAGCTTGGTTATCTGGTCGCAGTTGTACATCACCATTTCCATGGTGTCATCCGAGATCTCGTCACACTCGATAATACCCAGACTTTGAAGCCGAGTGAGTGGCATTTGAGTCAGTGAAACCAGTGCCTCGTCCGTAATCGAGCTGCCTCCCAAGACCAAGTGCTCCAACTCAAGCTGTGAACGCAAAAAGCTGCTGATAAGTTGTGGACGGATGCCTGTGCAATTGCGAAGCTCTAGTGTCGTCAGTCGTCCTGCTGCCATGGTAGAGTATTCCAGTGTCGAGGCATAACGATGTGATATGAATTTGGGGCAATGGTCTGACGCATGGTAGGGTGAAGGTGAAGACCCAAACGGTTCTAAGTCGAGGTGGGAGCAAGTGGACAGAGACGGAAGTGCCGAAGACGAATTCTCGTAGACGGTGCTCGTTGCGTTGTCCGCAAGAGTGCCCGCCAGGCGCACAACATCCTGTCCAGGAACAGAAAAGGTCCTGTCGTCACTGTTGCCATTGCTATTGTTGGTTATTATGAGTTGTCCACAGAGAGGAGATGCCATGCTCTGATCGCCATGGTATTTTTGTCCTAAGATATCGATAGTGGCATCCAGCAAGCTGACACAGTTTTCCAATCGCCATGATTTCAAGCGTGTGCAAGCTATTGCGATCTGTTCAATGACTTGGTCGGTCATGTTGGGAGCACCTATCATCAATGATTCCAGACCCAAACACGTCTTGCTGATCCAACCAAGGGAATCATCTGTGAAAGATTCACCATGAACTTGGAGTACTTTGAGTTTTGAGCAATGTCGAAGAATCATAGTGAGCTCAGGGTCTCCCATTGAATCCGGACAACTTTTCAGACGAAGCTCTGTGAGACCAGAGAAACATGACTCGAGGAGGACGATGGCATCCAGGGGAATATGGATGTCGCTCAAGGTGAGTTCTCTGAGCGACTTTGAGTTCATCAGGATTGAAAGCAGGTGGACTGAGAACGGCAGTCGGATGTTTTGGAGATCCAACGAACGAAAGCCGATTTTGCTGGACCTCGCCAAGATCTCCAAGTGGTGCATGGAAATAACGCTTGCAAGTGTGCCAAAGTCAATCCTCCGGATAAACTGCGCGCGATGATAGACACGCTGACCATGGAAGGGGATGCCGTACTCTTTGCGACGCTGATATGGCCGATAAGGGGTGGCGAGGAGTGTAGCTGATCTAGAAAGCGTGTGCTTCTCACGCATCGTGAGGGACCGCCGCAGAGCAATTGAAGTTGACACGACAGTGTCTGCTATTGATCCCGCGGAGATTTGAGGCTCTGCTGAAAAAGCGATAGGTCCAGATAGATCGACTTCATGCCGTAGGGTATCGAGTAGCAACCGAAAACTGTGGAGGGAGTGACACTGGGGGTATCGCCACAAGAGAATCAGGGTGGCAGCGGCCCACTCTGAGTTGACCAAGCTGCAGGAGAACAGGTCGGCCTGAGAGAGACTGCCAAGGGTGAGAATATGGTGAAGGATGTCCTGTGACGAGAGTGCGATTGAGATTGCACGCATGCTGGAGCGGTTGAAAGCAGATCACGGACGGGAACGAATGGGCGAGCGAGGGGGAGTGTGAGGAGGAGTGTGAGAGAGAATAGATGCGGAAAGGAAAGTGCGAAGTGCGTGGGGGTGCGAGAAAGCAAAAGAAAAAAAAGTACCAGGCTAAAAACGAGGGCGCGGTCAGAAGAACCATGGACGATTTGATCGGATGGTTGTCGTTTTGCACAGCCCATTCTCATGAGATTCATTCAATACGGGCTCTCACCTCCCATTTACGACAATCGTTGCGAGGAAGAAGGAGCGAGTCGGCAACCGACATCCGTCCAAGTTGAACATCGTAGAGGGATTGGATTGACCGTCTATCCATTGCAAGCGGCCTTTTCTCCCCTCGCTTTCCTGAGCATACAGCCTTCTGCTTTCACCCCTCTGCATTTGTGGCCTCGACGTCCCGTTCCTTGTCTGAACCAAACCGGGCAAAAAGAATCGAGTCCGTGAACGATCCTCCACAACTCTCTTCCCAAGATGGGCGAGTTGCATCTCCTATTGTGTACCCGCCACAGGGGACATTGGCGTTACAGAAGAGCCCTTGGAGGCATCCACGTTTCGCTTGCTTTGTAAGTTTCCAAGAGCAGTGTGTCTTTGACAAGTGTGCCACTCTTCGCCCTTGGACATGTCCTGAAAAATGAGCCATGGTGTCAACAAATACCCTGTCAATTAGTTTATTGCGTATTGTTTTTTGTATCGAAAAAAAACAATGTAGGGGTCTCTAGGATTGTGTCTGTCTTTCAGAGCCAAAATAAGACGACAGACCCCAGAGCGCTCCCCACAACCCCTTGGCAATCCAAGAAAAGTCAAATCTCCCATCTTCCGGCAATGGTTCAATGTAGATGCACCCTGGATTCGGCCGACCAGGTGTAGCCTTGATACGGAATTCTTTCACGAGCTCAATGACCGCAGGCTTGATCTTCGGACCGTTCAAAGAATTGTTTCCACGGCCCACAATGATCATCAGGTTTGGCTCCTTGTGCTTGACAAACTTGGTCAGTCGTTCTCGGACGATGTCTATTGCTTCTTTGACCTTAAGGCCGTGTAGATCGATCTCATTGGCCGGTCGGGACGCGTTGTTAGCTAGTAGGAGAATGTGTCAGTCCAAAAAGTTGAGAGATGAACCTTCCAACGACCAGCCCCGGGTTGCCTACTTTACCTTTAAAAACCAGCTCCTTGGCTTTGTTGTTATGATCATCCATCTTGCGTTTCCATTCTTGTGCTTCTAAAGAAAGGTCTAACGAATGAAGGGTTGATAGAGGAGGCGTTCGTCAGGAGAGAGCCAGGTCGTGCCGACAGCAAAGTGGACAACTTTTTGTACCTCTCGCCCGCGCACCGTCGCCTGATCGATAAGCAAGCTGTGATTGCTCGCATAACTCCTGTCGCCTCACGGCACATTCTCGCGCCTTCTATAGGCACATAACCATTCAGAGGAGAGGAAAGGGTGAGCGTCCGTGTCTGGGTAGTACATCCGCAGAACTCTGAGCTCTGACCAACCTTTCGATAATGTTCGTGGTCGGAGGATGATTCAATGCTGTGAGAGGAGCCCATTTTAACGCCACAGTAACAGAAGGACTAAAAAGTGGGATGCTGAGAGGGGGGGTGAGTTGAAGGAATGAGGATGGTTGAAAGCAATGGGGATGGCGATCACTCTTACCACCTTTTTTACGAGAATTCGCTTCGCCTTACCACACGTGCCTGCCTGCCCTCGATGGCTTTTTTTTGAGACAGCACAGCAGTTCCAGGGGGAGTGTCTCGCCCACAAACAACGAGGAAGGGGGATGTTTGAGCAACGTCCCGAGGGCGAGCGCCATCTGCGCATGTAACAAAAAGTCGGTTTGCAACAGAGTGGGCCGATCATTGCTCCTTCCGAGACTCAATTTGCTCACCTGTCTCCTTTGGCCGTGTATTCATTTGTTTGAAAAGCCATCTCCACCTGCAGGGGGTAAGAGTCGGTACGATGTGTTACAAGAGTTCCCCCTCGCTTCGTTCCATGTTGATCCTCTCGGCAAGAGTCGTCTCCCTTAGTGCATGCTGCAGTTGCAGGTCTGGTGCTGAACCATAGAACTATGCAGATGGAGAATCAAACCCTGTGGGGGCTGTCTCATCCAGCATAGCCGTTACGACAGGATGTCTGGGGAAGCTTGTCTGAATGCGTTCAATGACCCCCTACCCATACTGCTGGTCGTCAACGGGGGTGAGGCAGGTGGGCCATCTCCGGCGACGTCCTGCGTCGTTTGCAGCCATACACACCTCTACGGTCTACCTCCAATTTGAACTTGCGCCATTATGCTCAGATCCCGTTCATCTTGTCCATGATCCCGGCACTACACCTCTTGTGATATGCTTTCAGGGCATATCTTCCCCCGATGGTGTATGCATTCACGAGGAAAGCTATGCTCATCGTCCGTCCTTCCCCTTTCTGTTCTGTCACTGACCTGGTCATGAACAATGCAAACCATACGCGCAAGGAGGTAGGAGTTGCCAGGAAAGCTGTGTCATGGCAAAAGACGCAAAAAGACTCCCTTTCCTGTTACACTGATGGCCCATTCCAGTCTTTCCCAGGGACACTCGCAAACATGGGCAGTCTCTAGGATGGGAGACTCGGGTGCATTTCCTCCGATTCTGGGCCTCATAATAACGCCCTCACTCTTTTCTTCTCTGACCTCTCCGTCCCAGAGCAGATACCACACATTTTCCTTAGCCTCTGTCGCGAGCTGCGGTACCCACCCGCCTTGCCTGACGATGCGAATCTCGTCTCGCCCCACTCAGACTTGCACCCGCCCGCTTGCGGCAAACAGATATATTCTTCAACGGAATCCAAACCATGAGACCTTGGGAACGTTCATTATTTAAACTGATCCATTCGACACTAATCCATTCCTCTTCCTCTTCCTCCATACCTTTCCTTCTCACAGTCAGTCAGTAGTCCTCCTCCCACCACCACCACCACCACCTTTGACACCAACTTTAATTCCTTGCTCCTTGCTCCTTGCTTTTTTTATTTTATTTTTTTTTCCAGTCTCAACTGCTTCGGCTCTTTCGTCCAAATCTCGATACATTTCAACCTCTTTTTCACGCTTAACGATTCATGGAGACGCACGCAGCATTGCCCCCGTTGAATACCTTACACCAATCAATGGAGCACTCAATGGAGCGTATGACTTTTAACTCTATCGACAGTCATCAGGCATCTCCTCAGTTCACGTATACTCCAGGACCATCGTCGCACTTGCAAAGTTCACATCCGCTCCCGAGCCTCACCGATGGGCCGTGGCAGCGTCATGAGGCAAGTTTCAAAATGTGGATGTGGATTGTGTTGCGTGTGCGTGTGCGTGGAAGTCATGTGGGTGGGTGAGTGGTGTGGTAACGCGTCATGGTGCAGTATCAAGTGGCTGAACACCCTAGCAATCTAGCAATGCTCAATGCCCAGAAGAGGGGTATCGGCCCATGATGAACAGACGGATTAATTGTATAGTCATCACAATGTAGGATCGACTATTGAACGAGGCAGTCAACATGTTCGGGACGAAATCATGGAAATCGGTTGCCGACTATGCTTTCCCAGATGGCTCTAGGGACCGCAACGAATGCATGCACCGCTGGCGAATCCTCGCTTCCGTCAAGCCACGCCAAGTAAAAGGACCCTGGACAGAGGAGGTAAGGATATAGAATACCAACAAGCCTCCCCTCCACCACCATCTCTTTCCCGTTCTTTCCTCCATCTTGCCTTTTTATTGTATAGTTGGGCTAAACCATCTACGTGTATCGGACTAACGTTTCCGAATATCTATTTAGGAGGATAGAAAGCTCCGTGAGCTAGTGAATGAGTATGGCCCAGAAAAATGGGTCTTCATTGCTACGAGGATCGGGACACGCACTGGTAAGCAGTGCCGTGAGAGGTGGCACAATCATCTCGACCCAATGAGTAAGTGAAGTAACAGCCTTACTCTATCCACTTTTCTCAGCGCTACTGGTAGCTATCAAAGCACACTCCTTAACACGCTCCCAACCTCTCCTTTGAAAACTATCAGTCAATAAGGCGCCTTTCACCCATGAGGAAGACATGCAAATCTTACAACTTTACAGCCAGCTCGGGTCAAAGTGGGCAGAGATGGCCAAGCACATGCCTGGAAGGCCAGATAACGCGATCAAGAACCATTTCAACACGACAATGCAGCGAAAGAAGAGACGCATGAGCATGCCTACCATACATACCGAGCACCGTCCATACCATGATCAGCCCCGGGATAGACAATCCACTTCGCCACAATTCCACCCTCAGGCATCATTTGGAGGTGGATACAGGGGCTCAGTATCTGCAACATCGCCTCCTCACTCCACAGGAATGTCCACACATCCTATCTCCAATGCCACGGCTCGTTTTATGCCTTATGAACGCCGCCATTCGCTCCCTGTGCCTTCGACCGTGATCTCTCAAGGTCCCATCGTGTCATCCATAGGGTCCCAGCTCTCCTCCTCTTCTGGCAACATGACCTTGCCCTCCCCGCCAAAGACACCGGATGTAGGGCACCGAAAGAACTCGCTTTCATCCTGGAGTGTTACTCCACCGCCACAACCCATTCGTAGCCTCAGTGGCTACAATACAATTCCGACACCCCGTGGATCATCTCCTAAAATGTCCTCTCAAATAACCCTCCCTGGGATCTCGTCCTTCGTTCTTGCACCCGACCACCAATCACCACTCCTCAAACAACTCTATGCTCCTCACCAAGACTACGGCCACCAGCCTCACCCTTCACCGTCCTCGTGCTCGCCTCTACTGGCCCGCAGTGCTGTGGTATCCGAGTCTCCTATGCATTCACTATCCAGCCTCAGCTCGAATAGGATATCGTTCGTCAATTCAGTGGCTGCTCTTCAAAAGGCAACTATGCAACGGTCCAGACGCGACGGATTTGACTCTTTTATAAGGACCAAACCTTTGAATTCGTATCCATTACCGGAGGCTGTGGTCCCGTCCGCGCGCCATATGCAGACTACAGATGAAGATGGCTGCGGCCAAGCCGTGAAGCGAGAGCCCAGCCAAGAACGAGACGGACATCCATTAGGACACATCGAATATGAAGGGAAAGAAGACACGGACGAGGATCTAGACCACAGTGATGACGACAATTGTGAAGATGGCTATGATAACGACTCCAACATCAACGAAGACAAAATGGCTAGTAATATCAGGGCACGGGGTAATTGCACTGCCCATGTCATGTCCATTGAGAATCTTGTTGGACCCTCTGCCTGATCTTTGGCGCCGCACAGTAGCTTCCATCCACTTCTTCGCATTCACTACAGACAATACCCTCAAAATGCATAAAACGCAAAGACCCCATGCCAGCATAAAAGCGATCTCGTTGGCGCCGCGTGGTCGGACATTCCAAGCCACATTCCCCATGACGCTCTCCCCTTTCCATCCTTTCTTGCTCCTGACTCCTGTCAAGAACATCATCAACACCAACACCTACACCACAACTTCACAACTACCCAATCACCCAACTACAACCAACGTCACCAAGCAACTTCTGTTGTCAGTCCACACAACTTGATTTCTCTCACCATGAGCCTTCAGGTCAACTTTTCGACCCATGGTCACGAACTCAAAGCTGCCTACGAGGCTATCCTTCAACCCGCGGATCCCAAGAAGGACGATAACTGGGCCATATTTGGATATGATAAGGGCACCAATGATCTCAAGGTCCTAGGGCAAGGAAATGGAGGCCTCGAAGAGCTTCAGGACGAATTTATGGATGGAAAGATCCAGTATGCATTTGCCAGGATTGTGGACCCTTATTCACAACTCAACAAGTTCGTTTTCATTGCCTGGGTAAGATCCATTCAATTGTTTCCTTCCCTATCTCCTTGACTTGTGCGCGTCTGTGTGTATGTGTGCATCATACAATTCGATCCTCATTGCGTATGGCGTTCAACTTGGGTTGAGGGCTGTGTTGAAGATTGTCTTGGCGGCTGTTGCGTGATACATCATAAGAGTCGAAAAGGCCAATCGACTACAGGAGCCCACCTCTGGGGGGGAGGGTACTATCTAAACTTGCTCAGACAAGTCGGAGCGAACGGGTCGAAAGGCCTATCAACAGCCTATCTAACCAGTTCTTGGTTCTTATTGCATAGTGCGGCGATGGTGTCCCAGAGTCAAAGAAGGGACTTTTCAATACCCATCTGGCAGATGTTGCGAGTTTCCTAAAGGTATGATGGAAGATACCCGAGATGAGCACAACAAGGGCAGTTAACAACGAAACAGTTTAGCGTATTCAGCCACGACTTCTCGTCACATCCAATAGGGCTATCACTTGCAGATCAATGCTCGTTGCGAGGCTGATGTCACCCCACAGCAAATCATGAAGAGAGCAGAGGAGGGCTCTGGTTCCAAGTACTCGACTCACCAGGAGGATTACAAACCTGAACGTATCCAGCCACTGCAATCTGCTTACAAGAGGACCGTCATCCCCGACATTGGCGCCATGCAACGCAATCCAACTAGACCCGAGTCGGCTCCTCAGGTATCACTATGGTTACTATTCGTCTTTTGTCTGTAGCGGACCCGAATGGTACACTCATTTTTTTTTTTGGCCACTAGTATAACATCGGCGGAACAAAGCCATTGGTGAATCCCGTAAAGCCTTTGGTGAGCCCTAAGCCTTTGGTGAGCCCTAAGCCTTTGGTGAATCCTGCGGCCCCCTCGTCTGATTTTCCGTCGACACCATCCAAACTTGTGGGTCGTGTCTGGCCACCCCCAGCGTCAGCACAGTCATCCTCTTCATCCCCGTCACCCAATGCTGATTCGCTGCCTTCGAGTAATACAGCAGCCAAGTCCTGGAAGTCAGTGGGAGGTGGATCGTCTTACTCGGCCGCGTCGTCGGGAACGTCTTTCATTAAAGTGCAGCCACCTAGCTCCTTGACGTCGTACGGTCGAACAAGCCCGGAGCCACCCGTTGTGAACAAAGCACACCAGCTTCGACTGGAGCGCGAAGCTCGTGAAAAGGAGGAGAGAGAGAGAATTAAACGCGAGACTGCAGCTAGCGAAGCACGTGAGAGACATGTGGAGAGTTCATCTACTGCTCAAAAGGTGGCAGAAGAAAGGCGCCTCCAGGAACAGAAGGAGAGAGAGCGGGAGCAGCAGCAACAAAAGAACCGTCAGCCAGAAGACATATCTCGGGCCCCAGGATTCAATCGTGTTCGACAGGAGCGCGAACTCAGAGAGCAAGAAGAACGCAAACGAGCAGAGGCCGAGGAGGCATCTCGAAGTGCACGCGACGTTGCCAAGGTACGGGAACAGAGTGCCATTCGGGAGCAAGCGGCTGCTAGAGAGGAGGATGAGCTGAAGAGACAGCGCGAGTTGAAGCAAAGACATGAACGTGAGGCTAAGGAAGTGGAGGAGCGGAAGGCGCAAGAAGACGAGGCTCGTCGACGTCAGCAAGAAGAGGATGAGCATGAGCGATTGGAAGAACTGCGACAAGAGGAGGGGGCTCGTAGGCGTAAACAAGCAGAGGATGAAGAACGTCGGTTGGGACAACAGAAGCAGGAAGAGGAGCGTCGATTGAGGCAGCAGCAGCAGGAAGAAGAAGAAGAAGAGCGTCGACGCCATTACGAACAAGAACAGGAAGAGAGACGTCTTCAAGAGGAGGCTGAAGAGCGTGAACGAGTCTTGGAGCAAGAGGTGAATGCTGCATCAGCACATGCATTACATGCTTCGGAGGACCACTCTGGAGCAGCTCCCAATGGTTCTGTCTCAGCGATCGTGCTGTACTCGTACGAAAAGGCTGAAGAGAACGAGATGTCGCTAGTCGAGGGGGAAATCATTTTGAACGTGACAGAGTTGGATGTTGGCTGGTGGAGCGGTGAGAGTGAGGATGGCACTCGCTCTGGACTATTCCCAGCCAACTATGTTGAGCTCATTGAAAGTACAACTGCCACCAGCGGCGCACACGAACATGAACAGCATTACCAGGAGCACGAGGATGCACCGGCGAGTAGCCACCACGATAACGCCCATGAACAGTCGACTGGAGCGCATGGAACAGCGAACCAGAAAACTTCAGCTGTCGCGTTGTATGATTACCAGGCTGGAGAACCGAATGAGATCTCGTTTGTGGAGGGCGAGACCATTGCTGATATTGATGTAAGAAAAAAAAAAAAAAAAAGGAGCAGAACGAGCACGGACGCTTTCACGACAAGTGGGAAAGGAAAGCAAGTTACTGATCCGCCTTTTCCTATTCATATTTGAAAATTTCATAGTTTGTCACTGAAGACTGGTGGAGCGGCAAGAACGAGAGCGGCGGTGTTGGCCTCTTCCCAGGTAGGATGATTACAACGAATGGATGGCGGGAATGTTGTGGTCCTTCCCAATCCCCGGTTTATGGATGCGTTCTCTAATTCTCGCTTATATCTCTCTCCTCATTCTGTTCCTTTTAGCAAACTATGTGGAGCTTGTTACTCGTTAGGAAAACCACTTTCATTCTAAACACCACCAAAGACATTGACGAGCAAGGCTCTGAATGCTCTGAACATATCATCACTGGTACCCTTGGGCAACAAGAACTGTACTACCTTGACATCACCTCCTTGTGATGCTCTAAACTTTTCAGCCTCATTTCCTTGATTTCCCACTTGTTTGACTTGTCGCGCACTATCCATTAGGAATGACTTCAGGTGTCGGAGGAGTGACTCTGCACGGCGATGAAGATCACGACGGGTTTGATCGGTGATGTAGTAGACAGGACCTGCGTTTCCCATGCCATTGTTAGCGCCTGTTGAGGATGCAGAAGGGGACGAGGCGGTGGACGCGGTCGAAGCTGCAGACAACGCAGGTGATCCGTAATGTGAGCTACGTCGAGGATGTCTCGATAGACCCGCGGTTTCTGTGATCAAAGGGGTCACAAGTTGGTGCTCGAAAGCTGCCGGCATCATTAAGAAAGGGAGGGATAGCATCGTGATTTCGTATCGATGCGCGGTTTTGATAATGTTTCTGAGTCCTGCTAGAAAGTCCTGTTTGGGTGCAAAGTCATTCGGCTGGCTGAACATGGGTAGTTGATGCAAAGGTGCTGTAGGTGTTGGGGCAGGACCGTCGGAGGTGTGGTGTTGCGGTGATTGCTGACCATAAAAGAGATGGAAGACGACATGGATCATGGGTAGGTTGGAATGCCTTGTCAAAACGACATCCCCTTCCCGGATGGTTGATCCGTCTAGCGGAAACTCTTCTTCAAATGCCTCCAATTGCTTTTCAATGCTATCAAAATGTAGCTCTGTGCTCGTCTGGCAGGCCTTGAAGAATTCTATCAGTACACAGCGAGGATGTGTCAGCTCTCTGTGAGCTGATAGAGCAACCATCCTCTGTCGGCCACATCCAGACGCTAAACTTACCTTGGTGACAGACTTGCCCTCCTTTATACTTTGCCCAATCCCGAATATTCACCATCTGAACAAGCCCATTCAAATTTTGTCCGTAGAGCGATGTCGCTGTCTGGGCGTGGATCGCTGTATCCCTTGCAGTTTTCACACGATTGCTGGGAAAGACTTCGGCAGGGTCAGATACCATCAATCGAAGGTTATGAGTCACTTTGGAATGGCTGCTACCCAAGACTACTGTAAACGATTCGTCGAGGTTTGGTGGTGGTAATTGTGATGGAAGCGAGGGTGTGTTGGATGAGCTTCCGCTGTTCCTGGAGGAGCCATCCCTACATCAAGATACAATGAACAACAAGGCACGATGAACATCCAAGGTGGACATTGAGCATATTGAAGCGTCGGTCAAAAGAGGACGAAAGGGGGGGGGGGAGGAGGGTGTCCATTTCTTACTCCGAGTCGTCATCAGGGACCAAGTTCTCAATGGCCCTGTTTAGCCAGCCTCCAAGTTTCCTGACAGATGGACTCGAATTGTTGGTTAAAAGTGCGTTTTTCTGCTGCTGAAAGAATGGTAATGGCGACCACGGTTTTTGAGACGTTGTGCCTCCTGTGCCTTGGGCAAGTCCTCCAATCAACGGCCTTGTGGATGAAATGGAGGCCGATCTTTCCAGTGGTCGTTGAGCACCAAGGATTCCTAAATCCTGGGTAGGGGCCGGATTAGGACTACCGGTGTTTGACGGTCCAACAAGTGAGGGGTGTGGCTGCTGGGGAGAAGACTGCGCTCGGTTCTGTCTCCTTGCATTCTCTTTCAAGGCATCCGCCTTTTGCTTAGCTAGGACGAGTCGTGGTATATTATCCGGCTGTTCCAGGAGAAGGTTCAGAGCGTGGTCCTAGATTTTGGTCGGATGTGAGCAGAGTCAGATGGAAAGAGTGTAGTATACGTTGCCAAAAAAAAAAAAAAAAAAAAAAAGATTGGTGTCCATCCCGTATCATAGTAACAGACCATGTTGCCATTAGCGATCAAAAGTGCACCTTTGGCCTGTTCTACATCGAATCCCATCTCA
>Ga0247824_10000112_pt1 | contig 32765 bp, 50 predicted proteins | sample 13C_PalmiticAcid_FD_194412 | JGI IMG/M metagenome (GOLD analysis project Ga0247824, IMG submission 194412) | Soil microbial communities from agricultural site in Penn Yan, New York, United States - 13C_PalmiticAcid_Day48 | ecosystem: Environmental > Terrestrial > Soil > Agricultural land...
AGCGGGGGCCCTGTCAACCGGGGATGACGTCCCGGTTCTGATGAGCCACGTCAACGCCTGAGGAGGCAACCATGCAACACATCGGCTGGGACAACAACGTCTGCCACCGGTGCGACCACACCTTCCGCTCGACCACGGACCCGCTCCGTGCCCTGTGCGCCCGGTGTGACGCCCGGGTGCAGCCGCTCGGTCCGGTCTGCCAGCACACCGGCGAGACGGTGAACCGATGAGCACGTTCACCGTGTCCATCGGCCGCAACATCGACGGTGAGCCCATGCCCCGGGAGCGCTGGATCAAGTTCCAGGCCCGGGTCGAGGGAACCATCCAGGACCTGCACGACGTCACGGTGTTCTTCGCCGGACGTGGCGGCGGGATCTGGGAGGGCCGGTACGAGGAGGCAGCGACCTGGGTGTTCGGTTGGTCCGAGAGCCTCGGGCTGCCGGGCGAGTGGAAGCGGTTCCTCGACGACCTCGCCTACTGGGCTGACCAGTACGACCAGGACGCCATCGCCGTCACCACCGGATCCACCCGGTTCGTCGAGGCCAAGGGCAAGCCCGCTCGTCGGACGGCCTGAAGAAACACATCGGGTTCACGTTGGATCCGATGCACGGACCCGTGTACCCTGGTATACGGACAACGCCTGAGGAGGCAACCATGACCACCCCCAACGACACCGTGATCCGAGCGATCAGCCGGGTCCGGCGCCACGCCGCCGAGCACCCGAGGGCCACCGAGCCCGAGCTGTACCAAGCGGCGATCGGGTCGCTCACCGCCGAGGCGGACTTCGGGCTGGTGGCCGAGCTGGTCAAGGCGATCCACCGCCTGCCCTCGTCCACCGTCCTGCAGGTCCTCGACAGCGACCCGCAGCACCGAGCTGCGTGAGGCGAAACCGGCTTCGGCCGGTCCACGGGACCTGATCGCCCCGTGCTGATGAGCCAGATCAACGCCTGAGGAGGCATCACTGCAATGACCATCACCACTGACCACCACGAGTTCTGCGTGCCGGTGCAACACACCGAGCACGTCTCGACCTGCCTGACGATCAACGTCGGGCACCGGGCGGACGGCTCCCTGCTGACCGTCGTCCGGTTCGCTTCGGGCGAGCGTCTCGAAGCCGAAGCAGGCAACCCCGACCTCGGCGTCGGCGAGGCCCACGAGGTCGTCCACGACGCCGCTCACACGGTCCTCGCCTGCCTGCTTGGTCTGGACCGCTCGCCGGTCCTCGAACGGGTCGTCGACCTCGCACCGCTCTCGCAGCGGGACGTCGACCTGGAGGAAGCCGCCACGTTTGCCCTGCAGGCCTGGTGCGCCTCGCTCCGTGGTGAGGATCCGGCTGGCTTCGTGTCGAACATCCGCACGGCGCTCGACCGGCTGGAGGGCTGACCATGGCCCTCGCAGTCCTCGACCACGAGGGCGACCTGTTCGCCTACATCGAGCCGGGACCGGCCGACCGAGCCCTCGCACGGGGCGAGATCGTCCGGCACCCGGACAACGACCGGCTGTTCGTGCTCCGGCCCGACGCCGACCGCCTGCTGCGCTCCCCCGGGCTCACCCCCGAGGCCAGGCGCCGCCGGTACGTCAAGGTCAACGGAAGGAGGTGACGGCTCAGCCCCGGGACCACTTGGTCTCGGGGCTCCTTCCGTCCCCACCCCCTTCCTCACCCGCATCCATCACCCTGAACACCAACGACCAGGAGGTCACCACCATGCAGACCGGATTCAAGACCGCAACCCAGGAAGCCCACGTCAACGGCGATGCCCTCCCGGGCGACCCGCTCGACCGTGACACCGAGAACGCCCAGCGGGCCGCCGCCTACAAGCTGGCCAAGGTGATCGAGACCGGCGACCTCGCCGAGATCGAGCACTTCGCTCGGCACTTCGTCAACCTCCGTGGCCTCGGGCGCTCCCGCTCCCGTCGCCTCGATCGGATCCAGAAGGCGGCCTGATGGTCGAGCCCGAGGCCTTCGACTACGACATCGACGTCACGAACCCGCTCGAACAGCACCCGATCAAGGTCAGGCAGGGCGGCGACGTCCTGTGGCTCGGCCCGCTACAGGCCCGGGAGCTGGCCGAGAAGCTGCAGTCCTACGCCGACAAGGTCCAAGCCGCCCGGGTGGCCTGGTCCAACGCATGAGACGAAACCCGCTCCGGCGGGTCTGCGGGACCTGAGCACCCCGCACTGATGAGTCAGCTCACATGCCTGAGGAGGTAACCCCCATGAAGAAACTGTCCCTGACCCTGGCCCTCGTGGTCTCGGCCCTGGCGCTTTGGAGCCAGCCAGCCGGTGCCACGAAGGGCGACGACCACAAGGTCGTCATCTGTCACGTTCCGCCGGGCAACCCGGACAACGCCCACAGCATCGAGGTCGACAAGAAGGGCTGGAACGGCCACAAGAACCACGACCTCGACTACGAGGGCGAGTGCGTCGTCCCGGAGCCCGAGGTCCCACCGACCACGGTGCCCCCGGTGGATCCCGAGCCCCTGCCCGAGGTCGAGCCGTTCGTGCCCGCCGTCGTGCAACCGGTGTTGGACATCACCTGCACCGAGACCACGGCGTCGTTCGTGAACGACACGCCCGAGACCGTGGTGTTCGAGTTCGGCGGCGAGACCGTCGTCGTCCCGCCCGGCACCAAGGGTGTCCGCTCGGCCGTCGCACTCCACGACGGTGGTGAGGGCTACACGGTGAGCGTCAACGGCGAGCAGTTCCCCGTCGGTGGCTGCCCGCTGTTCCCGAGCCCTGAGGCCGAAGCGGCGACCGCCGTCGAGGTCGATGCGCTGGCGTACACCGGATCCAACACCTGGCTCGTGTGGTTGGGCCTCGCCATCATCGGCGTTGGCATCAGCCTCCTGGTCAGCGAGCTGCTGATCCGGGGCCACAAGAACGCCTCCGGCTGGATCCGGAAGCGGTGATGCGCCCGGCAGCGTTCGACGCCAAGGCGCTGCGGCAGCTGGCGTCCGACGTCGGCAAGCTGAAGCCCGAGGAGGTGGTTGTCGCCGGTCTCGTGAACGTCTCGCTGCAGCTGGACTACATCGCCCGGCTGCTGGAGACCTCGGCCAAGGTGTCGAGCCCACGACCGAGCAACGAGGACCGGATCGGCTTCTGATCCCCCGCACTGAGCCCCAGGCCACCTTGGTCTGGGGCTCTTTGCGTTGTGTGCCAAGGTGTGTGCCAAAGTCCCACGAGAATCCACCGTGTGACCAGGCACGATGCACGGAGGCCCCCGATTCACCTGCTCGAACGCTCCGTAAGACCAGCTCACGGGCCCGTGATCGAGTTCTACTGGGACTCGATGTCACCCCCGTGGAACAAGCAGCTGAGCTGGTACGTTGGACCGTGTGGCACGACGCACGGTGCGTCTTGTGTGCCAGATGTGTGCCAAGGAGGTACCCGAATGCCATTGCAGACTCCCGTCCAACCCACGCTGAAGGACACCAAGGTCGGCGACGTCCTGAACTACCACGCCGTCAAGACTCGCCACGGCGCCTACGACGACGGCACCCGCTGGGAGGTCGTCAAGATCGGCCGCAAGTGGGTCACCGCCAAGCGTGTCCACGACAAGTGGCAGATCGAGGACCGGTTCCTCATCGAGACCGGCGCCCGTGACACCGGAGGCTACGGCTCCGGCACCTCCGGCTACCTCCGCACCGACGAGATGCTCGCCTGGTACCAGCGTGTCCAGGACGCCCGTGACGTCCTCGACCGCATCGGTCTCCAGTTCAAGGGCTACAGCCGTCCGACCGAGGACCGGGTCGTGGCCATCGCCGACGCACTGCTCCCGCTCGTCGAGGAGCTGGGCCTGTGAGGGGCGTGCACCCGAGAGAGCGTGAGAACGCCGACCTGCGAGCCGCCATCACGACACTGCTGTTCAACATCGAGCGGATCGAGCCGACTCCGTTCCGTGCGTACAGCGTCGTCCGAGACGAGGACGTCGCACGACTCCGAGAGCTGGTGACGGCATGAAGAAGAACCGATACCCCGGCGTGTTCAAGCGGGGCGACACCTGGTCCTTCCGGGCCCAGACGAACCAGGACGGCGTGCGCTCCGGCGTCTCAGGCTCCGGCTACGAGACAGCCAAGGCGGCCCACGACGCCCGCACAGCCGCTCTGAAGGCCGCCACGAGGCAGGCCCGAGGCGTCGACAAGGACGTCACCTTGGCCGAGTACCTGGACCACTGGGTCGAGGACTACGGCCGCACGGTGAAGCCGACGACGGCGTACGGGTACGGCGTGGCCCTGGTCGAGATCCAGCGGCACCCCTTGGCCGGTCGGAAGCTGCGGTCCCTGACCGAGCGTGACTTCCGGACCATCCTCTCGGACATCCAGGCCTCGAACGCCTTCAGCACGGCGCTCCGGAAGCGTGGCGTCCTCTCGAACGCCCTCACCTCGGCCGCCCGGTCCGGCCTGATCGCCGACAACCCGATCACGTCGATCCGCCTGGCCCGCACCGAGGAGCGCCCGGAGACCGACGCCTGGGACCTGGCCACGACCAAGAGGTTCCTGACCCAACGGAAGTACGCCAACGACCCGCTGTACCCCGTCTGGTACCTGTCGATCATGACCGGGCTCCGGCGTGGCGAGCTGCACGGGCTCCAGTGGTTCGACATCGACTGGACCCGAGGTCTGCTGTACGTCCGGCGCCAGCGCACCGAGATCGGCGGCAAGATCGTCGAGCAGTACCCCAAGACCGCTGGCTCCGAGGCGCCCGTCTACCTCGACCCCGAGACGCTGCGGGTGCTCACCGAGCTGCGGGAACAGCGCAACCCGTACGGCGACGACTACATCGTGCTCGACCCCCGCACCGGGAAGCCGTACCGTTCGCTGCTCACGTTCAGGAAGGACTGGGAGAGGGCTGTCAAGAACGCCGCCGTGCCGCCGATCAAGTTCCATGGGATCCGGCACACGACGGCCTCGGTCATGGCCGAGCTGGGGATCCCGCTCGCCGCCGCCCAGCAGCGCCTGCGCCACTGGTCCGCTGCCATGACCCGTCACTACACCCACGTCGCCAACGACCAGGCGGCCCGCACTGCGGCCCAGCTTGGCGAGGCGTTCACCATCAAGGAGGCATCATGAAGAAGATCATCGCAGCCGTGGCCCTGAGCCTCGCCCTCGTGGCGTGCTCGGACGACACCGAGACCAAGCCGTCCCCCGCAGCTCCGGCCGCACAGGAAGCGGTCGACGACATCTTCGGTGGCTCCGGTGAGTGAGCAGGGCGACATACTGCACGTTTCCGGCGGTTTCGTGGGCAAGGCCCAGACCCACCCGTCCACGCTCTACATGGACGGCACATCGCCCGTGACAGTGAAGATACAGGCGACCACCGACGAGCTGCGGGAGCTGCACAACCAGCAGGTCCGCATCGTGCCCGTTGACGTAAGACCGATTCTCGGCGGTCACCCATTGGAGGAAGCCGCCGACCATGTGCTCAATGCCTGGTCGGCCGACGCCTCCCCCGACCTGATGGCGGCAGCGATCGCCGACCTGGCCCGTGCCCGCCAGCTTGACATACCGGCGGTATCAGGCGACTGAAACGACGAGGACCCCGGGAGCCATTGGCGCCCGGGGCCCTTGCCGCTGCCTGAGGAAGCAAGCCTTTCGACTCTACCTACGAGAGCAGCTGGACCACGTCCAGGATCTCGTTCACCAGCTCCCGGAGCGCCGGTGCCAGGGCCACAGTGCCAACGGCACCGGCGCTCACGCATTCCCGGAGCAGTGCGATGTCAGCTCGGGCGTGCTCGACCAGGAACGCCGGGTTGTCGAGCTGCAGGACCGAGACCCGTGGCTGACGTCGAGGACGCAGCTCGGTGACCTTCGACGAGCGCCGGTCCTTGTTCCGCTCCCGTGGCCCGCTCGACTGCAGCCCAAGGGCTTCGAGGTCCTCGGGCGGTGCGGTCTGCCGGACGATGTTGCCGACGTGGTACCGCAGCTTCGAGAGCGTGCCCCCCTCCGAGTCACTTGGGACCCCGGCGTCCCGGTACAGCCGCTCCACCGTCATCCGGTAGTCGAGCGACCTCCCCGCCCAATCAGGAAACCCCTCGAACGTGAACTCCTGACGCAGGGCCACGAGGGCCGTTGCTGCGTCCCGGACGTTCTCCGTCGAGGGGTCCTGCACCATGTCCGTCAGTGCCGCTTGTGCGGCCTGAGCTGCCTGCTCTTGGTCTCTGTTCACGGTGATCGCCTCCCCAGCCGTGTTGGATCCTATGTTCACGGACCCCGGGAGTGGAGGACTCTGCCCGCCCTACCTACCCAGTGGCCCGCCTCGTGCGTGTCTCACGGACTACCACAACAGGGTGATAGCCCCGTGTGTTCCCAGTTGACGGACATTCCTCGTGACCGGGTCCCTCGGCCTTGCCAAGGTCGCCGCACCATGAGCACCGCACTTCCAGCTCGATCACCGCTGGCACCTTCTACGCACCTCCCGCATCATCCGGCTCGGGGATCAGGGAGCCGGTCCTGATAGTTGTCGGCATCAACCAAGCCGTTGAGATCACCCGGTGGTCACTCGGTGGTCCCACCCTGAATGGTGCTTAGGACCCGTATCCCTCGGCGCACCGGCCGGAGCCGCCCCACCAGATCAACCACAGGTCACGCAGCTCGGGCTCGTCGAGGTCGTCTCTGCACCAGGCCTCGGTGACCTCCTCGAAGGTGCGGCCGTAGCGCCGGGCAGCCTCGGCCAGCTCGGCGTCGACCTCCTCCCGGCTGACCCGGCGGATGCTGACGTGCCGGTCGCCCTTCACTGGACCGCTCGGGGCCCGTGGTACGCCGGAGCGCCGTGCTCCCGCCAGTACCGCAGCTTCTCCCGGAAGGCGTGCTCCTCCTCGGTCAGGTGCTTCTGGCCGCAGTCCTCGTCGCCCTTGGCCAAGGGGGTCCAGCCGTACTTCGGGCACCAGTACCGGGCGCTCATGCCGGGAACTCGCAGTGGCTCTGGGGCACCCACATCCACTGGGTCCACCCCGGGGTGCAGGTCTGGTACTTGCCGCCGGTGCAGACGCCGGGGTGGTGGATCGGGAGCCAGAGCGGCGGGTCGTCGACCCGGACGCCGCCCTGCTCCTTGCAGCTCGGGCCGCCGCAGCCGGAGACCATCAAGGTCCCGGCCACGAACAGCCCTGCGATCAGGAGCTTCACGCCACCACCCGAGCCGGGCGCTCGTGTCCCTCGATGACCTTGCGGGACTTGCTGTAGCCCCGGCACGCCGAGCACCGGTAGTTCTGGAAGGCGCCGGACTGGGTGTACCGAACGCCCCGCTTCTGGAGCGTCTTGGCTGAGCCGCATCGGGGGCAGATGTCCAGGTCGCCGGTGTTCCAGGCGGTGGCGACGTTCGGGTGGTTCGGGATCCACGGCCGCAGCTCGTGGTACAGCCGGTCGAGCAGCTCGACGTCCTGGACGTTGTACTTCTTCATCCGGCGCTGAGCGGCCGCCTTGACCACGGGGTCGACGTCATCCTCGATGATGCTGCGCCATAGGTCCATGCCCTCGTGCTTGACCTTGCCCTCACCAAGGAGCTGCTGCGAGACGTGCTCCAGCTTGTTCGACTGGAAGCGGAACTTCCGGCGCACCGTCTTGATGAGGTCCAGCTCGACGAATGGCGACGTCGGGCCGTGGCCTTCGAGCTGGAACTCACGCTGCAGGTGGGGGATGTCGAAGCTGGTGCCGTTCCAGTGGACCACGACGTCGGCACGGTCGAGGAGGTGGTGGGCCCCCTCGATCATGGCGGCCCGTCCCTCGGTCCACTCGGACAGGAAGATCGTGTCCTTCTTCCGGGGGCCTTCGAGGTCGAGCCACTTGGCGCCGAGGCACAGGACCCGGACAGGCTGGATGATCTGGTTCAGGCCGATGTTCTGGTTCCAGAGGCCCCAGGTGTAGACGACGTTCGGCGACGTCTCGATGTCCAGTGCGAGGATCTTCACGCCACCACGTCCCACGCTCGGGAGGCGATGCCTTGGGCACGCACCTCGTCGGCACCGGCGACGAACCGGCGGAACTGCGCCCAGCTCGTCATCCGTGCGTGGCCGATGATGTGCCGGTTGTGCGGCTGGCCCCAGAGTGCGACCCACCGGCGACCGGCGGCCTTCAGCGCCTCGATGTTCTCGATCTTGTCGTCGAGGAACACATGCGTCTGGACCGAGGCCTTGTCGCCCGTGATCGTCAGGTTCCGGGACTGCGGGAAGCCCCACAGGTCGAGCCACGTCTTGGTCTGGTCGAATGCGACGTGCTCGGGGATCGAGGCGTCAGGACCAAGGACGACCCGGTCGGTGACGTACTCGATCCGGTACCCGGCCTCGTCCAGCTTGCGGGCGTTGAACACGGCGCCCGGGCGGGGCTCAGCGCCCAACCACATGCCCCGCTTCACGGCCTCGACGTAGGTCCGGAGGAACGTCTCGGTGTCCCAGCCCCACTGCGCCTTGTACCAGGCCCACGAGTGCGCCTCGGGGTCGAGGCTGCCGGTGGGCAGGTTGTGGATCAGCTCGGCGTAGGTCGTGAACTCCTCGCTGAAGGGGTAGATGACGTTGTCGACGTCGAGTCCGACGATCATGCCCAGACCTCCTTGTACATGGCGGCCCGGTGCTTGTCGGCGATGCGGTGGAGACGTGCGGCCTCGGTGAAGTCCTTCTTCAGCTGGCGCACCTCCTCACGGGTGAACGTGAGCCACTCGCCCTGGACACGCACCTTGACCCGGATGGTCGGGCTCTCCAGGTAGGCGGTCACTGCTTCGTCCACTTCTTGATGATCGAGGCAGCAGGCCCGGGGGCCGGGCGGTCGTCGATCAGGTTGCCGTTCTCCAAGGCGTCAATGAGGATCGCCAGGGAGGCAGCGGCGTGGGCGAGGTGCGGGATGCCGGAGTCGTCGGCGACCTCCTCACGGTCGAGCCAAGCGCCGATGTGACGGCGTGCGGCACCGGCGTAGATGCGGGCCCGGACGGACTTCTCACGCCAGTTGAAGGGTCCGTACTTGCGGGCCCCGTCCTCGAAGGCGAGGGCGGCGTAGAGGTCGAGGGACGTGGGCACGAGGTCGAGCTGCGGCTTCTTCACGCCGACCAGGTCCTTGGGGTTGGTCGTGTCGACCTCGGTGGGCGCCTGTGCGTAGCCCTGCTGCTCCAGGTAGGTCCGGCCGCCGTGGATGAACGCCCGCTGCATCTCGGCGGGGTTGTCCAGGGTGTCCATGTACTCGTCGATGTCGTCAGGCATGGGGGGTTACCTCCTCAGGTAGGTGTTCGTCGTCCGTAAGTCTACCGTGTGTCGCCCGTGAGTCCTCACTCACGGTGGTGCATTCGAGGACGAGGGGTGGTTGAACTCGCTGCGGGTTTCCGCCGATCGGGGAGTGGCTGGAGTCGGACGGCGGGATTTGGCCGAACAGGTGCCAGTACTCCTCCCAGCACTCGTCGCTCAGGAAGCCCGAGCCACGGCAGGGGGTGCAGGAGCCCGGCTTGTTGAAGGCACCGGTGCCGAAGCAGCTCGGGCAGACGTGGTCGGTCACGCCGCCCTCCGCTTCACGATCTCCGGCACCCGGTGGGCATCACCAAGGACGGTGCGGACGTGTGAGCGGGAGCCGTCGAGGTACAGCATCGCCCGCTGGTACTTGTCCGGATCCCGCCCGTGCTGGCCGAGCAGCCGGTGGTTGCACTTCGAGCAGAGGAGGCCCCAGATGGTGCCGGTCTTGTGGTCGTGGTCGACGGCCAGCCGGATCTTCCTCGGCCTGGCCCGGCAGATCGCACACCGCCCGTCCTGCGCTTCGAGGATGGCGTCGTACTGCTCGCAGGTGATGCCGTAGGTGATGCGGAGGTGGCGCTCCCGAGCCTTGTCGCAGCTCATTGCCAGACCTTCGCTTCCCACGGCAGCTCGATGGCGAAGGGCGAGACGTCCCGGGTGATCGTGTCGATCATCTTGTGGATCTGGCCCTCGGCACCGGGCTCGTGCTCGATGACCACGGAGTCGTGGACCATGAGGACGATCTGCCCGAGGCCCGAGACGGCCGGGTCCAGTTCGAGGAGGATGTTCGCCAGCAGGTCGGCCGCCGAGCCCTGCACCAGGGCGTTCCAGGCCGAGTAGAACCGGGGGTACGGGTTGTGCGGCGACCGGAACATCCGACGACGGCCCGGCTGAGGCAGAGCGATCCAGCCCCGGCGCTCGGCCAGGGTCGCCATCTTCCGGTACGACCGGTCGAGGTCGTGGTAGTGGCGCCAGAAGTCCCGCAGGATCCGCTTGGCCTGGTTGACGTCCGGCTCCTTGCCGGTGCCCCGAGCCAAGGTCGTCGCCAGCTTCTTGGCCCCGACGCCGTACAGCGCCGAGAGGATGACCGTCTTGCCGGTCTGCCGGGACACGCCGATGCTGTCGGCGAGGGCCTGGTAGATGTCCCCGCCCGAGTCGTACACCGACAGCAGGTTCGGCTCGCCGGAGATGTCCGCACTGACCCGGGGCTCGACCTGCGAGAGGTCGAACTCGGTGAGCTGCATCCCGGGCGCCGGGATGAACACCTTGCGGATCTCAGCTGCGGTCGTCTCTCGGGGGATCGTCGTCAGGTTCGGGCCGGACATCGACCAGCGACCTGTGACCGTGCGCCACGGGTTCACGCTCGGGTGGACCCGGCCGTCCTTCGAGACCCTGTCGAGGAGCGGCAGGTAGTAGGCACTGACCTGCTTCTGGAGCGCCCGGTATTCGAGGATCTCCTGGACCCGGGGGTCCCACGACAGGGATTCGAGGGCGTCCTTGTCCGTCGACCGGCCACCGGTCTTGGTGCGCTTCGTGACCGGCAGCTCCCACTCGTCGAACAGGAGGTTGCCCAGCTTCTTCGGCGAGCTGACGACGGCGCCGTACGTGTCGAGGATCTCCGAGATCCGCTCCTCGGCAGCGACCAAGCCACGCTCGGCCTGGGCCTCGTCGACCCGGATCCCACGCTTCGAGATCCGGTACGACAGGGAGGCCCGGTCGAACTGGCGCTGAAGGTCCTCTTGGACGTAGCCGTCCTCAGCCAGGGCGTCCTGCTGGTGCCAGAAGATGCCGTACGTCAGAGCTGCGTCCTGCTCGGCGTAGGGCTCCAGCTCCTCGTAGGTCAGCGTCTCCCAGGTGCGCTTGGTCGAGTCGGCGATCTCCCGGGCCCGGATGCGGGTCTCGGTCGCCCGCTCCCGCTCGGCCCGTGGCTTCTCGTTCTCGACGTCACGCAGCTCCCGGTAGACCTCGTCGATCGACCGGCCCCGCATGAGTGCACGAAGGGCGTCCTTCTCGGCCTTGGCGTCGACACCGAACAGCCGCTTGCCCACGCCCTCCTTCAGCCGGTGGTCGGCGTTCTCGTCGAGGAGCCAGTCGGCGCCGTACGTGTCGAAGTACTGGTCGTCTGGGATCTCGATGCCCCAGTTGGCCGAGAACACAGCACGGTCGAAGGGGCTGTTGTGCATGACGATCAAGCGGCCCTCGTCAACCGCTGTTGCCAGCGTCAACTTTGCTTGATCCGGGGGCTCGGCCCAGGCGCCACGGTCGTCGGCGAACGACGCCATCTTCACGACGTCGCCCTGCCACGGCCGGAGCCCCGAGGTTTCCGTGTCGACGGCGAGGGGTCGGTGGTACCTAGCCACGCCAGACCCCCATCTCTCGGAGGTTGTCGAGGATGGGGTCGAGGGTGCGGGTGTTCGCCGCCCACGCCGGGCCCATGGCCATGACGTCGGCCTTGGTCGCACTCGGGTTCTCACGCAGGAACCGCTCGACCATCTTCTGGCGGGCGAGGTTCTGCTTGTCCCACGAGGACGAGCCCGAGGCACCGTGCAGCAGGAGCGAGGCCTGGCCCTGGAAGTAGCGGACGATCGAGATCGAGCGCTCGACGGCGTCCCCCGAGACCTCCTGCTCACCAAGCGCTCGGCTCAGGATCAGGGCGATACGGGCGGCCTGGGCGTCCATCTTGCCCCACGCACCGGCCAGCTCAGGCTGGACCTGCTTCAGGGTCTTGTAGTGCTCGTTCACCCAGGTCTGGTAGGCGTTGTACCCGGCGTCGGTGAACGGGATCGTCCAGCGGTCCTGCATCGCCGTGTGCTTGAACCCGTCGTTGCGGACCCGGTTCCAGAGGCTCTTGTACTTGCCGAGCGCCGTCGTCACATCGATGGTGCGGTCGAGCGAGGGCGTGACCTGCTCGCCTTGGGCCATGAGGATGCGGGGCAGGAGGCCATCGTCCTTGCCGTACAGCAGCTCCTCCAGCGGCTCGGGCTGGATGCCACCAAGCACCGAGACGAAGGGCTCCTTGACGTAGGACGACCCGGCCTTCTTGCGGTCGGCGAACACAGCGTCCCGGGACCAGATGCTCAGCCAGTGCTGACGGTCACGGCCGAGGCCGCCCTTGTACTGGCCCATGCCCTTGACCCAGCCGGTGAGTTCGTCGGAGCGGAGGATGAGTCCGTCCGGCGACTTGGCCAGGAGTTCGAGGAGCGCCTCGATGGTGGCGTCGTCCACGATCAGACGGGACAGCTCGATCTCTTGGAAGTCGCCGTCGTCATCGTGGCCCTGCTCGGCCTGCTCACGCAGCAGGTCGATCGTCCGCATCTCCTGCTCGATGACCGGCGACATCACCAGCTTCATGGCCGGGGTCTTGCGGTTCGAGGGCGGGCCCACGAGGGCGACCCAGACGTTGCCGGACTCGTGCCACGAGGGCGTGATCTCCAGCTCGGTGTGCCCGCCGACAGCGAGCCCGAGCACCGGGAGGACACCGGCACCGAAGTAGTCAACCGGAGCTGACACGGCCTTGGCGCCCTGGAGCACGAACTCGGCAATGTCGTCGGGGAGAGCGTCGACCGGGAACGGCACCGGCTCCGGGACACCCTGCTCCCGGAACATCTTGAACGTCGCCAGTGGCATCCACTCCTCGTCGACCGGGGCGTCGTCGAACTTCCACGGCGCCGCCGCTCCGGCCTCGAAGGACGCAGCGATGACGACATCGACGTCCTGGGCGCCACGCAGCTCGGCGTTGTGCGCCAGGACCCAGATGGCGTGTTCCTGGTCGAGCTGTCCAGAAGCGACCAAGCCAGCGACCGAGTAGGCGGCCTTGTTCAGGGCAGCGTTCGACGACCCGGCCGGAGCCCGGCGGATCTGCTCGGCCTGTTGCGCCAGGAAGCGGAGAGCCTCGGGCTCGCCACGTCCCTCGCCGGTCCACTCGCCCTCGGCGGCACGGACGGTCTCACGCTCGGGCTCGGGGAACAGCTGGTCGTACAGCTCCTCACCGATGGATGCCCGAGACAGGATGTGCGGCGGCCAGACCTTGGGTCGGTACTCGCCCTTCTTCGAGCGACCGGCGAACCAGGCGATGCCGCCGTCGCCCCGGGTGTCCATGCCCGGGTACTCGGGGAACTTGCGAGCGCTGTTCTTGACCCGGTGGCCGGGGTGCTCGACGTAGATGTGGGCGCCACCGGGGGTCTCGACAGCGACGGCCCACTCCAGGCCAAGGCGGCGCAGGGTCTCACGGCCCTCGTCGCCGTCGAAGTCGATGATCGTGATGCCGTACAGCTCGCCGGTCACGATGCCCCACACGGAGCCATGGCCGAGCTGCTCGAACTCCTCGTCGGTCTGGCGCTCGGTCTGCCAGCGCTTCCACTGGACCTTGGGCTGCTTGTCCAGCGAGCCGGGGATGACGGAGTACCCGGCGTCGTGGGCCTGCTGGATCGGATCCTCAGGCAGCTCGGTCATACCGACAGCCCCGTCGCCTTGGCGAGCTGCCACTGACGCTCGGCCTCACGGGCCAGGTACTCGGCACTCCGGCGCTCGTACCAGGCCTTCTTCCACAGGCCCTCGATGTAGTCCTCAGCCAAGTCATCGGGCAGCGTGACGTTGCCGAACCGTGCCTTCGAGGGCATCCGGATCGGCATGCCGAGGTACTCGACGGTCTCCGTCTGCTGCAGGTCGAGCAGCTCGCCGACCTTGACCACGAAGTCGTTCGTCTCGGGCAGTGCGCCGGAGAACACCTTCGAGATGTACGTGCGGTTGTAGCCCGTCTGCTTGGCGAGCCATGTGACCGTGCGGCCGGAGGATTCGAGCTGTCGCTTCAGCCTCCGAGCGGACGGGTTCCGGTGTCGTGTCCTGATCTGCATGTCCGTGAATGTATCGACTCACGGGGGAAACGACACACGGACGGCGGTGGCGTTCGTCACGCAGAGTGGTCGACCGGCCTCGCACGAATAGAAGGTGGGTGCACAGAAACAGGACCAACTACACCGAATCGTGTACCCACCCCCTTCCATGCAGGCGAGGTCATCCTTGGTTGATCGGCCACGGAGAGTGACGAACGCCACGCACGGAGCGAGGTTGTTGTTGTCTCACGGACTCCGTAAACTGGCCCCGTGAGTCACTCGGCAAGGAGTCGGGTGCAGAGCCCAGGAGGCAACACACATGGCAACCGCAAGTGCGGACTTCCGCAACCAGCTCGATGACGAGTTCACCGAGGAGATCAAGGGCGGCGACTACGCCCCGACCCACGACTTCGCCGTGAACGACACGCTCATCGGCACCTACCTCCGCTCGGAGGAGGTCAAGACCAAGAAGGGCCTCTCGACGAAGCACACCTTCTCCGTGGACGGCGAGGAGGTCGACGCCTGGGGCGCCGCCATCCTGAACTCCCGCCTGGAGCAGGTCGAGCCCGGCACCCGGGTCAAGGTCGTGCGCCGTCCCGAGAAGATCACGACGAGCACGGGCAACACCGCCTGGGACTTCGGCGTGTTCGTCTCCAAGCGGGCCTTCGCCCCCAAGGCAGGTGCGTGATGGGCGAATACGAGGCCATTCTCCTCGCCATCGAAGCCGGTCAGCGTCTCGCTGCCGTCCTCATCCAGCGTCTGGGTGGCGCCGTCATCGTCTCTGAGGACGAGCTGGCGGACGTCGACCTCGACTTCCTCGACGCCCGTGTCGGCGAGACCACCGTGGCCGTGAGCTACGGCGCCCCGGAACTGGCGGCGTGATGGACGAGGAACAGCAGGAAGCCACGCAGGCCTTCCACCACCTCCTGCTCCACATGCAGGTCGAGGTGCAGCGCCGTCTCCTCGGGATCGCCGTGGACCGCCTTGGCGGCACCCTCGTGATCGAGGCCGACGAGCTGGAGGGCTTCGACACCGGCCGTCTCGACGTCCAGGTCGACCGCAGCACGAACACCGCCACGGTCATCACGCTCCCGAGTCTCGAAGCCGTGTTCGGCGGGTTCGAGGTCGAGATCGACGAGACCCTCGGAGGTGCGGCATGACCGACATCGGCGACATCCTCCGTGACCTCGGTGTCGAGATCCCGGGCGACTTCAGCGACCAGTACCGGTCGTTGTCCGAGTCGCTCGGTGGGAAGTTCATCGAGACCAGCGGCGAAGGCCTGGTCGAGATCCTTCCGGCCCGCTCCAGCGTGAACGGCGACGGTCCGATCGACCTCGTGTCGTTCGGCGTCGAGCGGAACACCTGGGGCCACGACACCGGCCGTGACTTGGACCTGCCCGGCACGGTCCACTTCACCCTCGACGCCTGGCTCCAGGTCCGAGCTGCGGTCGACAACATCCTCGGCGTCTCGTGATGTCCAGGCTGGAGATCGTTGACGACTCCGGCCCCCTGAAGCTGTCAGCCTCGCAAGCGGCGAAGCTCGGCAAGTGTGAGATGCGCTGGGTCCTCGGGAAGCTGTCACCGGATGAAGGTGGCAGCGGCCCGAGGCCCTCGTATTTCATCCTCGGCGATCTCGTCCATGCGGGCTTCCAGGCTTGGGGGTCCGGCAAGAACCCGTTCGACGCCATGCTCGCCCTCTCCGGCGAGTTCGGCCTGAACTACGACACGGACGAGACCGTGCGGAAGGCCCGCTCGATCATGCTCTATTGGGTCGAGCTGAACGGGCCGGAGCGGCACATCCTCATGGGGACCGAGCTGCCCTTCGACATCGAGATCCCCGGCACCAAGGGTGTCCGGGTCCGTGGCTTCTTCGACGGCGTCCGGCGGATCCCCGCCGAGGACGGCATCCGCACCCACGACACCTACCGGGTCGAGGAGTACAAGACCATGGGTCGCTGGGGTCGTGATGCCTACGTCCGAGAGGCCATCGACACGCACCTCTACATCTGGGCAGCGAGCCAGCAGTACCCGAACGTCACCGGCCTCGACTTCCAGGCGATCTCGACCTACGACTACAAGCCCACCGGCGATGACGAGGCCGACGCAGCCAAGCGCTTCCGGCTCATCGAGGTCGAGTACGACCAGCGGTTCATCGACCGGATGCTCGGCGACCTGCGAGCCGTCGCCACCCGTGGCCAGGCGCTCCTGAAGAAGCCGTCCTTGGCCATCAAGAACATCGGCGACGACTGCCGCCGGTGCGAACACAAGACCCAGTGCCTCAGGCCCTGGGACTACGACCCCGACTGGAGGGAGCTGTCATGAGCTTCAACGCAACCCGTCGACTCCGGCGCCGGATCCTCCGGAACACCGGCTTCGTCGCACCCAAGCGCTACGTCCGAGGCACGCCCGGATGGCGCAAGAAGGCAGTCACCTGGTGGCCTGATGAATGGCAGCGCTGACTGGGGGAAGCGGGCCGCCTGTCGTGAGTTTCCGACTGCGATGTTCTTCGAGGACGTCGAGCCGGAGGATGACGAGGGGAACCCGCTCCCACTAGACCTCGAAGGCCTCGACCGGGCTCGCTCGGTGTGCGGCCGTTGCCCCGTCCGGCTCCAGTGCTACCAAGCAGCGATGGAGGAGGAGGGGGGAGCGGCCAGGCTCCAGCGTCACGGCGTCCGTGGCGGCATCACGGCGGCCCAGCGTTACAGCGTGTGGCGCCGGGACTCCATGTCCTGCGACCGGTGCGGCGAGGTCTACGACCCGCTTGGTCTGGTCGAGGGCGAGACCGTGTGCGAGTGCGGCGCCACCGACGAGACACCGATCGACCCCGAGGGCGACCGGTGGTACCCCCGCCACGACGCCCTGCTCCAGAAGCTGATCGCCTGGCTCATCGAGAACACGCAGCCGGGCGACCGGATCCCGCCCCCGTACCAGATGCTCCTGCTCCTCGGGCACCGGCGGAAGGACGACCTTCCCCTGGCGTACGAGAAGCTGATCGACGACGGCCTCATCGAGCGTGGCGAGGGCCGGGGCGAGTACTACCGGAAGGAGGGCGCCCGGGCGTTCAAGAGCTGGGTGCCCCCGATCCATCGACACCGAGCAAGGAGGGCAGCATGAACATCTGGGTGGTGAACCGGGCGCCGAGCTACGACGCCTCGACCACACTGGCGGCGTTCAGCGACAAGAGCGAAGCCGAGGCTTGGGCACGAGCACAGGACGGGTGGTACGACATGGAGATCGTCGAACTCGTGGTCGATCAGCCGTGGGCACCGGGACCGTTCCCGATGCACCTACTGTGAGGGCTTGACGTAGAAGTCGCTGAGCCCGGCGAGCCGACGCTCGGTGATCTTGCCGACGTGGTAGCCGCAGTACCCCATCAGGACGACGCCGGGCGGGTCACTCACGAGGTGGCCCAGCTCGCCGTCGACCGGTTGGACGCAGGCCTTCGCAGCGCACGTCTCCAGCCCGGCGACCTGGGCGTGCATCAGCTGGTGGGGGTGTTCGCTGCGGCGAGCGTCACACCAAGGATGGTGGCGGCGGCCGAGATGAACAGGGCGGCCTCCTCGCCCGAGATGACGCCGTAGAACACGGCGATCGGGGCGACGGCGGTGAGGGTCCGGTAGATGTAGGCCCGGTACTTCTGGGGGATGTTCATGACTTCGCTGGCTCCTTGGTGATGACGTTGATGGTCGTGTGGCCGGACGGGTAGGCGGCGTCGTGGACGGCGGCCCAGATGGCGAGAGCGTCGACCTTCTCGTCCGTGGCCTGGGTCCGCTTGTCGATGGACTCCAGGAGGCCGTAGCCCCGGGCGTGCTGGTCTGAGTTCTGCTGTTCGAGCTTCCGCATGCGACGGGAATGCCGACGTTCGAGCACACCGGCGGACAGGGTGACGAGTCCTCCGATGATGGCGACGGCGATCTCTGGCGACATGCACCAGATTCTGGTACCGGCGTCTCACGGCGCCCGTGGGGGGTCAGCCGTTGATCGTCTTGTTCGACTTCTGGAACCTGGCACGCAGGACGTCGATGTCCTGCTCGTTCAGGCCAAGGCCCTGCTGGACGGCCCCCGTGGCGTTGGCGTCCTGGACCGGCCCGCCGAGGAGACGGCCGCCCGGCGACCTCGTGAGGAGGTTCGTCAGCTCGGAGGACACGTTCACGTCCTGCTGCGGCGTGCCCCAGTACCCGAGGCGCTGGTCGCCGCTGTAGAACTCCGGCGCCCCGAGGCCCTTGCGGATCCCCAGCTCGATGAAGGGGTTCATCGACCGCATGATGCCCTCGGGGGTGAGGATCTCGACCGGGTCGGCGAACGGGTTGTAGGACCGGAAGTTCCGGTTGCCGATCATCTGGTTGTACTGGTCCGGGATGGCGCCCTCGGGCAGGCCGAACAGGTCCGAGATGTAGTCCTCCTGGAGCTGCCCGAGCTGCATGAGCACGGCGATCCGGGCGGGGTGATCGATGACCTGGTTCATGGTCACCTTCAGGATCCCCTTCTGCCAGGCGTAGAACGGGATCACCGAGCGGACGGCCTGCTTCTCGAACGGGCTCAGGGCGCTGTAGTCGACCATCGCCTCGGACGCCCGCTTCCAGGCCTCGTTCGGGGTCATGTTCATCTTGTTCAGGGACTTGTGGTAGACGGCCGCACGGGCGAACTCGTCCACGACCTCGTTGACACGGAGCAGCTTGCGCTGGGCCCAAGAGGCGTTGCCTCGGACCTGCCCGCCCTCCTGGACGAGTTCCCGGCGACCGGCGCTCGGGATCAGCGAGGGGTCGGTGTACCCGGTGGCCTCGGTCGCCAGCGAGCCGGAGCCCTGGATCTGGGGGAGGTCGGCGAACCGGCCGGAGAGGTCCTTGGTCCGGAACGACTTCCAGGCCGCCTGCCAGTCCCGGAGCCGGACGCCCTCAGCCGAGGCCATGATGACGTTGCCCACGAAGTTCCTGACGTACCAGCCGGGGGAGAGCGTGAGCACGAGGGTGCGCCACGGGCTCGTGACCTTCGAGATCGCCCGGAAGGCGGTGTGGTCGTAGTCCTTCGAGAACCGGTTCAGCGTGTCGATGACCGCCTTGGGGACGATCGTCTGCTCGCCAAGGGTCGTGGCCACCCGGGACGTCTGGTCCGGGGTCAGCTCGGTGCCGGTCAGGAGGTAGGTCTTGGCCGGGTCCCACGGCTCCCAGCCCTCGGGGATCTTGGCGCCCTCAGGCAGCTTCCGGGCCACGGAGTCCTCGACCCAGGAGATGACGGCGTTCGTGTTCGCCTCGTTCGTGGCCTCGACGGTCGCAGCGAGGAGAGCGTCGAACGACCGGTCGGCGGCGCCCTTCCGAGCCAAGGTCATGGTCCGGTTCTTGCGGGTACCGGCGGCGACCTCGTGCGCCAGGCCCTCCCGCCCGAGCCCGAGCCGCATCGATCCGTGCACGAGGCGGCGGACCTGGGTCGGCGTGAAGTCCCGGACGTGGGTCGGGTCGAAGCCCTCGGTGATCGCCTTCTGCTGGATCTCCTGGAGCGTGGCGGGGAGGCCCTGGAGGATCTTCGCCATCTCGGGGTTCGTCTCGGCGTCCTTGGCGATCCGGAGCGTGGCGTCCCACAGGGGCTGCCAGCGGGCCGGGGTGTTCGCCAGCGACGGCTCACCGAGCTGGCCACGGACACGGTTCCGCAGGCCCTGGCCGACGATGAGGTCGTTGCGCTGGGCGATCTGTGACGGCGTCTCGTTCTCGTCGAGGACACGGCGCAGCTCGGCGATGTGCTTCTCGATGTTCGCCTTGTTGGCTTCGAGCGCCCGGCGGCGGGCAGCCGTCTGTTCGAGCCGGGCCAAGGCGGCCTCGTTCGAGCGGCCGGAGAGGTAGAAGTCCCGGTTCCCGGCGGGCGGCTGGGGGAGCTTCGGGTTCATGTTCGCCCGCTGCGGCAGGGTGCCGGTCTCGGTGAGGTCGGGCAGGCCGGTGAACTCCATCGGTCGCTCGACGGGATCGAGCCACTCGTCGAACACGTTGGCCACGGAGTCCGGGACCTGGCGCCGGAGGAACGTCCCCTTGACCATGTCCCACATCTGGAGCATGACCTCTCGCACCCGGGCGAACGAGGTCTGCAGCCCCTTGGGAGCGTTGCCGCCCCGCTGCCACTGGAGGAAGTCGTTGGCGAACCGCTCCTCAGCTGGAACGTCCCACTTGCCGCCACGAACGCCGTACTCCCGCTCGACGGCGGACATCTCGGCGTCGGAGAGGAGGCGGCGCAGGAGGTGGCCGTTCTCGTGCACGAGGGTTGCGTAGTTGCCGGACTCGAAGATCCGGATGACACCGGCGGCCTCGTCAGCCATCGGGACGAACTCGCCCAGGATCTTCTCCTGGAACGACTGCATGAGACCCTCGGGCAGGTTGCCGAGCCCGTACTGCAGCTCGCCCCGGATGGAGTCGAACGCCTCGACGAACTTGGCCGAGTGGAAGCGGTCGTCCTGGAAGATGTCCCAGAACGAGCCACCGTCGGACCCGTCGAAGATGCCGCCGTGGAGGCTGTCCTTCGTGAGGATGCCGGACTCGTACTTCGTCAGCATCCGGTGCGCCTCGTCCACGTTCCCCGTGGCGAGGTGGCCGTTGATCTCGTCCCGGACCTTCAGCCAGTCCAGCTTCTTCCGAGCGGTCGTGACGACGATCGACGGGACGCCGTCCTTCTGGGCCATGAGGTTGCCGAAGCCGGGGCGCACGGTGACGTCCTCGGTGTACGCCTCGCCGGTCTCCGAGAGCATCCGGAGGTTCCTGGTCTGCGGGTTGACGGCGGGCTCGGTGCCGATGGGGTACGCCTGGGCGTAGGGCTCCAAGGTCTCGTCGAGCCACGACAGGATCGGGTCGTTGGCGTCGGTGATGACCTCGTGCCGGTTGATCTGCTCGGCCACGTCGTTGGCGTAGGCCCGGAAGTGGTTGCTCCGGACCTGGTTCGCCTTGTTCTTGACGTAGACCCACAGGACGGCCTGCAGCTCGTGCGGGAGCCACTTCTCGCCGGTCTGCTCGGACAGCTCCCGAGCCATCTCCCGGACCCGCTCGGAGTAGACGAGCCACGGCGCCTTGCCGGTCTCCATCTGCTGGCCGAACAGCTGCTCCATGCGGAAGTCCATCGTGACGCCCAAGGAGTTCTCGGGGTCACGGAGGTTGTCGTAGAACAGGCGGATCTTCGCCTTGGCCTTGCGCCCGTAGTACTCGGCGATGGCCTGCTCCTCGCCGATCTCGTCGATGACCTCGGGGTAGTTCTCCCGGATCCAGGCCAAGGCCTTGTCCCGGGGCAGGTCGGCGGGCCCGTAGTCGAACGCCTCGTTGAACCGGGTCAGCGTCTCGTGGGACCACTTGTCGATGGTGTTGCCCATGAGGATCTGGGTCAGCATCGTCTGGCCCGCACGGACCTGGCCGACGGGAGCGAGCTTCTTCGCACCGGCGGGCCCGGCGAGTTCGTGCTTGGCGAGGAAGTCCTCCAGCGTCATCTTCCCGGCGGTGACCTTCTTCATGTCCGCCGTCATGCCCTTGAAGTTCAGGTCCTTGTTCGACGGCATGTCCCACGCCTGGCGCAGTGCCGACGCTGCCATGCGGAAGTTGTCACGGGGGGCCTGCTGCACCGAGGTCACGGCGATGAGCTGGTACATGAGGTCGGCCGGGTTGATCTTGGTCCCGTCGAGCAGGGTCACGTCCGGGCTGTTCCGGAAGGCGGCTTCCACGGCGGCGTGCGACTCGTGGTACCAGCCACGGGCCTTGCTCATGTCACCAAGGAGACCCTGGACGTCCTTCATCAGGGCGGCCCGGGCCTCGGGGGTGTCGAGCTTCTGTTCGAGCGTGATCTGCCGGAGGGCGCCCTCGACCTTCGAGGCTCCCTTGCCGAAGCGAACGTCCTTCAGGACCTTGCCGAAGAAGTCGTCCGGGCGGGCGATCTTGCCCCGCTCGAACAGGGTCGTGGCGAGGCGGGCCTGCTGGGCCAGGATCAGGTTGACGTCGTCCGGGGTGATCTCGGAGCGGGCGGCGACCTCACGGGTCTTGTTGGCGATGGTCCGGTAGCCACGGGTCGCTCGACCGTTCTTCGTGAGGAAGTTCGCAGCGATGTCCGGCCGGTCCTTCAGCGGGAGGTCCCACGAGCGGTCGGCGGCGAGGTCGTAGATCGCCTCCTGGCCCCGGATCGAGCCGGTGAGGATGGCGTCGTCGAGGTCCGCCATGACCTGGCCCGGATCGATGTGGACGATGCCCTTGTCGTCGACCCAGGTCCCGATGGTCGTGTTCGGGTGCTGGTAGACGTCCTGGAACTGGCGGATGACCTGCTCGATGTGCTGGGGCGTGAGCTGGTCGAGCGGGACGGACAGGGCGGTGCCGGGGACGACGGCGACGGCGTAGCCCGGGGACTCGCCGGGCACGAGGAACTTCCCGGTGTGCGGGTCGAAGGTCGCACCGCCGTGCTCGATCGTCGAGGCGTGGATGGCTTCGACCGACTTGGCCAAGGCCTCGGGCGTGCGGAAGGACTGCGGGGTCCAGGTGCGGGCGTGCTCGAAGTCCCGGAGCGCCTGGCCCTCGATCTCGTCGAGACGTCGAGCTTCCTCGGCGATCCGTCCGAGCTTGTCCTGGGAGGTGATGATCTCCCGGACCCGAGCCAGCCGCTCCTTGTTGATCTGGCGCTGGACCTTCTCGGAGTGCGCCCGCTCGATGCGCCGGTCGGCCTCCTTCAGGGTCCGCTTCTGGCGCTTGGTCAGGGCGGGGAGCGAGGCGTCCTCGGCACCAAGGCCGTCGAGCCCCTCGATGCCCTTGCGCCCCTGGGTCAGGATCTCCCGGGTCTTGGCGCTCTCGGACCGCCACGCCTCGGTGGCCTCGTCCAGGATCGCCGACAGCTCGGGCGAGCGGAACTGCTCGGGGATGACGGTCTGGCGGATGCCGATGCGGACGAGGTCGGCGTCGGGGACCGTGCCCTCGTAGCTCTTGACACCGGACAGCCGGGAATAAATCTCGTCGCCGACGATCTCCGAGGCGACCCGGCGGGACATGCGCTCGCCGTTCTCGGCGGCCCGCTGGATCAGGTGGTCACGGGCGGCCTTGACCGAGAGCTGGACGGCTCGGGAGCGACCGGCGATGGCCCGCTCCGTCGAGGCGATCCGGGTGCGCTCACGGGCGACCTTGCGGGCGTCCATGGCCTGGAGCCGGTTCTCGACGCCGCCAAGGAGGCGGGTCAGTGCGGAGGGCGGCGGACCGGCGGCGGCCGGAGGTGCGGCCTCGGCGACGTCATCGGCGACGGCGGCAGCGGTCTGGGTGGCCTTGTTCCCGAGCCACTTCAGCGCCGAGGCTCGACCGGCGTCGGTGAAGTCCGAGTTCGCCAGGAGGGCGGGGACGTCGAGACCCTGGGCCTCGGCGGCATCGAGGAGCTGCTGTCCGACACCGGGCACGCCGGACGTGTTCTCGAACATGCCGATCGCACCGGCGTCACCGGCCGTGTGCTGGAGGTAGCCCTGCAGGGCGCCGTCGTCGCCACGGAGCCCGAGCACGCCACCGTCCTCGTCGGGGAGGTACTGGACGCCGGGCTCCTGGGGGAGCATCTGGTCGTACACGGGGCCGAAGCCGCCGGAGTCCGTCGAGGCGGGGGCGTTGCGGACGGACTCCATGGCGCCGTCGAAGTTCGGGACGTCCACGACACCGGCGACCTCGGAGGCCGGGGGTGCATCGACGCCGTAGCTCCGGAGCAGGGATTCCTGGGCAGGCTTGGTGAGCCCCTCACGGAGCTTCGAGGCCGTCGTGCGGTAGGGGTGTTCGAGGATCCCGAGGCCCTGGCTCTCGGCAGCACGGGCGAGGCGGGCGGCCGTCGTAGATGCACCGCCAGCTCGGGCACCGGCGGACCCGGCCTTCAGGGCAGCGGTTGCGCCACCGGCGACGAGGGCAGCGTTGCCGACGTCCTCGACGAGGGCGGGGAGGATGCCACGCTCGGCGGCCTTCTCGCCGAAGTCCTTGGCCTCGTACTCGGGACCCCACCAACGCTCGGGCTGCTCAGTAGCCCAGTCGTTCAGTGGGTTACTCAGGCGGCCACCGGAGAGGAGGCTGACGGGGTCGAGCGTCTTGGAGGTACCGGCGAGCGAGGCGAGGGTGCCCTTGCCGAACTCAGCCCAGCCGGGACCACCGTCGGGCAGCGGGCCCCAGTCGGGCAGGACCATCTGACCAAGGGCGGGGACGGCGGCGCCGATCTCCTTGAACAGGGTCGTGACGCCGAGGTCGGGGAGGTCGATGCCGAGGAACCCTCCGTCGTCCTCCTCCTCGGCAGCGGCGGCAGCGGCAGCCGGTGCAAGGCTGTAGAGCGACGAGGCCCCTCGTCGGGACCCGCCAGAGTTACCTCGAAGATGCGCTGGCAAGTACGGCACCCGGGCAGCGTCACACGGGACCGTGCACCGTCACCTGGGGTCGTAGAATCCCACGAACGCTGTTCTCCGGGCCGCTCCTGCGTTTACGGACTCCGGATGATGGATTACCCCACTCGGAGGACCGAATCGCTCCACGGGGCTCCTAGCGCCCCAGAACGCTGTTCTCGGTCAGGCCTGTGCTTCGGGGGTGTAGCCGAGGTTCCAGAGGGCCACGGAGGCGTATTCGTCCGCCCAGTCCTGCTGCGGGTCCCGGATCTTCTTCTTCTTGGCCAGGTCCCGGAAGTACGCCTCGGCCTGCTGGACGACCGCCTGAGGGTTGGCGGCGTTCTTCTCGACGATCTCCCGGATCCGGTTCTGGTGCTCCGAGCCACGGGTCGAGCGGAACAGGTTGACCGCCGCCGAGCCCGAGCCAGCGTTGCCGCCCATGACGTAGGCCTTGGGGTCGTCCTTGCGGGTGTCGTATGCGGACGTCAGCGCCTGGCCCCGGGTGCCCGAGGTCGAGGACTTGCCGAAGTCCCTGGGCTTGTTCCCGACCGGCTGGTTCTTCTTGCCGTCGAGTTCAGCGAGGAACTGCTGGCGCCGGTACCACTCGTCATTCTCCATCTGTTGCATGGCCATTTGGAAGGCCTGCGAGGACCCGCCGCCACCACCGCCGCCGCCGGAGCGGGCGGCCTGTGCCTGAGCGAGACCAAGCTGGAGCTGACGGTCGAGAGCGGACTGCTCGCCCTGGAAGCTGTAGTTGCGTCGGGCAGCCTCGGATGAAGCGGCGAGCTGGCCGAGCTGCTCGCTCAGCGCCTGTGCGTGGGCAGCCGACTGGAGGCCCTGGGCACCGGCCTGACGGGTTGCCGTCTCGGCCTGGCCCTGAGCCGCCAAGGAGGCGAGGTCCATCGGGGGGAGCTGGGGAGCCATCAGAACATCCGCCCGATGGCCTTGCGACCCTTGGGGGCGGTGACGGGAGCGGGCTGCCCGACCATGGGCGAGCCGCCCTGGATCGACCAGGAGCCGTCGGGGTTCTGGACGAGGGCGTACGGGTCGACACCGGCCTCAGCCGCTGCTTGGTCCCGGGAGCCGCCGAAGATGTTGTCGAGCGGACGGCTCTGGCCGCCGAAGATGTTGCCGGGGAAGCTCCGGCCCTTGCCGCCGGTGGACGGTGCCATGCCCATCGCCGGAGCGGACTCCTCGACGGGGGCGCCGTACAGGGATGCGAGGTCGAAGCCACCGCCGCCACCGCCGCCCATGGCTGCGGCCTGGATGTTCGCCAGCTCGATCTCGTGCAGGCGCTGCAGCTCGGCCGCCTTGCGCTGCTCCTCGGCCGCACGGTCCTCGCCCTCACGGCGGGAGACGTACTCGTTGCGCTGGCGGACGAGGTCGTTCAGGAGCTGGTCACGGATCGAAGTCGCCGCTCCCTGGCGCTGGACGGACTGCTCGTCGAAGCCCTGGCCCATGAGACCCATGGCCTCGCCGAAGCCGCCACGCATCGTCCCGAGCGCCTTGTCGAAGCCGGACGTGTCGTAGGCCTGGATGCCCTTGAACAGGCCACCGAAGCGGTCGAGGTTGCCCCGCATCTGGCCCATCGAGTTGCCGAAGTCCTGGTTCGTGTAGTCGAACACCCGGCCCTGTTCGGTCCGAGCCTCACCCAGCTTGGTGTGGGCGAGGTTCCGGCGCCGCTCGATCTCACCAAAGGCGTTGTCGACCTGCCGCTTGACGTCGCCCTCGGAGGCGGCGAGCGACTGCATGAAGGACTCGTTGTCGTACACCGAGGGCATCAGACCAGGCTCCCGAGAGTCGTGCCCGTGATGCCCAACAGGGCGTCAGTGCCGTAGCGGGCCTGGTCGTTGCCGTAGCCGAGGCCGAGGTTCGTGAGGGCGTCAGCCACGCCGGTCGCCGAGCGGTCGACCTTGCGACGGGTCGCACCGGAGCCGAGGGCGCCACGGGCGGCCTGCGAGCTGAGGAGCTGGGGCAGGTCGAAGCGGGTGAAGTCCCGGAGGATCCGGTCCCGGTTCAGCTCGTAGCCCTGGGTGCTGTTCGAGCGAGCGAGGGCGTTCTGGGCCAAGGTGAAACCAGCGGGGGTCTCGGGGCCGTAGATCCCGGCGAGGTCAGCAAGCGATGCCATGGGCCGATGATGCCCGATCTGGGCGCCAGGGCTCCTGGGACTACCGCTTGCCCGTCTTGCTCTGGCGCTTGCGGGCCTTGATCGTGTCGGCCACCCGCTGCCAGTCCTGGGTGGTGGCCTTCCGGATCTCGACCTTGGGCTCGTTGGGGTTCTTGGGTTTCATCAGCCGAAGAAGTTGTCGGTCAGGACCGGGAACTCGGGGTGCTTGGGCCCGAACAGGTCGTTCTGCATGGCGATCGTCAGGCGGTCCCGGTGGGTCTCGTGGACCTTGGCCTGCTGGAGGTTCCCGATGTCCTCGTAGGCGTGCTGGAGGGCGCCGTGGAGGAGGACCTGGTGGTACTGGATCGGGAAGATCGGGGAGTCGGAGCCGGTCAGCTCGGCCGGGGATGCCGAGTACTCGACGACGACGTCCGTGCTCTCGGCCGGGACCGGGTACAGCTCGATGGTCCGAGCGAACACCCGGAAGTGCTGCGGCGAGCCGGGGGCCGCCGTCGGGTCCGGGTAGAGGTAGATGTGCTGGGCCGGGCCGTCGATCTGGACCAAGGGGTACTTGCCGGTGGCGTTGTAGACCGAGGACACCCGCCAGGCGTCGGCGGGCAGGGACATGCTCGTAGCGCTCGGGGCGAAGGTGATCGACGAGGACTTCGTCTGCATGAACGGCCAGTCCGGGCGGGCGGCGACGATGGACAGGTAGACCTCGTTGAGGTAGGCCTCCCACTCCTCGGCCAGGAACGTGTAGCCGCCGGTGTCACGGAAGCGGGCCTGGCAGCGGGTTACGAGTTCGGTCAGGGTCATGGTCAGGATGCCTTCGTGATGATGAGGCCGTAGATGAGGACGTCGCCCGCCAGCGTGTCGAGGCCGTCAGCCGACAGCCGATCGAGGTACAGGAAGCGGTGGTAGGCCCCGGCGGTCAGGGCGTAACCGGTGGCGAGGCGGGTCGTGCCCCAGAGGTTGCCGTTGCCGGTCAGTGTCGTCGACCCGATGGCCGAGACGCCTGGGACAGCGACCCCGTCCACGACCTGCTGGCCGGAGAGCGTGACTCGGACGTTCCCGGCACCGGCCGCCGCCCACCACTGGACGTCGATGTTGACCGTGGCCCAGTCGGCCGGTGCGAAGAACGAGCCAGTCGCCCGGGGCGTACCGGCGTTCGGCATCGTGATGTTCTCGCCGTTCGTGGACGTCGCACCGGCGCTCGGGAACAGGACAGCCGGGCCGAGGACCACCCGCTGCTCGTTGAACGCCTCGTGCAGGACGTTGTGGTCCGAGATGTGCTGGGCCCCGGTGTTGCCGATGTTCCGGTTCGCTGGGACCGTGATGGCCGACGACGCCTTCGTGATGACCATGTGGGAGACGGTCATGTTGCCCGCCGAGGTGTCATCGGCGTGGAGGCCCGTCCTGGTGACCTTCAGCCGGTACTGGCTGCCCGCCACCACGGGGACCGAGGTCATGACCCGCTGCCGGATGTCGATCGACGAGCCAAGGTGGGTGACGACGACAGGGTCGCCGAAGTTCACCTCGGAGCCAGAGACGGCGCCACCGGGCGTCAGGGTCTGCACCGAGCCCTGGAGGTGGAAGGCGCCCGGGCTCAGGCCGTCGCCACGGAAGATGATGTCGACGTGGACCGTGGCCCAGTCGTCAGGGAACGCCAGGATGGCGCCGGAGCCGATGCTGTCCGTAGTGCCCGGGGCGAGGATGGCCGTGGTACCTGAGAGGGTGGCGACGGACCGAGACATCATCGGTGCGGTGACGGTGATGGCCTGGGCGTTGAACAGGGTGTGCAGGGTGTTGTGGTCCGTGACGTGCTCGCCAGGCGTGTTCGTCGTGCTGCGGGAGGTGGAGAGGGTCGTCATCAGGCAGCCTTGGTCAGGAGCAGGCCGTAGAGCGCCGTGTCCGTGGTGATCGTGTCCGAGGCATCCCCGCCCGCCCGGGTGAACGTGAACTGGACCTCGTTGTTCACCGGGTCGATGGCGTGACTGGTGACGATGCGGTCACGGTTCCAGACGGTCGTCGAGTTCGGGGAGACGACGGTGCCGGAGGTGCTCGGGTTCGAGACGGTCGAGCCCGTCGCCTTGGTCCGTTGGGTCACGTTCAGGCTCCAGTGCATGTTCCCCGCCGAGGCTGCGAGCTGCATCCAGAGGATGTCGACGTGCAGCGAGGCCCAGTCGTCGGGCAGCACGATGCGGCCGTAGTTGATGACGCCAGTGCCAGCGTTCGGGAACGTGGCGTACTCGGCGGTCATCACAGCCGGTGCGGAGATGGCTCCGGCACGGACCGGCAGGAACAGCGCCTGGTTGTTGAACGCCGTGTGCAGGGTGTTGTGGTCGGCGGCGTGATCGGCCGGAGTGCTACCTGCGTCCCGGGTCGTGGACAGCGTGCTCATCAGGCCGCCTTGGTCAGACGGACCCCGATCAGACCGATGTCCGAGGCGAACGTGTCGGCCCCGTCCGCACCGAGGCGCAGGATCTGGAGCAGCTGGGTCTCACCAGCGATGACCGCCTGGGACGTCACCAAGCGGGTGACCTCGACGACGTTCACGGTGCCGGGGTTGGCGGCCGTGACCGTGCCCAGAGTCGTGTAGGCCGGGACAGCCTCGCCGTCACCGAACGTCGTGCCCTGGACCTGGAGGCGGACGTTCCCGGCGGCCGAGGCGGTCGGGGCCCAGATCAGGTCGACGTGGAAGTTGCCCCAGTCGGCCGGGAACTCGACGGTGGCGATGACGCCCTCGGACGACGCTGCGTCCAGGAGCCACACCGGGGCGATCGAGTTCAGGAGGGACGTAGCCGCCGAGCCGGTGCCGAGGAAGAAGTCCTCGACGCCCAGGAGGCGGGACTGGGCGTTGAAGGCCGTCGCCAGGACGTTGTGATCGGCAACGTGGTCGTTGGCCGAATCGTCGGTCGTGCGGGCAGAGTCCAGGGTGGCCATGGCGCCAGGGTCTCAGATCAGGTACCAGGCCCTGGTGGGGCTCAGAACCCCTCGGCGAACCCGTTCCGGAAGCCGCCGAGCGAGGGGCGGTACGCCGGGTCCTCCAGCGCCACCCAGCCGAGGCGGACGAAGTCGACCATCGGGGCCTCGGTGTCCTCGTCGTTCGACCGGCTCTTGACGCCGACCTCGATGTAGGAGCCCTTGATCTGGCGGAACGAGACGACGGTCGTGCTCGTGCCCTCGGGGACGTCGATGGTGTGGGTCTCGGAGTCGGTGCCGTTCGACAGGGTGATGTCCACGGCGCCGTAGACCCCGAGCGCCCGGGTGGCGATCTCGACGGACTGGCCGTCGACCCGGCGACCCTCGGGGTCACGGACCGGCGACGAGACCCACTCGAACACGCTCGACCGGTTCTGGGCCCCGGACAGGAGCGGGTGACGGACCATCACGGGTGCACCGGCGTCCGAGGTGCTCAGGGTGTCGCCGGTGAACAGCACGACGCCGCCCTCCTTGCGGGCGCCCTCGACGAACATGAACCGGGGGGTCGGGACCGACACGAGGTCCGGGTGCGTGCTCGTGAACCACGCCTTGGTCCGGAAGTCGTAGACGAGCATGCCGTTCGAGATGCGCTCGTCGTCGGTGAAGGTGTGCTGGTTCGGGGCGAACAGCTGGTGGTTCACGAAGTCCAGCGAGCCGAAGAAGCCGAGGTCGTCCTCGACGAACCAAGCTCGGGCGTCGATGTTCGAGGCCAGCTCCTGGAACGAGCCGTCGAAGCTGAGGATCACGGGGCCGGTCGAGGGCAGGATCACCGCCGGGCCGTACGCCGTGTTCTTGGGGAGGTGCGGCATCGAGACCAGGGACTTCGACAGCTCCCGGACGGTCGGGTCGCCGAGGTCGCCCTGGATGTTGAACAGGTCGCCACGGTGCGTGGCCACGAGGAGGTCGGACGGGGGGACGGAGAGCATCCACGCCGGGTGCGACTCGGGCCGGTCATAGGAGCCGGAGCCGAGCACGAGCCAGTTGTCGCCGTCGCCGATGTCGTTCGGGAAGTCGTAGAGGCCGGGGGTCGTGAACATGAGACCGTTGCGGGCGGCCATGACGAGTCGGGACTGGTGGCCGATCACGGGGCCGAGGTCCTCGGCGTCGAGGCCCTGGAGCCCGGGGTGCCGTTCGAGCGTGATGTTGCTCGGGAGCTGGCCGGGGGTCACCGTGACCTCGTAGATGCCAGCGCCGTTGTCGGTGCCGTAGCCGCCCTCGTAGCCCTCCCGGTACCCGCCACCGAAGCCACCGAGGGCGTTCATGAACCAGGTGCCAAGGTCGGCGCCGAGGGTCGTGCCTGCGAGGGCCACGACGGTGCGGACGCCACGGCCGGTGCGGATGCCGGTGCCGTCGATCTCGTCGACACCGTCGAAGGGCTCAGCGCCGTCGGTGACCTGCTGCCAACGCAGCTCGGCGGACGACTCGGAGGCGACGACCGGCCACTGGAGCATCCTCTGCTCCGTGTAGGCGCCGTCCTCCTTGGGGACCCGGTGCATCGTGACCACGACCAAGGGGTCGTTGTCGGCGTAGAAGCCGAGGACGCCGAAGCCGGTGATCTCGTGGGAGAGGTCGTCGAGAGCGTTCATCCCGTAGGCGTCGGCGACGACGACCGGCTTGTACCAGGCACGCAGACCGCCGCCCGGTTGCGGGCTGCAGCCGGACATGACCTGAGCGGCCTCGGTCGGCATGAGGAGCTTCTCGCCTGCCGTCCAGAGACCACCGAACTCCCGGAACTCGGTGAACTTGCGGTGCTGAGGTGCAGGCATCAGGTCGTCTCGTAGGTGAAGAAGTAGGACATATGGTCGGCGTTGCCGAACGCCATCGGAGCTGCGGGGGCAACCTCGGCGCCGGACGACAAGCGGAGGAGGGCGGTCGTCTGGGTCACGAGTTCGAGCCCGAGGATGTAGGACGCCGTGCCCGAGTCGAGGACGTTGCCACCACCGATGACCTGGTTGGTGACGTACAGGGCAGAGCAGGCCACAGGCAGCGAGACACGGTAGGTGCCGCCGCCGGTGCCCTCGCCCGCACCAAGGGCCGACCACGTCAGGCGCCCCCAGCCGTGGACCGTCTTGCCGACCTGCTTGTAGCGGCCCGTGCGCCCGGCGGCGAGCATCACAGGTGCGGCGCCGGTCGACGTCAGTGCGGGGGTCCAGGTCGTCCAGGCGCCCTCGTCGGTGGTGACGTGGGTCTGCAGGGCGGTGATGTTCGCCTCGGCGGTATCGAGGTCGGACTGCAGCGTGGTGACGTCGCCCTGGAGTGCGGCGACATCGCCTTGGAGTGTGGCGACGAGCAGGCCGGAATCACGGAGGGACAGCTCGACCTCGTCGAAGTTCCGAGAGATCATCCCGGCGATCGACGCCCAGTCCTTGCCCTCCGAGGCCTTGTTGAAGTCGTTGACCGACGCCTTGTAGGGGGCCTGGAACGCTGGCATCAGGCCCTCGCTGCGTCCCCGCCACCCATGAAGAACTTCGTGCGGGTCTCATGGAGCTGCGTGTTGACGTGGTGGGCGTGAAGGAGCAGCTCCTTCATGTGCTCCCGCCACGACTCGGAGTTCGCTTCCTCCATGGCGTCGTTGTGCCGGTCGATCGACTTCTCGACCGAATCGGTGCGCCCCTCGGCCCCGGCCCGCATCTTGGCGAGGTCGGTGCAGATCCGGAACTGCTCGTCCGGGCGCCAGTGCCCGACCAAGGTCTCGGAGCCGTCCTCATTCCAGCGGTAGACCTCCAGCCGTCGACCGGTCTTGGTCCGGCCGAACTCGTCGGTCACGGAGATCACGCCGACGTTCAGAGACAGTCGGGTGTCACCGGCCCAGCCGACGCTGTCTCCATGCTGGATGCGTCGGGCGAGGTCCTCGTACTCGTTGCCGATGTGGACGGAACCGTCCGGGAGATAGAGCGCCATGGGTCCATGGAAGCACGAGACCCCCGAGCCGGAGCTGGGGGGTCTCGATGCAGATGTCTCCGGGGCCAGAGGGAGGAGGAGGCGAACTCCCTCATGGCCCCAGATGGTGGCGGGGGTGGGATTTGAACCCACGACCTCCAGCTTATGAGGCTGGCGAGCTGGCCAACTGCTCTACCCCGGCTCGACTTACGGGCCCGAGTCTACAGGCCCACAAGGTCAGAAGGTGGGGGCGGAGAGGCGACCCACGACGTGGCAGTTGCGGACGGTGGCCGCAAGCTGGACGTAGCCCTTGAAGCGAGCCTCGACAGCGTCCGAGCCGTCGAGCGCCTTGTAGAACACCTGGCCGTCGTCCTCGTCCCATTGGAAGTCGAGGCCGATGAACTTCTGGAGTTCGGGGCGGTGGATGCC
>Ga0247824_10000113_pt1 | contig 32672 bp, 16 predicted proteins | sample 13C_PalmiticAcid_FD_194412 | JGI IMG/M metagenome (GOLD analysis project Ga0247824, IMG submission 194412) | Soil microbial communities from agricultural site in Penn Yan, New York, United States - 13C_PalmiticAcid_Day48 | ecosystem: Environmental > Terrestrial > Soil > Agricultural land...
CAGATGGACACCCGCCCACCCCCACGCTCTTTCATTCCTGAATCCTGAGGGCGCCATCGGTCGAACGACCCTCTCCACGGGTTCGCCATTCCATGGAACCTGGTACCTGCCCGCGCGGACCACACGCGGCATCGACTCGGCAGAGACTCAGCCCTAGCGCCTTTTCTCGTTGATGGCTTCTGGTGCTGATGCCACGACAGGGAGGGTTGCTGGAAACGAGACGGGAGGAACCGTCTGAATATGTAAGCGCGCCGGTGACAGTGTGATAACTAGGGTGCGACTCGGTGCGAGCACACCACGCCGCAGGGTGCAAATACCCCTGAAGACCAAGGGTCTTTGATTGATGGCCAGCGCTTGGCGTGATCTCCATTGACCCAGGCCACAGCTCACTCGGGCGCTCTCCTCGTCGTCTTCCCCCCGACAAGTCTGCTTCGACCTCCTCTTTGGGCGCCTCGTGAGCTCTGGCTTGTCCTTCCCCAAATCCCCGGTCTCATCTCCGCAAGCTTGCGCCTGCAACTCACCCCCAGGCCACCAAGACCCAGCACTTGCAGTGTTGTGCCGCTGCTCCTGTCGCACAGTGGCACCCGTCAAACAACCGAATCCATTCGTGTTCCCGGCACGATTCGCGCAGCCTTTCCTGATCCAGAGCGCCCTGGGCCGCTCGGAGCCATTCGCCTTATTTGGATGCTCGGCTCACCACCCTGCTTGCCTGCTAAGGCTGTGCACCCACACCGACTGCGAAGCGATCCCCAGCACACCTGGCTCCGACCTTGAACGCCTCGAATATCTCCGACCGACCTCTGCCAATTGGGACATCCGAGCCGTCCCAATCCAGAGCCACGGCGTCGGGAACGTCACGCCCCGCCGGTGTGCCACCCACCCCCAGGGCAACCGGGTTTGTCCTTCGGGACTCGGGAGGCGCGGCCCGTTGCCCTTGACGTCTGCCGGCAACGCCAACAATGGAGGGAAATGTCCATCCGCTGCCGTTGTCGCCCCATGCACTCGTAAACCGCCTCCGTCCCTTGGTTTCTGCCCCCAAGTTTGCGCAGCTTTTACAGATCAGACCCTAATTAACCTCGCTTTCTCCCCCCCAGGCCGGCCTGACTGTGCCCCCGAGTCCCCCGGATCCAGATTTTCGCCCAACAAAGAAACGCTATGCAAGCGGGTCATCTGGTCGTCGACTCGAAGCCATCCACACCCAAGTTGGCCCAATCCAACCACATGAGGACAACGTGAGCACTTGGTACACAGACCCAGCTTTTAACCAAAGCACCCGAGGAGCAGGCACCGCCCACGCCATCCCAGGGCCCGCTGCACCGAGCCAATCACCATGTCCACCCGGAACCATGTATCCGAGTCGGCTTGCACAACCACAGAGCTTCGACCAAGTCACACACTGGCCGGGGGGCCCAGGGCAGAGTGAATGGGTACCAAACACCTCTCGACGTTATGTGGAGCCAGAGACGTGGTTGAGTGCAGATGCCGCAGTAAACCCTGGTCACGCCCTGTGGGGTTCTCTTCCTCCTTCACCGGTCAGTCAGATCGCGGCTGGTCCGTTACCTTACCATTGGCCTCCATGGCTACCTACCGACGGGCCAGAAATCCACAACCAGGAACCATATGACCAGCTTCCGGTCAGCGCTGCTTACTATCCTGCGACTTCCCTTCCCAGCCCGGCAACGTTTCTGGGGGACGAATCCCATTCATTGGCTGGATTCCCTCTGGATTCGGGCAACGAGAGTTTGTCGTTTTCGACAGGACAACCCTGCTATGAACATGGGGCATCCGCTTCCCGAGGCAACTACCAATCCTCCACACACGAGCTGGATGGACGGGGCCCTCTTGCCACCAAAGTAACACCCAAGCTCAGTCCATTTGGAGTATATTCTGCTGCCACTGCCGTCTCGGGCGATCACCGCGCACCAATTGGCCGCTCGCATGCCATCCTGAATGACAGTACGACTGCTCTATCCCGAATCTCAGGTCTTGAGCTAAGTGGACCGCATCCCTTCGCCGTGAAGAAGCCAGACAATGAAGTCCGGGTCAAGAAGGAGCATGTGGATCAGGCTGAGGGGACTGAACGAGAATTGGCGACAGCCAAGGTGCACATAACGAGTCCTGTGGTAGATGGGGCCGTGGAGGCGTCAAATTCCGGCAACGCTCCAGGCAAGAATTCACCTGACCGAAAGAAGCGGACTCGGTTCAAGGACGAGAGCATGCGGAGAGAGACGTCAAACACGCGGAGCATGGGAGCTTGCCTGCGGTGTCATAACCAACGGGTCCGTGTAAGTCATGGCCCCGCCCCCGATGGGTCGCTTTGGAGAAGAGAAACGCCAAACTGACACCAAAAGTGCATTCCCAACAAGGACAGCAATAGCCGCCTCGCGCCGTGTGAGACATGTCTCAGAGTGCGTAGGGACTCCAAGAAAACCATCCACAACATCCCCTGCCTCCGATTCAAGGTGACCTCGATGGCCATCTACCGCCCTGGCGGATTAGGTCTTACGAAGCAATTTACACACACCATGGTCATGGACGTTACTAGCTACATCGACAACACCATCTATGACATTGAGATGGAACAAGGGCTTTGCCGTGACCCATTTCGGCTCCGTGTGCGGCGTTTTGACCCAAAGGAGACCGACATCATGCACCGAAGGTATATAGACGACAACGGGAAGCCCGCAGTGCAGGACGCTGGCGCTTTCTGCCTCTCGGACGTGGAAAAGACAGCAAAGGACTTTGGCGAGTACGTTGATCGGCATGCTCTTGGCGGTTTGAAGGAAGCAGTCAAGGGCTCTGATGACATCGTCAAAGACGTTTTTGCTATGATCGCGAGACACTGCAGCTCGCGCCCTGTACGTCACCCTCAGGCTCAGCAAACAAGCAGTTGCTAACCACCCTTCTTCGGGCATCGTCAAGGCTCAAGATGGCAAATCCACCAGTGACCCCCCCAAAAACCCAGTCCAGGAAGATTTTCTGCAAAAGATTGTCCGCCTATGGTTTGCTATCCGTAAGTCACATACAACCCCTGGGCATTTATCTCTTGTCGCTCACCGCTCTCGTTAGGGCACGGGACAGATTCAGCGTGGCTCTGTGGCAGGGAGGATTTGGGATTGAGCCCCGGGTCCGGGCGCAACCACCCCCTTCACGGCCGCATATCAGTCCCACGGATGGTGGTCGCCCAGTTTGACAGCATCCGGTGTGAGCGCATCTACAAGAAGCTTGTTCCCGAGGTGCTCCGGAGCCTCGACGCGTTCCTCACATCAAATAACAAAGACGCCTGGTTCACTGTCTTCTTGGCAACCTTTTTGCTCCTTCACCAGGTTGCATGGACTTCCCGAGATCGACGCCGGTATACTGCGCAGAACTGGGTGGGCAAGCGGCCTGTAGGGTTCCGTTCTCGGGTGCATTTGATATCACCTCAGCTGACATTGTGACAGGACACTCGATACGGAAGCCTCGTTGACCCGCTCACTAGCTGGGTCGAGGAGGTGCACCACGGCGCAGTCATGCTTCTAGCCCACTGGCAGTACTTCAAGCGTTGCGATCTTATGACGTTCAACTGGGCCAAGACCGAACACACGGCCTTGTCGTCTCTCGAACCATACCAAGTCGAATTTGTCAAGGGCATTGTCAATCGAATCAAGGGCAAGCGTAAGTCACGCCTGCACTTCATTACTGGCCGAGCTGAATGGGGATCTCGGAAATAAAAAGATTGCTGACCGTATCCCAGTTCATTCCATTCCAAAGACACCGGCTGAAGGTTGTTGGGAGGATGAGCTCTTTTGGATCTCTAAGATGTTCCTCTCGGAGCCGTCGCGCATGGCTGGTTGGACACCCCCAGAGATCTTTACACGGGACAAACCCAGCGTGGGGAGGGAATAAACTCACCAGACTCGGGCTGAGGCTGATCGAGCGGAGAGATGAACTTGGTTACAACGGAAGCTCAGGTTTCTTGACGAGTCTTGGATTGCGGCTTCGACTAATGAAGACGGTACCAGCTGTTTGATGATGAAATGACTTCAACACAGTGCCCACACAGGATGGGTAGTATGGGACAATATCCAAGGATGATGTGCTTTTGCTCTTGTGGCTATCCCTGCTCGAACTGTGTGTGCCTGGTGATACAGCTGTGATCGCGGTTGCAAATTCGCCTTTGTTTGGTTCAGGGGGCAAATAGGGGGTAAAACAGTGGGTCCCACCAGTTGGGCATACCGCCGAGACTGCTTAGTCATTAGGCCAGGGTCCGATAAGATACCACAGGGCAGCAAGAATCCTGGTCATGCAGGCGAGGCAACTCACAGCTGTCCTTTTCTGGCAGCCAGAACCCAGTCGATTGTTCGAGACCCCAAACGTGAACGAACCACCAACTCCACGCGCCAAACAACAGCTCCCACTTACAACATTCGCTGCCGACTGTCAGTTTTAGCACATCACACGAGAATCCTAGCTAGCAATAGCTGCGCAGATCCGCACAACTGCGACCCTAAGTTTTCTCCTCCAACCTCCAGTGCAGCACAGCGCAACAACCTCGACTCCGCCATCCATTCATTGCGCATCCCACACCCACCGCCGCCACAATGTCCGACCTCGAATCCTTCGACTTCGTCCCCCTCCAAATCGACCCCAAATCCAAAGCCATCAACGCCGCCCACTCGCCCTCCAGCAAGGCCCTCGAGACCGAACTCGCGGCGCTCAACGCCCTCCACCGCTCCCTCCACGCCCTCGAGGCCCCGCACATCGTGCCCCCGCCGCCCGTGCCCGTCAACCCCAAGCGCAGCGCCAACCTGGCCAAGCTGCGCGAGAGCGGCAACGCCGAGTACCGCAAGCAGCGCTACGCCGAGGCCATCAAGTTCTACACGCTCGGCCTGCAGATGGCGCTGACCCGCCCGGCCTGGGAGCCGAGCCAGCTCGTGCGGGAGGAGGTGCACGCGCTGTACAGCAACCGCGCGCAGGCCCACATGCACCTGGGCAACTGGCCCGAGGGCGCTGTCGACGCCGAGGCGAGCGTCGAGGCCAAGCGGCAGGGCAACGCCAAGGCGTGGTTCCGGCGGGGGCGGTGCCTGGTGGAGATGGGGCGGCTGGACGAGGCGCGCGAGTGGGTGGCTAGGGGCCTGGAGTTTGAGGGCGAGGAGAAGGAGCTGATCGAGCTGTTGAGGGAGGTCGAGGGGAAGCTAGAGGAGGAGAAGGGGAAGAGGGATGCGTAGAGGTCGGGAGGGTTTTCTCTTTTTTTTTGTTGTGGGAAGCTGAGAAAGGGGCGGGTGAGCGGGGGAAGCGTTGTATACCGTTCCAGTTATGATGATGGGTCATTCAGCCGTTTAGGTTGGGCGTTGGGGGACTGCTTTTTGCACCAGGGTACAGTGAATTTGGCCGGTTGTCTCTAGAAACATTGCAAGGGGAATTGTGCGCAAATGGAAGTGACCGAATATAGCATGTTCAACTCATAAAAACAGAAGCTCTCAGTTGTCATGGCGATAGCAAGGAAATCCCGTTGCCGACAAGGCGTCCCATCTGCCTCCCCAGATCTTTCCCTTCCTTGTGGTTCCTCTACCCATGTAGATTTTCCTTCAGATGTCCATTGCCACATGCCCAGTTGAAAGTCCCTCATGGTCGTTCTCCTCCGAAAAAAAAAACAATGCCGATACCATGATGCCCAGTATACAAACAACAACAAAAAAAACGAAGGAAAAAAATAACAGAATCCCGACATGCTGCTGATAAACTATCCCGTCCCTACTCCATCTCGCTCCCTGTGGTCGGCCTGCACACGTAACTCGTGTCTGACTTGTCGCCAGTCGTTGTTGATTCCCAAAGCCGCGCGTTGTATGCTTGGTTGGCGCGACTCGCGTCCCCCTAGGGCCCGGTCAGGGTCATGTCCTCCTCTTTATCCTCGTCACACCTCCTTTCCCCCCCATGCCTAAATCTTCTCCTTCTCACTGCTGACCTCCACAACCGAAGGCTTCCGCGGCCGCATGACGGCATCCTGGCTCGTCATCCGCCGGCCGAGGGCGCGCTCCAACTTCGCGCTCAGCGCCAGCTTGGCAAAAGTGGCCGTCTTCTCCTCGCTGAGGAATACCCGCTGGTCGGCCAGAGGTGGGTTCTTGAGCCGCTCGAGCCCGTCGACGATGGGGCGGATCTCGGCCGTCACGCTGTCGGTGCTGAGGACCGTCGGGCTGATCGAGGGCGCAGTCATGCTGTAGGTGGAGTAGCGGACTGAGGTGCGGGTCTGGAGCGCGCGGTGGTGGTTAGTCTGGGTTGCCTTCGCGCTGTGTTTGGCGTCGTGGGTGATGGGGAGAGACGTACAGAAGGGGCCATAATCGGGCGGGAAGAGTCCAGCGAGGTCGGCATGTTGACGGCGGGTGGGTTTTGGTGGTATGAGCGTGGGTTTGGAGTCGCCGAGCAGGCTTTGTGGATGGTAGGAGCGTGGCTGATGACGCTGTCACAACTTGAAACGCCGGGCAGCGAGACAAAGAGCGGTCGAGAGTAACGTTGCCCGGGGGTGCAATTTTGCTAGTTCGGGCTCCCGTGGTGTGTGGGGGGCACTGGCGGTCTGATATCGCCCTGAATAGGTTGGCACTGGTATTCGGGAAATTGACGTAAACGCTGCTGTTGGGATGAAATGAACGGGCGAGAGTGTGGAAGTCAGGCAACTGGATGGAACTGACACGAGGGAATGGGCGGGCTTGAAGTGGCACCAACCTGGAGGCAGTGGAACGGGAGGGACCGGGGCACCACCTGGGCATGGAAACTCTGCAGCAGGACGCCATGTGGGCGGGCTGCAGGTCCAAGGGTTGTGCGGCCAGCCCGCTGAACGCATCCAACGGGCCCCTGCCAATGCGCAGTAAAAGCGGGGCTCAGGGGCTCGTCGGGGCGGATCACTATCATTCACCTCATGCTCTGGGGCCAGAACCCGGCCACAACCATTCACAGCCCTGGAGGACTTGGGCTTGCCACCCATCACCAGATTGGCAACGTGGGAGGGAATCTCCGAAGATGGTGTCCACTGTCCATGCGCCCGATCTGGGTCCGAGAGCAGTTCAAGAAAAAGTCTCCTGCAAAAGGCGATGCGTTGCCGCTGTTTGGCTCGGCGGATTGTTGTCGTCACAGGATGCGGGCAAAACCGTTGGGCCAGGATTCCATCACCTATCCGTCCTAGTCGGCCATTCTCGGCAATTGGACGGATGATGCCTCCCTGCTGGAATCCCTTTTCTTTTGCATTACATCCAGGGGATACCAGCCGATTCAAGCCAGCCTTGCATGGGCTTGAATCCTGATGCCTCGGGCGCTCTCTTCGCAAGCCCTCTCTCCCACACCATATTTATTCGCGGCCAGCGCGGTTGAATCGGGCGATCATAAATAAAACAAAAACAAATAGGTATCCCCAAGCTCAGTCGTTCGGTCCAATGCGGGCTCATCCCCGTGTCTGCTTTCTCTCTCGACTCGACACCCACAACCCGTCCTGGCCAGCAGGTCGCCGAAAGGCATTTTGCCGTACCAAACGGACATGTGAGCGGATGCGGGCTTGCTGCAGGGTTAAGCGACAAAACGCACGTGGCAATTTCTCGGACGATGCAGATGTCAAATCATCGAGCCAAGACCACTTCTGGGGTAAAAGGCTCGGTTGCTTACAGCAAGTCCTAGGACTCAACTGATTGATCGCCTCGTGCATGCTTACACCTGCTGTGCAATCTCCGAGCCGAGTTTGTGCACACGAAGACGCAGCCCATTGTGCGAGGTTTTGGCGCTGCATTCGGCTTCCCGAAGTCGAAAGCTGACCTTCCGAGGCCCAGGGTCGTTCAGCCCAACCAGACCAGACAATCACACCATCGATCATCACTCAGTTCATCACCACACCAACTTGTTTGCATGGTCATGTCTGGCTCCCGTCTCCATAGTATCTAATGTGGTTAAAAATCGGGACCTGTATGGCAGTCAGCCCCACGAATTCCAGGTGCCCAGAGTTCAGTGTATCCCGCGCTCTCCGGGTGGGATCCGATCGAGTTCTTGTCGCCATCCACCGTTTCTATTTGGCAAGTGCTTGTAAGTCCCGTCCCAGGTTCCCTTTCGGGCAAGGGCTTGAGCATATCACGGCACACAAAGAGAGGGGGTCTGTCCAGCCGCTTGGCTTCGAAGGCCCAGTTCTAGAATGAAACAACCCTACCGGTTCACCCACTGACTAATCAACTCTGGCTCTGAATCTCGAGGTCTTCGTGAGAATCAGATCAGGTGTTGCAAGTCCATCTCGGGAGGTACAGATCGCCCAGTTGGACCGGCCTAGTGACATGGCCGACCAGGGCAGGGATGCTGCATCTGCATCGACGCCTGCTCTTCGGTTCCCTTCGGTCTTCGCTATCGGCCGTACCAGTGCCAGCTATCGGGGAGTTTAAGGCATTCATCCGTCTGCAATTGTCATGGCAGATGCCTTGGCTGAGCTGGTCCCTTCCAAGTCCTGCATAAAGCCCCAACAATACCCCACTCGCCCTTTCCTTCCACGGATCTTTGGCTCTCGCCTTTCAACAACGGCATCGAGCGGGAAAGAACTTGACCCTTCAATCTGTGTAATTCAAAGTGCCGCCTGAAAAACCAAACTTCGAGCTGTCTTCCTCCCCGGTCACTGCTTAACGGAATTCGGGCTCTAGCAACGACGTACGCTGAGTTTACCTGCCCTGGATCCTCTTCTCCCCCCCAGACACACCCCCGTGTTCCATTGGCATTCGAAGAGCAGCAAAACCATCGATACTGACACTGATCCTACACGATTACACGCAACGCGCGCAGGAAATGCGGCAGCAATACCCCCAAACAAACAAAGTACAAAGACCGCCCAAAACAACCAGAGAGCAAGACGAGAACCAAGAAACACTCACTCTCCCCCTCGAATCCGCCGCTGAGTCGCCGACCCTTGCGAGTCTTCCCAGTCTTCTGGTGTTCTGCATCAAAAACATGTAGGCCGCCCATTTCCATTCCCCCGTGAGGATCCCCTTTCTATTTCCCACCCGACCCGTTCCTTCTCCCAACACCATCTTTGAAAACTCGGCGTGTCAAGATCCCGCCTCGGCTGCGAGCAACAAAGTCTCTGCTACTTCTTCCTGTTCGATGTCGATTTCACGTCCTTGCCCCTTCTTGACGATCCGGGCCCACCTTTCCCACCATAGTCCAGGGTGATATTGTACGAGGCGATGGAATCGCTGTCAGTTGTGGTGGCTGACGCGCTCTGCCGATGCTTGGGTTTCCGTGAATCTTTTCCCCTTCTGCCTTCCTTGCGGCTGGACTCGCCAGTGCTACTTGAGGCTAGAGGTGGTGCATGTCAGGATCGCTTCCAACGGCTAACTGAGGGGAGAAGGGGGGGACGGTGCCTAGGAGCTCCTGGGCCCACGCACTCAGACTCACGATCTTTGGTACAGTTGCGACAACATCCATGATCGCACCTCTCGATCCACTCCCATTCATCTGTGACGAGATTCTTCTCCCACCTCGGTTGGAGCAACAAGTTCACGCACCAACCGTCGTTGTTCCGTCCGCCGCACTTGCAACATGTCCACCCGCCGCTTCCCGCACTGCGGAAGTCACAGTTTGCTAGTGGGCAACTCGCTGTTGATGACTGGGACGCGGCAAACGTGATATTGGGGCATGGTGTCTCGTAGCCAGTCTCCAGGTCTATGAGTGCGGACGGACAGTAGTGCCATGTCACAGATTGGTGGCCGCAAGAGTGACAATAGGGATGTCCGTGGCACATGGTTGGCTATGGAGGCCGAAGAAGGAGGTGTGAACGGTCCGTGTCTGGTGAGAATGAATCTGCCAAAAACCTTCTGACTGAACTCAGTGAACTGACGGATGGCTTCCAGATGATGGCTTGTACGCCCGCCCCGAAGCGACGGGTGTCAGATGGAATTATTTATATGCCTGTCATTCGTCAACCATGAACCTGGCCTATTTTCGGTCCGCTCCCGATGCCGTGACCATGGCCGAAACTAGTTGAGCCACCGCTCTGCAGCTGCCCCTCCTGGAAACCAACCGCCCGGGGTGGCTAGAACCCGGGCGACCCATGGACGAGGCAAGCCCTATCTGGATCTCACATCCCGCGGCCGATCTGTGCTTCATACACCCTCGCTTCGTGGGTGATGGGCGGGGATAAAACCGCTGATAGGCTGCCTGGTCCCCGAGAACCGACGGAACCTGCTTGGAGGACTCAGAGTCGTACGAGTCACGATGCCTGTCCGGTCTCAACGGCATACGGTACATTCTTCTTGCCCTTGATCTGTGCCTGTGTGGCTTTCCCGCTGTCATTTCACACTGTTATGTGTGTCGTTGGCTGAGGTTGGGCCGTCTGCAAAATGCTTTTGCGGCCCAGATGATCGATCCCGGCCGATCCCAGGGCGTCAGGGTCCCTCCATCAACAAATCAGATTCCTGCAAAAATGTTCCGAGACGCTTGCCAGATCCCTGGGCCCACAGTTCCGCGGCTGCAGCCCAGATTGGGGATCCCGCATTCGGGGTGATCGGCGCCCCATTGGCACTGCTTGGGTCGATGGCGCAGTTGGTCATCAACCCATCTCGACCACCCATTTCCTCGCATAACAGCCCTCGTTCATTCAAAAGCAACAAGCCTTCCGGCACTAAGATCTCGGGAGATGCACTTCCCGGTGATCGACACAGGGACGCCTGAACCCTTTTGGCAACCACCCCCGTCACATCCTCATTGTTTAGTGTGACGCCGCCAGCCACTAAACATTGTGTGATCGGACTCCAGCAGGATCGCCGACCGCAGGCATGCAACACAAGATCTGGCGAGCGCCAAAGCCACTGATCGCCAGGGTATGTTTACCATGGCACTGGTAACGAACAGGGACAGGGACGGACTCGATTCCGCAAACCGGGCGCGCGATGATCGGGACCGCCAACCCGAGAATCCGGTTCCTTGGTTCGCTCTCTGCGTCTCGTCACACTCCTCCACAAACCGCCTCGACGAGGCTGCTTATTAAGAGCTGAGATGGCCAGCCACGGGTTCCAACTGCATGTCCCCGGTCTGCGGATCTGGCGACAAACTGTCAATGCCTCGGCGCCTGCCGTTCATACTTCGCACCCGGGGGGTCCACGGAGGCGGCCGCGTCCCAGATCAACACTGAAGCATCCCCCCATCCTTGGGCAAAAGGTTGTGATTCATATGTTTACACCACGCCCCGCAGCCACAAACCTGAGTAGCCCGGCACAGCTGGTATGACTTGGCGCCAAGTTGACGTCGCTCTCCCGCGTTGGATCACCTGGGAATCATGGCTGGCGGCGTGGCCTTCGGCACCCTAGCGCTGCTGAACTGTTAGATGAGACGGCTTGGGGGCGTGGGTCCAGCTCGCCCACCGGCGTTTTCCTCGCTTAACATTTTTCAAGGGAGCGCGGGCCGATATCGTCGGGAATGGCGGAATCTCCGCGAACCGAAGGTGGCGGTCCTGGCGGGGTGTCTGACGCCGATGCTGGAAGGTTGGCGCAAGGCTGATCTGTAAAGCCGTGGTGATTGCGCCCTGAGAGGGGGAGCCTCATGTCTTGAAAAAGCCAACGCGGGGCGCCGACATGGACCAGGGCAGACAGATTGTTTGCTCAAGAGGCGTTGATGGTGTGACAACGGCTACACTTGCCCGCGCTATCCGCTGTGGTGTCATGGGGTCGAAATATTTGTCACTCACTTGGTCTCTCACCTCGCACAAGTCTGAGTAAAGAGGCTCTGCCTTCGACTTCAAACGTTGGTTGTCGAGTTGACTACCGAAAACTGTCCACTGGCATACGAGAGGACGGTCTGCGCTCACGGCTCGACACTTTGAATTTCTTCTGGCGCCTGCTTTTCTCATGCGGCTTCCGACCATCCAGCACAAGACAGCATGTACCCGGGCGCCAAACTCTCCTCCATCCGCAGCATCAGCCGCAGACCCTGTAACTCCCGTTGGTCGGGCCAAAGCTGGGGCATACCCGATCTGCAAGGACTTGCTGCGGGATGGTGCCCCTGGTTGTCATCCCGCCCATTTCCATCATCCGCTTGTTGTTCTCTTACCCCGTTCCCGCCACCCTTGTGGGCAATCGCTGCCAAGGCCGCAAAGCGGCATGGAGATATATTGTTTCCTTTCGTAGCCGTTAGTGGTCGGAGCGGCGGATGGTTGCGTCAGACCATCTGCGTTTCCTATCACTTCGGTGAGCACCAGCATGACCTCGCCGAATTGCGAGTTAGGGCGCAAAAAGGTACCGATCCGGGCTTTCTCTCGAAAGCCACGCTCTTCTCTGAGGCCGCCACGGCCTCAACTTGAGCCCGGAAGGGGAGAGGCGGTGTGGACCAAGGGCGAGTCGTCCAACCGGCTGCAGACCAGGATGTGGCCAGAGGGGTCACAGCAGACTTGGCTCTCAATGAACTACAGGCCGATTACAAGAAATCATCACAAGACAGTCTAGCGAAATGGTTGCTCAAGCTCCCAACAGCAGCAGGGTTTTGTGTCGTCGTCTGAAAGTCTTGGGCGAATCTTCACTTCTACCCTCCAGCACAAAACGAGAAACAATGCCGGCTGGTCCCATCGCTTGATCAGAAAATAACAAGCAAACAGCTAACAGGGTCTGTAGAGCCCTGGATTCCAACCACCAAGGCCAAGCCCCGCCCTCCCCGGGAGAACTTGTTCACCCCTGCACCGCGATGGGCGGCTGCGGGCCTAGGAATGACGGGGCAGAACAAGAGTGCCAAAGTCTTGCAAGAGACAAGAAAGCCAAAAATGTCTGAGACAGTGCATAACGCCCCCGATGACCGAGGGATTACTGATCATTTATATGTGAGACTTGGGCAGGGCTCAAACACAAGAGGACGCTTTCCACGGCGCCACACAAACGATATCATTTCAGGCTAGGGAAACTGAGAACCAAACGACAGACAAGAAGTGAAGAAGAATCGAAAATCGACAACGGGGTGCCGAATGTCCGACAAGCGTCGGGCGTACCCCTGGCTGGTAAGTCCCGGTCGGGCCTCCTCCCCCCGTTGACACCACCAGCGTGCATTTTACCCCTGCCTCTACCCCCATCGTCACCCACACATCACAATCACCCATCCGCCGTCCCTCCTGGGCACCGCCACCAACCACAAACCGCCCACCCCGGTCCCGTCGCTTTCTCAGTCCCCATCCATCCGTCTCACCTCCGACCTCTCTTACTCGGCCCCGACGCAGACCCTCCTCCCAAAGCCGACGACGACGAGTTCGACGACGGCCCCGGGTCGGCCCAGCACCCGTCGCAGCAGACGTGGTAGCAGAAGGTGTCGGGGCTCGTCCGCATCTGGTGCTGGCACCAGCGGTACTCGTTACCGCGCCCGCCGCACAGGCAGCAGGCCCACCGGCCGCCCAGTTGGGCGAGGCGGCAGCCGCCGGAGGAGCAGTCGGGGGAGGGGAGGCAGCCACCTGACGCGCTGTGTGTGTGACACGAGGAGGGCAGGTGTTAGCTGGTTTGTTCTTCTCCTTCCTGTCTTGCTTGCGTGCTTCCTCCTGAGACAACCACACACACAAAGAGTACAGGTCTGGGTGGCAGGGTGGCGGGATGGGCTGGCGGGCTAAACATACCATGGGTTGCTGTAGTCGAGCTCCACCTGCGCCGACATGGAGTCGTCGTCGATGACGGTGTTCTCGCAGGGATGCATCTCCCCGGTGATCGGGTCTGTAAAGCCGCACGGGCCGTATCGGTAGACGACTACGATCTCGATTGGGCGAGAACAGGTCGGAGAGTCTGGGACCATGTTAGTGAGGGCTCTTTGGGTCCAGATCCTGTTGCGATTCTGGGGGGCGGTCTCGGCCTCTGGACGGAGGCCGGTGGCAAAGACATCTTGTCCCCCGAGGCCCCGAAGCGGCCGTGCTGCAGAGGGAAGGCCAATGGGCTGCAAGGGCTGGGGTGAGAGTACGTACGGTGGTAGTGGGCGTAGCTCCAGCGACACATCTTGTTTGTGTTCTCTTTTCTCTCTTCTGCACTCGGTCGCTCTTTTGATTTTCTCACACTCTCTCGTCCTTTGCTGCTCTCTCTCTCGCTCTTCTCAAGACCTCACTCTTCTTTCTCGTCAAGTCTCGATGCAGACGTGTGTGCGAGCTTCTCGTTTTCCGCTGCAACTTCTGCTCAAGTGGGCTGGCAAAGTGTGGCTATCGAGTGATGGCAAACCACAGTACGTCGAGACTCTTTCGAAAATAAACCAACCCCTGACCCTTTCAAGAACAATGGGAACAAGGACGGGAGGAGAGATACCTCGCCGGGCTGGAATCTGCTTGGCTGAGCTGACCGACGTCCAAGTGGATGCGGTCTCACAGCGTGTTGACGGGGGCGGATGTCTGCGTCGAGTTGCAGAGCCCTCCACCTAGTCTTGGACGATGGTGATTTTGTTCGGCGTCTTTTGGCTGATATGGGCGAGGGCGTCAAGGGCTGGTGTGAGTGAGGCGATGTTGTCTTGTTGAAATCCAGGGGACCTTGCGGCCGCGGAGCCTTGGTCTAATCAGTCGAGTGGCTGTGAAGAATGACGAGGAGCTAAGCAAGATGCCAGTCGAATCGAAAACGACAACAGAGTCCTCGGTGATGACGATCGATGCGTGCCGCTGTGGTGTTGAGGTCGACGATCGAGGGGCCAGCAGCATTAATGCTTATATAGGACTTTAACGACCCGACCAGCGGGCTGTGAAGAAACGCAAGGCTGTTGCCATAAACGCAGCATGCAGACAAACATCAGCCGTGGAGTCGTCGAGGACGGTGTCACCGTGTCCGACTTCAGGCTGTCAGCAACACACCGGCCTCTTCGACCCCTCCTCCTCCGGCGACGCGACTGGGTGTCGACATCATGAAGTTTCCCGGCGGTGGCTAAGCTCCCAGCCCGAAACCTTGGCAGTATCTTGTTTTGGAGCTCTGTGCCCAGGGGATGGGAAAAGGCATTCGTCACGTCGACGGATAGGGAAATCCTAGGCGCCCGGGGAGGCCCGATCTGTCTCGTCCCTCTCCGGGATCCCAGTATTGACAGCCATTGTCCGACCTCGCGGCGGCGGCACGTGGAAGCTGCGGCCATCCGTGCGTCTTGCCCGTTGCCGGGGGGCATGGAAGAAACGTGGTTCAGCGCGGGTGTGGGCTCGAGACAGGAGTGACACAAAGCTGAGACATGGCCACCTCTCACCCCCACGGTCGCACGGATGGAGCACTATCAGCAACTTTGCGTCCCGAAAGAGGTCGGACGGGGCTTGTAATTGGCACCGGCTGACGTCCAAGACAGGGTTTGGCTTGCTTCGTCGCCTTCTTCTGGGAGCCTGGCGCCGGTCGCCTCGGTTCAGCCCCGGCGCCCAACACCGAGGACCCGGGTCCCGCCACCGACTCGGGGCATTTTTACCGAAACGGCTTCCGGAATCTTCCAGACGGAAGGATTCTATTAATATTCCAAGGCTGTCTTGTCACAGCTGAAGCCGCCCAGTGTGCCCGTCTGGCCGTATCTCGACAAATCCCCTCCCCCCTTTCCTTCCCGACAAGCCAACCTCGACTCCGCACACTGAGACACTGGAGGAGACGCGATGGAGATAAAAAGCCCAACGGGGTGTAGGGCACAGATCTGCACCGCCACTGTTTCCAGCGACAATGACGAGAATCGATGAGAAATCTAGGGGAGATTGATAACAACAGGCGAACCACGGCTGCCGATTGGACGGCTCCTGCGCATCCTACACCCCCGGGTGCGCGTGTGAGGCTGTGAGTCGTCACAGCGTCTCATCCCATGTTCAGACGGGTATCAAGTTGGATGGGCATTCTAGAACAAACAAGCTTTGGATATCCGACGAGCGGGGAAAGGAGTCGACGTTGACGGTTGGGTGAAGCGGCTCTTAGCCTCTTACACCGCACAGCCACCCCCCTCAACCCCCGTCCCATCCTTTGACGTCTCGGCGGGACAGGGTTGCCAGGGTGCGATTTTGGTTCGAGATCAGAAGATCTGCGCCAACGGCGATCGCCCAGACCAGATCTACCGCGCAGACACCCGGCCATGTCGCGCAGGCATGGACGTCAACGGCAAGGCATCGTCAATGGCATGTCGATGCCGTCGATCACGAAGCCGTGGAATCTTCTATAAAAAGCAGCGGACCACAAAGGGTATATGTCCGGAAGAGCTGCCAAGGCGGGACACGACTGGACTGAGACGGGCTTCCCAACTTGTTTTGATTTTTCTTGTCGCCGTGCTCTCTGTTCGTGTCAAGTGCTGCGGTAGCACAATTATCATAATACCCTCTCGAGGCGATGGATGTCAGAGGTCTGCGTTGGTCCAGTTGGGGACAGGTGACTGAAACCCCAGCATGAGAGACCAAGCGCGAACACTCGGTTCAAACTCCTCTTTGTCGATTCCCCAGCCCCGATGCCGTTGCAGCAAGATACGAAGATGGCCGCGGCTTAGACGTTTGAATTTGCCTTTCAAGTCTGCCTTGCAATCAGCCAGGAAGATTCGATTCTGACACGTTCCCCGCGTCTCAAAGCCCGATGCTAGAGCCTAGCTCCAAGACTTGAAACGAAACAGGGCCCATCAGTACCCCCCTGCCTTGCTTTTTAGTGTGTACGCACCAACCCTCTTCCCTCCTCTCACTCTACTCCACGTTTTAACTTGGCCATATCTCCCACACTCCAACATCCAATACCACACACACCTCCCGACCCGCAGAGCAAACCTTTTGACCAAGTAAAGAGCTCAAAACACTAACCCGATGGTTCCTGGGCATCTCCACCGCCCAAGTTTCGCCTCGGCAATACACAGTAACGCCATCTTATCTCCAGATCCCCAAGCCAAGCTGAAACACCGAGATCAGCGCGATAACGTGAGCCCACATTGCCCGGGAACCCCGGCCGGAGCAGCCTTGATTGTGGAGAGCCGGCCGATCCTACGCACTGCCGGCGTCGCCCGATGATATTAATAGAATATTGAAGGAAATCGGCGACCCGGCCGAAACATCAGGCACGATACTAAGAGCTGCTGATCGGCGCATAGAAAGTCTGGATGACGAGGAATTCAAGCCTAGGTATTCAAAGTCCAGCATGATCAGGCAAAACCCGACAGCCTTTCGTCAAGAACTTGATCCTTCGGCGGCCTAGGTGAAGCAGTCGGAAACGAAACTGGACAGCGTTAGAAATGACGTGCAAGACATAATCGTGATTCGGCATAGAAACCTGATTTGGTTCGTGAACCATAGCTTGCTCGACCATGCCAGGTGACACAATCATGTTCCCAAAGTCATACCCGGAGATTATGTGCAAATTGCATGTCTCGGACCACTCGAGACACAACCTTTGAATCCCATCACGGGCACACCGGCCACACCCTCGGCTTGACACTATCACTCAATAGACATGAAATCCAACCCCGTCTATACGCCTCCAAACCTCATTCCAAGCCGCTAGTAGTCAAAGCCATTTTGATTCAAGCCACAGTCAAGTCCCCTTGGAGAAGGAGACAACCGCCCATTTTCCGTTCCAGGCCCATTTCCGCGCCCCTGAATCACCGCCTCCCCCTTCCATCTGCTTCAGTTTCTCGTCCTCCCCGGGCTTCAGGCCCACCACAACATCCGCCTTGCACGTTCTGAGCGCAAGGATGTTGAGCCCCGAGCCAGGACCAAGCGGTCCAATGGCCTCGGTAAACGGCGTCGTTGGGTCCCAGGCAACCTGTGTGCGTCAGTGGACAACCACCAAATGACAAAGACGGAGTACTCACATCGCCCACCAACTTCCTGTAATTCAAATCCCCCTTAAACACCACCAACTCGGCCTCTTTCAAGTCCTCCACCAGTCCCTCCGCCTCCTTGGGCAGCCTCCAAAAGCTCCCCGGCCCAGTCCATACTCGATTCGGCCTCAGCACCAACTGCCCCTCGGCGTGGAACTGACTCCACTCGGCAAACAAGAACTCCAGCTCCCCAATCTCCTTCTCGCTCAACTTGTCGGGCTCAATACCCTGCAACTCCTCCTCCTCGGTACGCGTCTCGTAGAACCGCTTCGGATCTGCGATGGCGCCCAGCAACGAGGCAAAATCGCCCGGCAACACATCCGACACAAACCACGGGATCGACTTGGGGTGCAGCACCACCGTCGTCGCCAGCCCGGCCGACAGCAGGTACCCGGCCAGAATCAGATCGACGTAGAGCTCAAACCCGGCGTTGTCCAGGACGATATCCACGCGGCGCTCCTTCTTAGAGGGGTCCTTCTTCGCGGCCAGCAGGTGGGCGTAGACGGCGGGCAGGTCATTGGCGAGGATGTTCTTCTCGGCGGCGCGGCGCGCCTCGGACCCCTGGAGCTTCTGGATGTCCTCGTAGGTCAGGCTGGTCAGGAGGGAGAGGTCGGTGGCGTTGCCCCAGAGGCACACCTCGCACATCTCGGCGAAGAGGAGCTTGTCGGCCTCCGGGTCGTGGTCCGCCTGGGCGCGGAGCTGGGTCACCAGGTCTTTGTAGCGGGCGGCGAGCTCGAGGACGGCGGGGCGCGAGGAGCGGAACGTCTTGATCTTTTGGCGGGCAAAGACGTCGTAGTTCTTCCAGTGGGTGGAGAGGGTGAAGGAGGTGGACATACGGCTGGGTGGGGGGCCAGGTCAGTATGACGGGCGCGGAGGCGGAAAAAGAAAGATGTACCGGAAGAGGTAGCACTCGGTGAAGAGCCAGGGGGCCTTCAGCCAGGTGATGTTGCCCAGCTGCTCGAGCTCCTTGTTGTACCCGGCCACATCAGGGTGTCCATCGTCTCGGATCGGCCTGCCCCGTTATCTTTCAGTATGACTCTTCTGCGGTTCTCGTTGTCCAAGGGTGACGCACTTCAATGCCCGGTCGTGCTGCACCTCGTACTTGAGCTCGGCGATCTCGGCCACGATCTTCTTGCCCTCCTCGCGCTTCTCGGCGTCGTCACAGGCAGCCACGGTGCGGTAGGCATCGTCAATCGCTTGGGTCTGGGAAGTAGATTAATTAAACATATGCACATGGGGCAGCATGTGCGATGCGAGAGAACTCACGATGATGATGGGCCATCGTTCCCGGGCTGTTTGGTACGCGAACGACGTCGGGTCGCCCGTCGAGTAGGGCGCTGTTGCAGAGGTTGAGGTTAAATCTCAAGTCTTAGACACCAATGGCAAGAGCGAGGCATACCAAGCTTGGGATCGAGATCCATGTTTGTCGCTCTTCGAGTGCAATCGCGACGACTTGGTTCAGGTTTGCGAAAGGACTCGGATGCGGCAGTGATGTTTTGGCGGGGTAGCTTTGGAGGGGTCACCTCAACGGCTGCGATAAGAAACATTCAGGTAGCGATATCGGGGTCGGCTCGAGCTGCCCCGAACACATCACCAACCTCAACATCCTGTCCACTGTATTTAGTAACAAACTGCTGCTGACACCTTCGTATGGTAAATCAATGCATACCAGTCATGATGAGAACGAAATCTTCAGCACTGATACCCACTCTTGAAACGAGCAAATGGCATCTGCGTCTCGATCAACCTGGAAGCGAGGGATGGACCCCAGAGTTGGCCGGTCTTCTCTCGTGAGCGCTCAGAGCGGATGTGCCTGACGGAGACATCTTGTTAAAAAGGGGTAGTCGAGAGGATGATTTTTACATACACAAATATGGCCTCCACAAACAGATCCCCTGGGAAGATACTTCCAGGCTGGCACACCAATGCAAAAGGTAACCACGGCTCTCGCTCCGTCCCAACGGCTCCCAGAATTTTCAGGCAATCACGGTTCGTGGCAAATGAGATACTGCCCAGAGTCACGGTCTGATTCTGAACCTTGCATTCCATAGGTTTTCATGCATGGTGCCTGAAAGCCGAAAGCACAATTGGCCTTACAAGTCAGCATCCAGTTGCTTTTAACCTACCTAAGTTCCACCCTACTTAGACTATCACAACCACTCTTCCCAGGCCCAGACACTTGAAGTCACGCCGTATCCCAAGTCTAATTCTAAGCCCGTGCTGATGCCCGGCTGTCGTTTATCGTCTCAAGTTCCACACACGCCTTCTTGATCCCCTCTGTCGTCGAGTCCAAGGTGTCGTCGGTATGAAAAATGTTGAAGTGGTGCCCGGGGATGTCAATCACCTTGGTGACCAAGTCCTTCCTGTACTTCCCCCACCCAAGCTGGCGATCCGACCGATGGGCGTCCACCTTCGTCATCCCCTCCCCTTCGACCGGCACCGCTTCCATGGCGCGGAGCAGCACCACAGGCGGCGGCCGGCTTCCCACCGACCCCTTACTCCCATCTCCCCCCTCCCACACGGGCAACGTCCACTCATCCACCATCCTTCTCGCCTCCTCAAAACACCTCGTCACCTTCTCCCTCGTCTCCATCTGGGTGAACTCGCTCCACTGCACCGCATGCGGCACGAACGGCGCCGGGGGCTTCCACCCCTCCCCGACCACGGGGCACACCGAATCCACCATGACGATCCCCACCACCCTCAGCCCGAGCGTGGGGTCTTCGGTACTCTCCAGCAGCCGCGCGAGTTCCAGCGCGACCAGCCCGCCCAGCGACCACCCGCCGAGGATGACGTCCCCGCTGCCATTGGGCACCGCGTCCCTGACAAACGAGAGGTAGTGCCGCGCCATCTCGGGGATGCCGCCTTCCCAGCGCTGGCCGGACTCGTAGTGGGGGTTGGCGATGCCGTGGACGGAGCGGCCGAGGTCGCCGAGGCAGTAGTACGAGAAGATGGTGCCGCCGCCGTCGTGGATGAGGATTAATGGGGTGGGCTGGCTAGACCCTGGGAGAGGCGGGTCTTGGATGAGGTTTGGGTTTGTGGTGAACATGTTGTTTATCGGTGGGTAGTCGTGGTGTGGGGGATTGGTCGCCGAGTTGTATGGGTGGATGGGAGTCTGTGGAAAATCAGGCGCGGTGCTACCATGGGTTTGAAATTGACTGTACCTTGATTGCTCTGTGACCGTCGAAGATCCGAGAGATGGAAAGATCGGGCGGGATGAGACGATGAGAAGTTGAGAACTGAGAACTGAGGGTGGGCAGATGGGCCGATGGGGAAGTGCAAATTGTGGAATGAAGCCGCGCCTTGGCGCGATATCTATAGTCAGTCTCGCACGCCTCCGATAACCTGCTGCTCAGGAAATGCGTGTGTCGATGCAATACGTGAGAAATATCGAGGCGAGTTTTGGAGTTCAAGAATGACGTGCCCAGCTTGATGTCTCCGAAATGGGCTTGCCTGGCACAGCAGGGCTGAGCGGGTCAGCCAAGTCCGAATGTTACCCTGCTGCTGCAACAGTGTGAGTGTGCCATTCACGCAGTGCGTCAGCTTCCTGGCGAGTGGCTCTTGAGGCATCTCCAAGACATCCTGATATCAAACCAGACTTCATATGGTATCATAGTTTCAATATACAGCCGTTACCAACAACAACGAGGAATCAAGTAATACACATATCCGGCATGCGGGAGGCATTATCAGAAGTGGCAAATACTCCGTAGAAGTGGCATATACCCCATAGAAATCCGTCAAACGCCACCAGGTTAGTCCAGCCCATCCCAATTTTGGAAACAAGAAAGGGGGGGGGAAGGATATAAAGCAAAAGAGGAGAGATCCCTATGCCCCGGCCCATAAACCGCGAATCAGACGACTGCTTCAAAACCGTTGAACAATCCTTGACCACAGCTTGAACGCCAAACAAGCACCCGCAACCGTCCAAACGACAGGAGAGACAAAAGACAAAAGGGAACGGGATGGGGTAACCAAAGGCGACACCAGATAGCCACCCAAGAACGAGACCAACTGGTCCAGCTTGGCCAGCGGCCCGATATGCGCCACGTAGCCGTCCGGCCGCACAAGCACATACCCGGCCTTCTTCCCAAAGCCAAACCTGGCGTGCAGCTCGCCCTTCTGGTCCGAGTACCACTCCTCTCTCTGCACTGCCGGGCTCTCTTCAGCGATGTAGTGCACGCTCACCTCCGTCTTGCATGCCTTGACCACCCTGTCCGCCGCCTTTTCCAACTCCTCTACTCCCTTTCCCCCCTTCTCCTCATTCCCAGAAAACAACAGCAAATGATGCGGCTTGCCCACACACACCCTTTGCAAACTCGTCTCCCCCGCGCGCCAAACATCCCACACCTGCCCATCTGGCAGGCGGTCTCCGCCCCTCACGCGGCGGCCCCAAAACCCCCCGGCCTCGCCCACGAGGCGGCTACGCCCGCGGTAGCTGATCCCAAATTGTGACATGAAATGAAACGCCCTCCTCCTCCTCTCGCGGCTCCGCCCCGCCCAGGGCATGACATAGCGCAGCACAAAGTTGCGGAACGGGACGGTCCACGGGTTGGGCGCCGAGATGAAGGCGAAGAGGCGGTCTGTGCCCCGGAGCAGAGCCAGACCGACCGGGCGGCGCTCAAGGTCGTACGTGTCGAGGAGGGCGTCGGCGGCGGCCGCCAGGGTCGAGTTGGACGTGGCCTGGGACTGGGACTGCAGGGAGAGAGCGTGGGCGAGCTTCCAACCGAGGTTGATGGCGTCTTGGATGCCCGCGTTCATGCCCTGCCCGCCGGCGGGGGAGTGGATGTGGGCAGCGTCCCCGGCAACGAAGAGACGGCCGTCGCGATACTGGTTGACGCAGCGGTGGTGGAGGCGGAAGCGGGTGAGCCAGACGGGGTCCGCGAGGACGCCTGACCCGGGAGGGGTTATGGAGGTGAAGTAGGCTTGAAGTTGCTCGATGGTCGGCACCTCTTGGCCTTTGGCGGCGGTCGGACTGCGCGAGGCGACCACGCGGATGAGCTCGCCGTTCATGGGGAGAATTCCGAGAACGCCCTTGTCACTCAGAAAGATGGAAAGGCGGTCTTGGGCGATGTTGGAGTCGCAAAGGAGAGCGTCGCAAAGAACAAAATCCTGGGGATAAGGGGCGCCTGGGAAGACCATTTTCCTGGATGCATGGCGGACGACGCTGTGGGCGCCATCACACCCGACGATGTACTTGGAGCGGACCGTCTGGCTCTTTCCATCGGGCAACTCCAAGGTAGTGGTGACGCCGCTGTCATCATGCACGATGCTGGTTGCACTGACAGGCCGCTCGACGCTCAGGCCGTACTGAGAAAGACACTCGTCGAGGAATCTCTCGGTTTCAACCTGGGAGACGTTCAACGGTAGTGGGAACTCGGTGTCGGTGGTGCCGAGATCATCGAGGTCGATGCTGGCGGCGGGTTGTCTGTTGATGTATGCTGAGCCACCGCGAAGGATGCGCCCCCGACGGACGATAGCGTCGGCTGCTCCGTGGCGGTTCAGAAGCTCGAGGGTTCGGGGCTGGATAATTAAGGCCCGGGATTTGTCATTGCGAACCTGTTCACGGTCGATGATGCGGAATGAGACTTGATGGAGGGCAAGCTCTAGGGCTAGGGCAGTGCCGACAGGGCCAGCCCCGACGACCAGAACGTCGCAGTCATATGCCATTGTGGAGGCCATCGTGGATGTGTCTCCTCGATGTGTCGTAAGGGGATGAAGTGTTTGTCGTGCATGCTACTGCAGGGAAGAAGCGTAAGATTGGTGGTTTGGGAATGGCGACGCTCTTATAAGCCACCCTTGTAGTGTTCAACTGGCAGCCGACTGTCTCTGTCTGGTGGGGCAGCCGGACGAGATGGGTGAGATGGTGAGTGATGTGACGGTTACAGCAACCAAGGCCGCAGTTCGGGGTGCACCATGCCGACCGGGCAGGCGACAAGTGCGGCGGAGGATCGAGGACAAGGTGCGAGCCGGAGGTCGGAAACGCGAGGCGCCGTCCCGGTCATGAACTCGCACATATTGTCCCGTAGTCCGACGCCGGCCAAGAAGACAACGCCGTCAATTGCCATTCCTGGACTGCGGCATGGCAGTCAGCTGCACTACCGGAGAAGGCAGTTGGAAATTGGAATTGATGCCGTCGCAGAGGCGCATGACCCGTCACTGGGGCCAATCCTAAACCAAGCCCGTTGTGCGATCCTCCGATTCCATACATTCCAGGCCGAGCGGGCGAAAACGAGTCGTCAAGATGAGCATTGTCAGACTGGGTGGTGCATGGGTACCCTTGGGGACGGCAGGCTCGCTGGGGGCAGTTTGAGTGAGCTGCGCCAAAGACCCTGAGAAGGGAGAGTGGAATGGTTCAGCGCGCCCCACTCATTCCTGCCCCGCTCACTCACACCACCTCCAAGGCCGACGTCAGAGCGAGCCTCCTTCCCACTCCCAATATTTAGGTTTGTTGCCCGTTTGTTAGGTACCTAAAGGTAGTCGTAGAATCTAAGGGGGTATTTGCATCGTTGCCATTGCCCTCGCCATCCAGTGACAAGGTGTCGCATGTCTGGCACCTTCATCTCGATGCCGTTCCGCCAATCCCCCCCATCGACCCCTGGGTGTAGCATTCTTCGACGATAGCCCAACAAGCCGCAGGTCGAATCGGCGGGGCGAGGCTCGGAGGTGGGAGGCAGTGTTGCAGGGCTGGGGGGCCCAAGGATGGGCGCTTCGAGTCCCAGGCAACACAAGGATGCCTCCAGCCTGCACCACGGTCACACCATAGAATGCCCAATCCGAGAGTCAACAAAGTCTTTTCCACAGGCAGAGAGAAGAGAAGCTAAAGAAAAAAAGGAGCTAGCCACCAATCCCAAATAGACTATCCCAACCAAAACAGCTCCCCCAACAGGACCCTCAAGGCAAGGGTGACCGACCATACCCCTGACCAACCCCTGGACCCTAATCAACAACAAAACGCCCCCCTAAACAATAATCCACAGCGCTGTCCAAGGCGCAGGCCACACAGGATAAGACTATAAACTGAGTCATGGTATCATAAACACTGAAACTCCCGCCCACCCCGTCATCATCATCATCCGCACCCTCCGCCACTCTTGCGACCAGACTCAACGGCCAGACTCGGGCGTCGCGGCCCTCAACTTCTTGGTCGACTTGGCTGTCCCAATGTGGGTATTGTGCACCTAAGCCCCGTTAGCTATCATGTCACACGGCGGGCGCCATCTTTCATCGGACCCCAAGAAGACAGCGAAGAAAAAAAAAAAAAGAAACTCACCTTTGTCGCAAACCTCAAACTCGTAATCGTCTCCTTGAGATGCGCCTCCAGCGGACTGACCATGACAAACATGAGCGTCTTGGAGTTGCCCCCCAGCGAGTACTGCAGCAGATGCGTCAACTTGGAGTTGCGGTACGGGATGTGCGCCGACCCGCGGCCCAGCGCCTCGATCACGTCGCCGAGACACGCCAGGCTCTTGTTGATGCTCTGCGTCTCCTTCATGCGCTCGCCCTCGGCCTGCGAATGCTTCAGGCGCTCCGACCCGGCGAGGTCGACCAGGTTGAGCGTGCCCTCGCAGCGCTCGTTGGTCGCGCTGTTCTCGCCGACCAGCTTGAGGATGAAGACCGAGTGGGAGCGCGACGAGCGCTCGTTGGCCTTGGTGGCGGCCACGCTGCGGTTGCTCTGCGCCTGGCGGAGCATGGTCTCGACCTTGTCGGGCGAGTCAAGCGCGACCGTCTTGCAGTTGAGCACCGCCGTCTGCTTGCGGGCGTCGTCGTGACGGATCTCGAGCTTCTTGGTGCGGCCGTCCGACTCGCGGCCGGGTGTGAGCAGGTCGTGCAGCTCCTCGTTGTAGACTTCCACGAAGCTGCCTTCCATGGTGTACGTCCATGATTTTTCTTGCAGCTTGGTGATGGTGTCGTAGATCATGTGGGTGGCGCGCGGGATCATGCCATCGGGAGAGGACATGGTGTAGGTCTTGCCGGACCCGGTCTGGCCGTAGCAAAAGATGCACACGTTGTAGCCGTCGAGTGCGCTCTGGACCAGCTGCGAGATCTCGCCGAAGACCTCCTCGTTGTGCATCGACGGGTCAAAGACGCGGTCGAACTCAAAGGGGATCACCTTGCGGCTGACGATTCCCAGGCTGCTCTTCTCCTCCGGCCCAGTGACGTCGATCTGGGACGAGGTCTTGAAGTCTGGAAATGCGATCTTGGCTTCATCGCCTTCCGAGGTATCGAGAACTGGGCGAACTCTGCACATGACGCGGATGTTTCCCTTGAGCTCTTGATACTTGTTGAACAGAATGCGCCGCTCCGTCTCTTCCTTGATCAGCTTTTCTCGTGCTTCCTCGGCGACACGCAACGCCTCCTGCAGGCGGGCTTCCATGTTCGCAAACGAGTCGGATTGCTGCTTGCTGTCGGATTCGAGGAAGTCAATCTTTGCCCGCAGGCCTCGCATCCGTTCCTCCAGAGTCATGTTTGTCGTCGACATCTCGGCGATTTGTTGCTGCAAACCCCCCTTGATCGTCTGCTCCCTGTCGAGGTCCAGTTTCAGGGCCTCCATTAGAGACCGCATCTCCTGCACTTCTCGCTCCTTCTTTAACATTTCCAGGCTCATGTCTTGCTGTTCAGCCCCGAATTTCGACCTCAGTTCTTGAAGCTCTCTGGACCTTTGGCTCTGCTCATCAGCAAGCTCGGCGCGATAGTGCCTTTCCATGGCCTCGAGGGCCTCTCGATGCTCCCTTTTCAACTGGTCGACTTCTCCATAGAACTCTCGCCGGGCTTCGTCGACCTGGTGCTTGCGTTCTCGTTGCAGATCTTCAACTTCGTACTTGTGCCTCCTTTGCTCCGCTTCCATCTCGAGAACCATTGACTGCTTCTCAAGCTGTAGTGAATGATACTCCTGCCGTTGATGGTCCAGCTGACTCTGAATCTGAGTATTCTGGTCCAACAGGCGCTGTTTCTCGCGTTCAAGGTCGTTTGCTAGCAGAGTGGTCAGCACTTCAGGAGACTCGCCATACCCGCTAGGTACATACCTCTATTTTTGGCCAGGTCAATTGCTTCCTCCATGGCTTTCCTGTCGGTCACGGTGCCCTCAAAGGCCTCCTTCATGACTTTGAACTGTGACTCAAATTCGTTAAGGCGGCCGTCAACATCCCAACCTGTATAAGATGTTAGATTTGAGTCTTTGGAGAGAAACAGCAACTTTGTTGGAGAAGAAGACTTGGTTGGCGAAAAGGGTCTCTTGCAGTGACTCTTCAGCAACGAGCCCATTGCTTCCAATGCCCCGCTGCATATTTTGATTTGAGGGGGCGTTGTTGGCTGGGGGGCAATGGTCCCTTGGGATTTGGCAGGCCCGAGTGGGTCAAGTCTGGCTGCTTCTTCCTGGCGAACCTTGCTGGGGGCAATGCTCTCGGTCTGGCCATCCGACTGGGATGGTCGACACAGAGGTTGTTTGTCGGGTTGTGGTGCCACTTGATCTCCACTGGAGTTGTCATGCGGCTGATCATGCAGCGACAGGGTTGCAAGACATCTTCTCAGACCAGAAACTTCTCTGCTTGCTTCCGGTGCATAGGAAGAGGCTGGCTGCTGAGGAGCAGGGTTTTGCGTCCTTGAGTGCCGTTGACGCTGACGGGGAAAAAAGTCGGGGATCTTCATACCCTTCTGTTGGCTGGGTTGCGGGTCTTCATCTTCCACCTCTCGATTTGCCATAGATGTCGCTGGTCGGGGACGTGTGAGCCCTCGCGGGCGGACGTTCGTGGATTGGTTGAAGCCCATGGACGTCGGGGCTCTCGATGTCGTCGGGGGGCGGGCTCCGGGCCCGAGGCTTTTGGCGAAGCTGCTAGCGGGCGCATGTCGCGATGTCGTGGCGGGTACAGTGCTGGAAGACAGGGCGGCGATGGATGCGCCCTTAATATTCACCGCAGTCCGTGGGAGGCCGCTACCTGCAGAAGGAATTTGAGACTTGAGTGATTCACCAGCCCTCTCCACCAGTGTCTTGCGCTTCGGGTCTGGCTGTGATACTGTGCAATGGTCCGTCAGCCACCACGAGAGGGGAACACGAGATGGTTGGGGCGGCGCATACTGCTTCCTTTGTGTGTACGTTTTTGGGGAATTCCCGTCGCCTGGGCGCGCGCATTGTGCTGAGAATCGGTAATTGGTTGGAGGTATGAAGCTGTTGTCGTCGGGGCCGCTGTGGGAGCACGGATTTGAGGGGGTCGAAGGCCCGATCGGTAGGCCTGGGCAGGCAGGTCAGCGTCAGCGATGAATGGTTCTGAGAGGAATCGGGGGCATCGCGACGTAAACATACCGCGTTCTCGGCCGAAGAGTCCATGTTGAGGGTGCGCATGCGCGGAAGGAGGAGGTGGACGAGCAGGTAGGAGGAGAGGAGCAGAGCTCCTGGCGCTGATGTGGTTGTCGGCAACGTTGTGAAGCGTGGCGCGTCCCTTCGAGCACTATTTGCTCTTCTCCGCAACGGGTGTAGCGCAGACTGTGAGAGGTTGAGTTTACTGAGTTCACCCAGGCAACCAAACACAACGAGAGGAACCAATGACAGGCCGTCCATGGTGTGGGTCGGGTGGGCGCTTCAATGGCCAACGAGTGGTGTGCAGGGGCTGCAGCAAGACAGAACCCGAAGCATCTTGCATCCAAGACTCGGAAAACTTGCGGTCCCCTCTCAATAAAAGGATCTCCAAATCGAACACTGAGTGCTTTATTTCAACACCCAATTAGCCATCTGCAGAGGCCATGCACCATCAACGCATGAGACGGCGCCAGAACGGAAGTCTCCTCTTTGCCTGGCTTCCGATCATACGAGTCTGTGGGTCGTGGTCTCCGTCCATCCGTCACTCTGCACGAGTCGTCCAGCGCCTGCATCAGGAATCGTACCATTGCGAGAATCCGAGACTATGAGTGACAGAGGCACCAAACCTGGAACTGTCTCCGTCGCAGCGCCAGACTGTTGCATGGATGTTGTTCGTCAACACAACACAGCGTTTTGGGGCGAGTGGCCTGCGCAAGATGTTGTATCAGGGTTAGGGTTGATCTCTTTGGTGAGGGATGCTCTTTCAATTCACCGGCCAGAGACGCACGGGCCGCCATGCATTCACATGCTTCCAACCCCACACCCCAGTTCCATTCTCCAAAACCCACAAGTGACAGAAGCTGCCATGTGGAAGCTGCAGTGTCCAAGTCAACGTCAACTGCAGAATGCCTTGATCTGTTTTCCAAGCATCCTTTTGCCTCCATCCCGGTATCTGCTGCTCTGCAAGCTGCAAGCTCGAAGAACACCATCTTTTCTTTGACTATCTCAAACATCACACTGCTGCTGAACTGGGATTCTGCCCACCATGGAGAAGTGGTCGCAGTACCGCGATAGAGGCAAGTTCCCTTCCCGCCTTACTCCTCACGCCTCGCTCGTCGATTCCACTACTTGGCAACTTGCTAACCTCTGTTTCATCAGGCTCCGGCATATCTCCCTTCATGCCCGTTGCCAACCCCTCCTCCATCATCGGAATATGCTTTCACACTATCTTCTTCCCGATCCATCTTTCCCTCTTCGTCACCTACGCAGCGTTCTATTTCCTGCTATTCCGACACCTCCCCCTTCCTGCCGCAGTCCGCAAGCTCCTTCTCTGGTGTCTTATGGGCGTCTCTGGGATGTGGTGGGCCGACCTCCAGCTTGACGGTGTCAAGCGCGGCTCGCTCAGCCAACAGCCGCGCTCGCGCGTTCCCCGTGCTGGCTCTATCATCGCAGCCAACTTCACCTCCCCGATCGACGCCCTCTACCTCGTCACAATCTTCGACCCCATTTTCGTATCGTCTCACCCCCTCTCCCGCAAAGTCCGGCGCATCTCACTCTTCAGCGCCATCTGCGCCGCCCTCTCCCGCTCGCCCCAGCTGTCCGACCTCGCCACGTGGGAAACCAACAACGCCGGCAACCTGACCGACTTCCGCGCGCTCCTCGCCCGCCACCCGGGCCGCGTCATCGCCGTGTTCCCCGAGTGCGGCACCACCAACGGCAAGGGCGTCCTCCCACTCAGCCCCTGCTTGCTCGCCGTCCCCGCCGAGAACCCCATCTTCCCCGTCAGCATGCGCTACACCCCGCCGGACGTCACGACGCCCGTACCCGGCGCGAAGGCATTGGCGATCTTTCTGTGGAAGCTCTTGGGCACGTCGCCGCACACGATCCGCGTGAGGCTGGCAGAAGCGGTTTTCAACACGTCGGGGGCGTCGAACGGGGTTTCACATACTGAGGCGCAGACCGGGGCGCCGAGAGGGGGGTGGGAAGGACGCGCTGAGGACCAGCCCACGGCCGAGGAGCAGAAGTTGCTGGACCGGGTGGCTGAGGCGCTGGCGCGGCTGGGCAGGGTCAAGAGAGTGGGATTGACGCTGAAGGAGAAGAAGGCGTTTGTCAAAGCATGGACGGAGAAGAAGTGAGTGGAAGAAGAGGCTGTACTGGAAGGTGGCAGGAAGCACAATTTTATCGGTATCGTCCTTGGATGAGGTATCCGAAGGGGTTCATGTCTACGTACACCCGCACACTGACTTTTGTCTGTCAGAGGCAGACACCAACATATGTTTAAGGCAAAAAAAGAACAAGTTGACATTAAATCCTAGACTGCCAGCCCGGTATATGTTTTGACCACCGACGAAGCCGCGGCATTGCAAGCGCCTTTTCCAGCCCAAACACAATATATATACAGTCAAACTTCGAGATCCTCCGCTCCAGTAGTGGTCTACGCCTTGTCAGTCACGCACCCGTGGCTAGCATCGCTAACCAGCGCGGCGTACTTCCGCAGCGTACCCTTGGTCGCCTTGGCCGCGGGCGCCTTCCACTCCTTCCTCCTCTTCTCCAGCTCCTCAGCAGGCACCTCGAGATCCAGCACGCGCTGCTCAGCGTCAATCACAATCTTGTCGCCGTCCTTGACCAGACCGATCGGGCCGCCCTCCATGGCCTCAGGAACGATGTGGCCGATCAGGAAACCGTGGCTGCCACCCGAGAAGCGGCCGTCGGTGATGAGCGCAACATCCTTGCCGAGGCCAGCACCCATGATGGCCGAGCTGGGCTTGAGCATCTCGGGCATGCCGGGACCGCCCTTGGGGCCCTCGTACCGGATGACGACGACCGTCTTCTCGCCCTTCTTGATCTCGCCGCGCTCGAGCGCCTCGATGAAGGCGTCCTCGTAGTCGTACACCTTAGCTGTGCCCTCGAACCGCAGGCCCTCCTTGCCTGTGATCTTGCCGACAGAGCCACCGGGCGCGAGGGAGCCGCGCAGAATCTGAATGTGGCCCGTGGGCTTGAGCGGGTTGCTCAGCGGGCGGATGATGGGCTGGTCCTCGGGGAAGCCGGGCAGCTTGTCCACGTTCTCCTTCATGGTCTTGCCGGTCACGGTGATGCCGGAGCCGTCGAGAATACCCTCCTTGAGCAGGAACTTGAGGAGAGCAGGGGTGCCGCCGATGTTGCAGAGGTCCTCCATGACGTACTTGCCAGAGGGCTTGAGGTCGGCGAGCAGAGGAGTCTTGTCGGAGACGGCCTGGAAGTCGTCGATGGTGAGCTTGATGCCGACGGAATCGGCGATGGCGATGAGGTGCATGACGGCGTTGGTGCTGCCGCCGAGAATGCTGACGACAATCATGGCATTCTCAAACGCCTGGCGCGTCAGGATATCCGAGGGCCGGATGTTCTCCCGGAGGAGGTTCTTGACGGCCTCGCCGACGCCCTCGCACTCGGCCTTCTTCCTGGGGTCCTCAGCCGGGAAGCTGCTGCTGCCGGGCAGGGTCATGCCGAGGGTCTCAATCGCAGACGCCATAGTGTTGGCCGTGTACATACCACCGCAAGCGCCGCCACCGGGGCAGGCGTTGCGGATGATGTCGAAGCGCTCCTTCTCGTCGATCTGGCCCGTGATGTACTGGCCGTACGCCTGGAAAGCACTGATAATGTCGAGGGATTCACCCTTGCTGCTGCAACCAGGCTTGATGGTACCGCCGTACACCATAAGGCTGGGCCGGTTGACACGACCCATAGCAATCAGGACACCGGGCATGTTCTTGTCGCAGCCGGGCAGCGAGACGTTGGCGTCGTACCACTGGCCCTGCATGACGGTCTCAATGCTGTCGGCGATGATCTCTCTGCTCTGCAAGCTGTAGCGCATGCCAGAAGTGCCCATGCTAATGCCGTCCGAGACGCCGATGGTGTTGAAGCGCATGGGAACGAGACCGGCCTTGGCGACGCTGTCGCGAACGATCTTGGAGAGGTCGAGGAGGTGCATGTTGCAGGGGTTGCCCTCGTACCAGACGGACGAAATGCCAACCTGAGCCTTGGACATGTCCTCTTCAGTCAGACCAGTGGCGTAGAGCATGGCCTGCGAGGCACCCTGCGACTTGGGCTGTGTGATGGCGGACGACACGCGGTTGAGCTTCTCGTCGGCATATCGGCGGGGAGTGGAGGAGAGGAGACGGCTGAGGGAGGATTAGCGTTTTCTTTGTTGTTGTTGCAAATGGGGCAGCTTCTGCAACATACAGTTGATTCCTCAAGGGCAGAGCCCGGCCGGTGGCTAGGGCCCTGGGAGCGCCGGCGCGCAGGAGAGACGGCGACAGCATGACGACTCGCCAAAGGCGTGGTTTGGATGACTTGGGGAGCCGAACAACAAGAAACAGCAAGCCCAATTGCCCGCGATTAAAACTGAATCGTATCCGACCTGGTCTGGAGCCCCAAAGACCGGTCAATTGGCCCTCGGTTGATGGATTTGGGAGCGAGATGTCGTGTTGTTCGGGTCTGAGTCGAACTTTTGGGCGAAGTCGGAGCTAAAATAATGTGTGTTCCCAAGTCACAGGGACAGAGACAGGGGTCCCCGCGGGATCCCCGCAACCACTGCGCCGAAATACAAGCTTCCCGATTGGCTCAAGGGGGTTGGAGTTGGGAGCTATGGCCTTGCAACTTGCGGATCTGG
>Ga0247824_10000114_pt1 | contig 32353 bp, 35 predicted proteins | sample 13C_PalmiticAcid_FD_194412 | JGI IMG/M metagenome (GOLD analysis project Ga0247824, IMG submission 194412) | Soil microbial communities from agricultural site in Penn Yan, New York, United States - 13C_PalmiticAcid_Day48 | ecosystem: Environmental > Terrestrial > Soil > Agricultural land...
CCTCCCTCTCCCCTCACCTCTTTCCTTTATATTCTCTCCTCTTTCATTCTTCACCTGTCCATCCTCTCCCGATCGCACTCTGCGGCAAGTCTTGCACACTCGAAGGCGCCATCACCTTCTTGGATATATGACGCCCCTTCAGGTCTGTTTCAAGTATAATGTACTTTGGTATGTTTTACTTTTTGCTGTGATGAACGTTTGGCCACCCTGCGCAACAGTGCCCGTTCCTCCGCTCTTTTCTTGCTCACTGTTCACGATTAATGATTATTCTCTTTGTTCTTGCATCAAGAACACAGCGGCCCAGTGGGGAAAACAGACCAACGGACCACCAACATGCACTACTGGACAACACACCACCATCACTATCAGCACCAATGGTCCCTTGGTAGAGGCACCCGTCGCGTAAGGAGCACGGCAAGAACCAGGGTAAGTCAGAGCTGGATTAGTTTGTTGTTAATGGCGACGGATTGGTTGCAGTCGTAGCATCCCCTGGACCGACCACCGTTCAGGTCTGTTTTCGATGCAAGTACTTTGACGGCTGTTTCTGGTTTTGCTGTGATGAACGTTTGGCATCCTGAACAGTATATAGTGCCTGTTCTCCCTCGCTGTTCTTGCTCGCTGTTCTTGCTCGCTGTTCCCGATTAAGACAGAGACAGACATATTTATATAACATGTTTGACTTTGCACTTGTATGAGACAGTCTTCAAGAACGCAGCCGGTCCCATTGGGACAAGTAGGACAAACTACCAACGGACTGCCAGCCTGCTTCACGGACGCCATCATCATCAACAACACCAACGGACCAACATTCTGTACACCACACCACTGGCGACCTCTTTAGTAGGGGATGCCCATTACGTTAAGGAGCACTGCAGGAACCAGGGTAAGTCAGAGATGGATCAGTTCATTGGTTGTGGCGACGGATTAGTGGCAGTTGTATATAGCCATCTTTTAGACTGACCAGTCCGATTGGAAGGAATGACAATCTACTTGTAGAGGACACTATCAGCAGAGATCTGGAAAGCACGGGAACTTGGGAGCCGGTGCTCGGACCGATTAGCAACGGGGCTGACAGGAAGGACCGAGGCAGAAGCAAGGTATGTCAGGGTGGCAGGATTGACCGAATGGCGCTTACACTTTTTCTCCAGAGTGAGACTAGGGATACTACTTTCTCAATCTCGTCTCAGAGGCTACGGACAAGGACGAGGCAGTGCGAAGGTAATTCATCGTTTAACGTCGGCACAACGTGGGAACGAGTACAACTCATTCTGTAGACACAATAAAATCAACAATGTACACGATCGGATTTCGAAGGTTCCTCCGTGGTCCAAGCTTGTCTGTGGGATAATGGTTTAAGGGCAAGTCGCTGGGTTCCATGCATGCTTACGATTGGTATGAGAGGAAGGTAAGGCGATGTAAGGTTGAATGGCTCTCAAGAGGGACGGTGAACCACTGGTTTCCAGCACTGGGTTTCCAACTTGAACCTATAATATAGTCATGGATCATTCTCGGGAGGTAGATATGGAGATCTCAAGGCTGGCTAACCCGTAGCATGGGTTCGTGACACGTTATCAGTATCTGGTCTGATTGCCTTTGGCTCCGTAGACTGCGGTCTCCTTGGTATGTTCCGGATGAGCTCACGAGAGAATTCGATAGGGATCTTGTACCATTCCACGGACATTTTCTGCCAGAGTTCCTTGCAGCTCTTCGGACATGTTGGGTACTTAGCAAGCTATCTCTTGAGGTATGTCCACATATGTTCTATTGGGTTCAAGTCAGGCGACTGCGCTGGTCAGTTTAGGAGTGTTCCTTCAGCGTCAGTCATATGTATCGATTCCAGATAACTCTTGGTAGTCGTCGCTGTATGTTTGGGGCCGTTGTCGTGTTGAAAGCCAAGTTCTTCCTTCGACATGCTCCATTTATCCATGGGCATCTGTTGATCCTCCTCCTGTGGTATCTTGATGTACAATTCCGAGTCCAGAGTCTCATCGATCATGATGATGTGTATCCTGGTCCATACGCAAACACCGCCTCCAAATTTGACTGTTCCTGGCACCGAGCGAGTAGTTATCCTCTCGGGGTCGTCGTCCCATACATGACGAAGACCATCACAACAGATCCTGTTGCCTTTGCATTCGTCTGGCCATTCAACTCAAGCCCAATCGTCCTCAGTCCATTCTTTGTACTTTTTCACGAGATGCAATCGACCTTTGATGTGTTCATTTTCAGAGTAGGTCTTTTGATGGGCGTTCTGGCGAGCAACCCTGCTTCTGAGACGTCGTCGAACTGTGATGACAGAAACAGGTCGTTTGAGCAATTGGTTGGCCTCGGCCTTAGCCTCGACGGCTGCTTTGAGGATGCCTCTCTTCGTGTTCAGCTTGAGGTGTTGAACTACATGTACTTCTGCTGAAATCTTCCTGGGACGACCTCGTTGGCGCTCCCCGATGTTCTCCTTCTCCTGCAAACGAATCCTTTCTGCAGTTGATTTGGATATCTTGAGACGTTCAGCTGGTTCTCGGACAGTCGCACCGTCATCATTCATCAGTCCTATGGCTTCCTTGACCGTTACTTGAGGGATAGCCTTCACACTTGGTAGGAGAAGACGATGGTGGGAGAGAAAGAAGTGATGTTTAGTGATAAAAGATGAAGAAATTGCAACATTATGTCTCTTAGATGTCATTTATGTGTCCAATGACCAGTAAGAACCTGTGTGCCTATAAATCAGCAATGAGGATAGATACCGGACAACGGCTTTGTGGTGCTGTCAACAGGATCAAGGGCTAATTAGGTTCCACGTTTGGTACTGATTGAACCACAGGGTAAGGACACAATAAAAAAAAAAGATCGCCATTTCGAAACATTGGGACATTTTGATCGCTAGGGTAGCTGCAGGATCCAATCCAGCATTCATACGCGGTCAACTCTATTCTTCTTTCGCGTGATACTGACGCGCCAACATGCATATATCTCGCAGTCATGGTATATAACACAACATGGGCTTCTAGGCAGGAGCGACGCCCTTGCTCTCGCGAAGGAAGGATTTCGTTTATGTGGCTGGCAGTGAGAGCGAGATTTTCAAAAATGTGAGCCCAAGCGTGGAGGTTGTGGATGGGTGAGTGTGAGTGGAAGAGGGAACTGAGTAATGGTTCCCAGCTGCAATGGCTGCGCTGCGATCAAGAGGAGGAGGATATGAGGGAGAGGAGATTGTGTATGGGGTTGCACAGCTATCCATCGAAGGCATAGCTCAAATGGAAAAGCATCAAAAGGCAAGGGCCTGCATGGCTATACGCACAGCGACTGCAACACTCGGTCATGTACCAGATTCGAAGAAAGGCGAGTTCCATTAGGAAAGAGTGGGATCTCAATTACAAAGCCTGCTCCTTCTCCAGCTGGGTTTTCAGCTTGTCCTACACATGTGGATCTTGTGGTGCCAGGCGAGGTGAACCAGGGGGAGTTCTCAATGTTGGGGGCATGCAGGGATGGGTCCACGGATCCGACAACTCGAATGATGACGCCGTCCATTGAGCAACTTGCTGGGCCATGTCCGAGACGCGTTTCCTTAGGGCCAAGATCGACGCAACGATCGTCAGAATAGTTATCGTCGTGGTCTTGTTCCATTGGGCGGGAAAGGTCACCGTCCCATCGTTGGCCATCTGATAAAACCTGCCCTTGCGTTTCCTCAGACTATAATAAGTTATTGATGCCCCGGAAATACGAACACCATAAACGGCCAGAAGAGACCGGATATCCGTATTAGCCCGGGAACAAATAGCATCAAAGCTATCTTTCAATACCTTTGAGAGCGCCTTCGTGCCATTCGGGCCATGATCCTTGTTGGCCGCCTCGATTATGCACAACTCCAGCAGCGTTGATGTCGAAGCGACGACGCCATCTACTTTGCGCCCCAGTGCTTGTTTTGTCGAGTCTTCAGGCCTCCTGTCCTTGTTTTTTCTTATTGCCGATGCTTTCGAATAGACCTCTGCCGGTTTGAACTTGAGGGCATCGTCGCACTGAATGACTGGGTTAATCCCTCCCCAAAGCGTCTGCAAGAAAAATGACTCAGAGGACTCCTCTGGCAAGCTGAACTGGCTGTTTCTGTACACCACAAAGATCAGGTGCAGCGCCAGGTGAATCGATTCACGGATCTGCGGGGCTGGGTCCTGTGACTCGCTCTGCCACCCACGCGACAGCATCTCGTACACAACGACAGGTTCTTTGTTGTATTCGCGAAGATATCTTTCCTCCGTCTCGTCCGTGAGTTTCGCCCGTTCATCTTTGCGCTCAATCAGGATCTTTTCCAACTCGACTTTGTCGTTCGGATTTGGAAATAATTCAAGTATCGTGTCGGGATGGTTGATAACGAAGGAATGTAAAGAGGATTCCTTGTTCAAAGACCGCACGTACTGGGCAACGATCTCATCGAAAGAGGTGCCAGATGAAAGCGTCCATGCCTCATCCTGAAAAGTTGCGAAATTCTGCTCGTATTCCGCCTTCATTTTCTCCACGCTTCTCGCAGATAGTGTGCTGATACTGCTGTTGTTGCTGGCCCGACTTGAGGGTTGGGAGCGAGAGGTTGAGCTGGCCTCGGAAACAGAGGGTGGACTGAGCGCAGGCGTTGTGTTGGGCGCGCTTGCTTCGCCATCCTGCATGAAGTCTTGTTCCTTGAATCTCTTGACAAAGGTGTTGATGTCAGCAACATCTTCCAAGCCCGAAAGTTTCGTACTGTTGTTGGAGCTAAAAAACTCCTTAAGGTCATTCCAAACGGCACTGAACTTGTTCTTGGAGAGGGGATTGTTGGCCTGCATGTGTGCAAGGTATGTTCCGAGGCTCGGTTCTGGATGTTGGCGCATCTCAGCAAGGTAATGTACACCACTCTTTTCGACTTGAGTGGGACGAGAACCGAACATCCTCTGAACCAGCGCATCAGCAAACACACCATCCTAGATAGGGTTAAAGTGTTAAAAACATTGTAATAATAAAAATCGAAGGATATGTCACTTTCCAGACAGAACGAACTCAAGGCTCTTACCAAGGCGGTCTTGGTATTGTTGGGTATTGCCCGCTTTCGTCTTCCTTCGTCCTCTTTGTGTGGTCGTTTGGGCATTGTTACTAGCGAAACATTCAGCAGATCAACTGTTAGCCATCCAAGTTGATCCAACCAAAGAAAAAGACACCTCAGCCCATGGGACATGTCTGCGATGTCTTCCCAACCACAAGGACTCGCAGCCTTTCGCTCTCGTTTTGACATCATGTTGTAACGGGAACGCATCCTCACCTTGTGAATTGGCAATGGGGGCAATGGTAGTGCAAGTTATGCAAGTGATCACACTCGTTTGTTTCGTTTGTTTGTAACGTAGACGCCAAATGTTGCATCACGGGAACATGGCATGGTAGAAGACAAAGAAGAAAGCTTTCTGTAGGCATCCTCGTTTTATTGCAGAGGAGTTCATAGGGATGACGAGATGGTCACTCTTGATCACTACTGATACACTGACTGATAAGACTTGACCAGACCAAACATCAACGAGCCTGTTGATTAGACAGAGTGTCTGGAATGATACCCTGCAACTGCAAAAATCATGGCCCGTTGCTATGCATTATTCGGTGGAGTATCATGCATTTTGCCATGGGATCTTATCCGTGGATGTCGAAGTCATGCACTTTAAGAGTATCGACTGTAGAACGTCAACCATGTCGTTTCCGGGAGAAGATTCTACCTACAGACAGGCATCTTTTTATAGCAGTGGAGTTCATCAGGACCAAGACCATGCAATAGAATCTTCGGTCTCCAGAACCACCTCAACAAACACCGGGTAGATCCTTCCGCAAAGGCGCAGACGGGAACCTAACGTTGTTCGCCTGCAATGGCTTACATGCAATTTGACCAGGGATAGGGTCGTATCTTGGGAACCGTTTGTGGGGTCCCATTGGTACCTCACAGACACTATCGGAAACCACCCTCCTATTCAATCAGGAACGCCTGGTTCTCTCTTCCTCCGACACCTATTGTTGGTGCCTCAGTGAATCCCTTGTCTATCGTTTTTTTTTTGTTCCTCAGCTCCACCATGTATTCACAGGCAAGGATGCTCATAATGCTTGTTTGCAAACCAAAATTCCTTCTGACAAGGGATGTATCCTTGTTGGAGTTGCTTTGACTCGTCAATTGGAGAATGGTGAACAATCGGGCTGTCGGGTACCATCGGTGAGATCTACCATATCATATCAGAGATCCACGAGCGAAATCAGAGCCTAGAATGGCGTCAAGGACCATTTTGGGTGGAACCTCGTGAGTTGATAGGAAGACTCGCGTTAAAGTATTGTTTATTGATAAGCAACGGCCTGGATGTTTTGATTGTCATTTTTGTCAATGTTCATTACCGAATCCTCGTTCTCGTCAGTCTCCATAACGCCAGTGCCTGCACCCCATCCAAATGGGTCCATGGAAGCGAGGACGCTCGTTTTACCACATGGTGGAATTAGCGGAGCTGTCAACCGCATGGTTCGCAACATGCGGCGCGAGTGTTGTGCGCTTAGCAAATGTCCCTGCCAGCATTTCATTGTTTTCCAACTAGAGCCGCAGATGGAGCAGAGTCTGGTAGACCGACTTTGAGCGCCTACAGTCTCCTTAATCTCACCATTTGTTGTAGTTGTCGTCGTATGTTCGTTGATAGTAGAGATAGCAGGTACGCCGCTTGTGGTTAGAGTAGGGATGTCGGATCTTGGCATGAGCGTGTTCTTTTGTACGTCCATCCTCAAATGATCATCCAGAGGAATAACGGCATGGGACCTAGATTTCTCAAAGATCATGGGCGAGCAGGCGTCGTGGCGCTCATAGTCTTTGCTGCGCAGTGTCGTAATGGGGTTGTCGTCGATGACTTCATGCTCCTGTGGATTCTGGTTCAAGTCAAGTTGCTTCAAGGTACGAACCTCCAACACGTCCCTCTTGATTTGATCAGTCTTTCCAGTCCGTCGAGCCCTTACCCTCTTGCGATCCCGCTCAGCTTTCCGTCTCCGTTGTTTTGCAGATCCATTCACAATGATGTTACTCTTATTAGACATAGCATGTCCATCTGCCATTGTGCTATTCCGATCGTGTGTGCACTCCTTGTTGTTAGCCGATATCGGGAATTCCGACAAGGAGTCGCTATTATGTCCGAGTTCAGATCTCTCGGGATGCTTCGTATCTTGCTGATGGTTATACTTGACCGTGTTGTCAATTGTATGCGGAGTGGCAGGTGTTGAGGGCGCAATGCTAAATGACCCAGCAGCTCCCTCCAAAATCCCACTATGGGAAATATGACTGCAGCAGTTTTGATCAATTGATGCTTGTCGTTTCACATGAGCACAGTGCTTTTTTGAAAGTAGATGAGTTGACAACATGGCCATCGAGGTCAAGCGGACACCAGGACAGAACGCACAGCTTGGCGGGTTCTCCTGTCATTGGAGGCGACTTAGTTAGTGAACAGCCATTGCATATATTTTAATAGACATGTTATGGCATCCTTTTCTCGAATGATGTACCCTCAGTCTCGCTTTGCGTTGCTTGCGGGAGTTGTAGGCGATCCGTTCGAGTTCTTTCTTGGGCAGAAGCTCCCAGTTGTACAGGGGATGTCCGCTTGTCGAGTTGCTGGATATTAACAATGATGGCTGTATTGTCTCTATTGGACTGGCAGTGGGTTTTGGTGGCATCACATTGGGGGCTATGCTCTTGGTTGTGTTATAGGCATTGTGATTTTCCTCTTGTCCTGCTGCTAGTTCCTCTGTCCGTGCCGTTCCTGGAGTCTCTGGGACGGCCTTGTCGAGTTCAGAAGGTTTGGGATCAGGAGAGTTCTCACTGTCCATGGGATCAAGAAAGGGGTTTTGAAAGATGAGTCAAGCCACTGTGGCCCCTTTATGGTTCATCCACATCTCCTTCTTGGCGCTCACTCTCCTGATCCACTTTGCTTCCTGGGACTTCCTCGTGCCGATTACCTTGCAGGACTTTATCAGAACATTCTGTAGCCTCAGGACCGTATTCTTTCGTCTTTGAGACTTGATACACCATGCTCGACTCGTCCATAATCCAAGTCCTAGTGGTTCTAGGTTTCCCGTACTTTATACGGGGGATTCGCTCGGTTTTTTCGAAGCCCTCTTCACCGTCGCCGCTCCAGCGCCTTGGCAACAAACGAATGAGCCAGTGGAATCGATCTGTAATGGTCCTTCTTGGACTAACAACATTGTATCACCTCTTCAATGTTACCCTTTACAGTCCTCCCAACATTTTCAGGACTCTATCCCTTCCAGCAGATTGTCCCAATTTTATCTTGCATCAGTCTTGGAAACTTCGTGCTGAACTCGACCCTGGGTTCATGGATATGTATCCGGACTCGATGCGGGAGCGGTTCAAGGCAATGGAGAACCGATTGGTGTATGAGGTCTATGGCCAAGACGCGTTTCTCAACTGTGAACATTGCACAGAGCGATCTGATTATCTGCTCTATCTCACCCCGGGAGCTCTAGCATCATACGTCGGGATGGCAGCCATCTTAGGCATCGCCACCACACAGACATCGCACCTGAACAAGTACAGAACATGGGGATCTGCGGCGCTCGTCCTCCTTGCCATCATCGAATACGGTACCTATCAGAAGGGTGCTGAAATTGTGTCGCTTCCTAGCTTAAAACTCAAAGGCACATTGGTTGGGTACCGCGGCGCACATTTGATCCGACACGGATTTCTAGCCATGATGTCCGTTGTGATGACTGGCCTCTTGCTACGAGTGACACGGGGCGGAGGAGTGAGAGATGAGGTGGAGATTTTGAATGACCTATGTCAGGCACAGGAGGTCATGATTCAGAGGCATAGAGCGTTGCAGCTCGCTAGGGTGGCTTCACTTAGGGATCCCGCGCTGAGAACACAATTCGTCGAGTATTGGAGGAGCCGTGAAGTCGAATACGGCCTACTCTTAGCAGACAAGGATTTCAAGGAAGCAAGGGAACAGGCACGGAGCAGGATAGATGTCGCGGCCGTGACTCAGGAAGCCGATGAGTATATTGATGCAATCATGAAGGCTGGTGAACGTCAGGCAGAAGGTACAAGTTCATCCACAGCACCAGACGAGACTTTGACCAGAGTAGGTCAGGAGATGGCGCCTTTGCACCTTGGCACAAATTAGGAGCTGTTGCATTTCACTAGATGATGATCACCATAACAACGGAATAAAGACCAGGGGCCTAATAGGGCTCTTCAGGGCCCTTTCTCTCCAATAGCCGTCGCCTTTTTCTAAATGCTAGTCCTCGCTTCGTTGAAGGAGGGTAACGTTGAATAGCTGGGATAAAGGCCTCGGAGTGAACATCTGCGAGGTACGGGTACACGAGGCGATGATGATAGCCGTGCCGAAAACAGTTTCTCCTCGAGAACTAGCACCGCCACTGGGTCCTTTTTCGTTTGACGTTTTATTGTCTGTTGTCACTTGGCTCTAAGTTGACTGACTCCCGCAATGATAGATGCCTCCCCCCATGATGATGGATAATGGTACAAAAAAAGACAGAATGAACAAGAAACAAGCATGCACAATGTCGTATTACAGGGATAGAAAGCGAGATAGAGAGAGCAAAGGAGTCCAAGAGCCTATGATCCCAGGACTTGTTGGTTGCATTGCCATAGCAAAGAGTTATCCCTCCTAAACCTCCTCAACCTCAGTTGCCACTCTTATTTTTCATTGAGAATAAAAGTATCAAGGCTCGACGGTGTATGAGAACAACGTAGGGGAGCAGAAAGTCCCTCAACATCATCTAGTCAGATGTGAAGGCCTCCAGTTCTGAACCGAATGTGTTTTCGCCCGAATATGTGATGTAGAGGAATCCATCTTTGTCCTGGTGCTCCTCATAAATGGACGACATCAAGGCGGCCGTTGGAGGCAGAACCTCATTCACGAAGATGAAGATGGCCTTTTCGGGGGAGAGCTTGATACGCTTGCGGATTACATAAACGAACTGTCCAACTGTCAAGTCTGCAGGCACAAGGTACTTTTTCTTGTCAATCGTGGCAATATCTGACTTGTCAACCTTTTCACAAATGACCTAAGATTTGGGAAAGGAAAAAAAGCGTGTGAGTGAACATGTTTACAAAGCTGGCTTTAGGCCACATGTGAGATATATTTCTTGGCGTTGTGCGTTTGCATCCACGTTTGGCTCAAAAAATTTCTGGACTACGAGGAATTGCATGCAAGCCCCTCTCTTGCTGCCTCAACATTGAGATTGAGATGAACCGGGCCGGTTTGGTCCTTGAGAGTAAGGATAGCAGTTACACTTACAGGGATGCGGTCAGGATACTTTTGGCGGATGCGCTCTGCTTCTGCCTTGCGCTTCTCTATTGAGTGGAGGAGAGGGATGGTGTTTCTTGGTCAGTTGGTGGTTTGCAAGGAAGCTGTGCCATCGTGCAAGGAGGATATACTGCACCCACGCCAGGTCAGGCAGAGGGCAAAGCACAACCATATAATCTGTTCATACCAAAGGCGTGTTCTTGCTGGAATGCAGACCGGACCATGGTTGTGTGAAGAGGGGTTGTTGCGGGGAGGTGGGCTGGTTTGGATATCAAGGAGTGCGGTTTGGTAGATGCTCGATGGACAAAAGGAAGAGAGCGACAGAGTACGTGGTGACAATGAGAGAACGAGTTACAGTGAAGGTGAAAGAGAAGAGAGGTGAGAGGTGGATGGGGCATGGGGCGGATATATATGCGTTTGCATTATTCAGACGATCCAAAGCCTTGCGTGGCTCCTGTCAAAAGTCGAACCCGTGCTTGGAGCGTGACTGCCTCTGCTGATGCAACTGCTCAATCGTCGACTTTTATTCAATCCTGCTCTTTGAATACAGTCTAAATCTGTTGCTGTCTGCTCTCCTTTTTTGCAGACTTGCCCTGGCTGGTGGATTCGCTCAAAATGAGATGGCTTCTGCAGGAGTCCATGAGCAAGATATATATATATGGGTGACGGGAACCAGCTCATGTGCATTCATTGTATGGCATCAATGACGACAATGGCCCAGGTGCATGTACCTGTCCCTTTCACGGTTGATGGTGTATTACAACATGTGGTGCAACCAAAAAAAAAAAAGGATCATGCTGTTTCGCCCAACCTTCAAGACCCTGTGCGTTTGTCAACACGAACAATAGGAGAGCGACTCTTGCTCGAAAGAGCTGCGGTATGAAATCTCGTTTGTCGACTTATTACCCCCCCTCCCTTGCGCTCTCGTGAGGTAGTCGACAAAAGCAGTTTCCTCCTTCACTGGGTCATCGATGTAATACTGGCTGTTCGTCCACTGCCGCAGCCTTCTCTGAAAATCCTTTGCTAATGATGCCATGGGCTTCGCTCCGGCCAACGTCCATTAAACAACCCCAGTTGTTGCCACTGCCATGGTGGATCTTTGAGATACATAGACGTGCCTACTTCGCCTCCAACACTGTGGATACTGCGGCAGTCGGTGCTCTTGAGACCACAGAGCTCGAGTTCATACACTGCGGAGGCAACCTTTCTGGCCGCCCTCGTCTCCTGCTGAGTTGCAAGAGACGGCACCTTCAAGTTCTACAGCGGACAGATCTTTTAAGACGTTGGTAACGCACATGTGTTTACTACGACAAGAGCTCGAGGAAGCATGGCAGGCTCATAGTGTGGATATGGGAATTGCTAAGCGGTTCCTGTTATGTCAGGGACCTCGGTTTCCATCCCTTTCTTCTTCGCGTCGGACTTCACACGCGTCGATGTGCGTTTAGGAGTTGGCGTGGTAGCTCCCTTGGTGGCCGCCTGAGCCTTTCGTGCCTCAGCCGCAAGTCGCTTTCGTCCTCTTGTTGTTTCAGCCTCGGGCTTCCGCGGTCTTCCGATTTTAACAGGCTGTCCATCAGCACCAATCCTCCTACCTAATTCGTCGTAAGTTTTGCCACTTGCCTTGCGTCTCTTCAGAATATATGGTTCTATTCCGTACTTGATCCTGTTTCCTGAACCGCCTTCTTCTTTGCGAAGCATCGTGTTGTCAATTCTGACCATCCCGCCAGCTGATCCAGAGGCCAGCCACGCTGCAGAGTGGTAACATCTTGACCATTGTACCTAAAAATACAATCAATGAGCGTTCCTCGTTCATGCTGTTAGTTGCCCTGAAAAACGACCTAGTTAAGGCTTGTTTCGTTGGAGCCTGGCTGCCTTGGCGAGTACAGTTTACCTTTTGGATAGCCACATTAGCACCATAAAAATCCAAGAACCCGTCGCTCTTGCTGATATATTCCTTCTCTTCGCCCTCCTTGTAGTGAAGAATGGAAGTCTTCGTTTTCTTGTGTTCATCTTGGACATGACCTTGGCGCTCGGACTCATCCCGTTCTTGCACAGCGCTCCCATCTCCATTATCGGACTCACATTCCGTTTCCTGGATCCGATATATGTGATTTTGAATCATACCCTATCCGTGGGAATCCCATACGGTATACGAGAGACATTCAATCAGTCATGGTTTGGAGTTAACAGTTGCGCTTCCGCCTCAGGTATTCTGAACTCACATATCCACGTCTAGCTTTGTAAGCTGGGTTGGAGATTTTGACCCGACCGTCAGAGATAGCGGCAGCCAGGAATGGCTGGTAGTCCGAATATGAAAGGTCCCAGATAGTTCCTTTGGCGTTAAACAGTCGGAATCCCCGCGATTCGAGATAGAGCTGATCCAGTTTGGCTCCAAGATCGATATCCACGTAAACACTACCTTCGGCCCATGGTACACAGATGGACTTCATGGGAACTCCGAGAATGGTTTTGATGTCGATTGGTGTAAACATATCGTGCAGATCCGTGTATCGGACATGACCATCGTATCCTGATGTTGCGATGATCCATGGAACTACTACTGGGTCGTGATTCCGGAGCCAGTCAACGCTTCGAACACACACATCGTGTACCTGAGGGAGGTAAATGGGATCCAAAAACTCTATTGGAGGGGGGATTTTTAGTTGACTGAGGTTTTTCCTTTTCTTTCGATGTACCGACGTTGTTATTAAGAGATGAAGCCCTCACGTACCGGAATCTTTTTCAGCAAGCGTCTCTTTGGATTGACTTAACATGGTCTTCATGTCCCATACAGCAACCGTTCCATTGGTGACTCCGGCAGCCAGCCTTTCAGACGTCCCCCAATTGATGGACATAAAGTTGACATCACCGAGGCGTATCGACGCGTAAGGGTCCGAAAACAACACTAGGGATCGGATGTTAAAGTCCTGCGTAAGAAATAATACGTTTCAAAAGATAACCTGGCATCCGACAGTTCCCATGCAAACAACTTTCTTACGATAAATGGTCTCTTGTGTCGCTTTCTTTGGATCCACCTTCTTGATATGCTCCCGCAAGCTATCAGGATCTGGAATGCTGAATATACGTATGGTACCGTCGCTAAACGCCCCTGCCAAAATGCCCAGTCGTGCTAAATCGCCTGGGGCTCCTCCCTATTCAGTACAGCATTCAGAACACCACAGTTATAAGAAAGTGAGTGCTGTTGGTCCGAGTCATCCTTGTATGGTCTTCAGAATAAGAAGGATGTCGTGCTTACAGCTTCCATATAGCCTCCAGTAGGACACCATTTGAGATCAAATACGGCACCATACGAGTGTAAAACGCATAGATCGAGGGATGCATGAGGTTCGCCTTGCAATTCGCCTTCGTCGTTGGTGATACAATTCATGGTCCAGATTTGAATGATGTTGGGATGAGCATCCTGCTTGCCAAGAGGATAGAGTTGATCGCGAGCGTTGCAATTTTCAGCGGTGTCTGGGAAACCCCCTACTGCAACGTAGCTCTTATTTTCTCCTTCTTCATCGCCGTTAAAGCTTGGTAATGGGCACCAATCAAGAGCCCAGACAGAGAATCCAGCGTTTAAAACATAGGCATCATTGACTCCCGTTGCTAATGTGATGAAAAGTGCCCAAGAATCACGTCAGAATCGTACACAATGATACTCTTCATTGAGCGGTTTTGCATCGTACGTACTATTAGTGGTTTCAAAATACTGAGCTGTCATCGTTGGCATCTCGATGTTTTTCCCTCGCGAGTGCACTTTTGTGGTCGTCAAGATCGGGAGGTGATCGTCAAGAATTGACAGAGCAGAAACATCAGCCCTTCCGGGTCCCGGTTGGTCATTGAGCCCTGCAGGCGTCGTGTCCTGATCGGTCTGATCGGTTTCATCCGTCGTATCTAACGAAGGCGAACTGTCAAGAATTGTCAGCCCCGTAGCTCAACGAGTCTCCTACGAAGAAGTGGCATACAGAAGATTGATACTCACGAGATCACGACAAAGTCTCTGGCATTGGATCCTATGTTCGGGTAGACGACTTTTCTTAAAAAGTCTTCCTGCATGCTAGCATAACTCACATCTTCTGATGTCGGTGCTTGGTACGCTTGTCTCCAACTTTGAGGAATAAGGTCCGAGCTGTGCATCTCACCCCGCTTGTGTGTCTTCGTTCTATTGATGCGTGGACCGCGTTTCGTGTTGGAGATCGTTGCCATCTTGTGAGGTATTGTCGCTGGTCTGATTTTGAGCGCCTCTTTGGCTGTCGCTGCAGTGGCCAAAGTCTCTCGCGTACTCAAAAGCTTGTTCATATGATCGAGGGATACCGTGAAGCTGTTCATAACTTTGGGCTTCCGCCGTCGGGTAGGCAGAGGCTCTGAATCTTCCTCGCTGTTGGGTTCATCGTCCTCGTCTTCACCAACATCCATATCGGCATTTTCTTCCTCCTCGTCGTCGTCGTCCTCGTCGTGGCCGTTTTCCTTCGTAGGTTCGACGTATTCGTCTGAATCATCATCGTCCGGAAAGTTCGTCTCGTCCCCTTCCTCCTCCTCGTCGTCGTCCTGCGAGTCCCTTTTGTTTGTGCGTTGCACAGCCTTTGGGGACTTGGGCTTGTACGAGACGTTCTTCGCAGCTGAACGCACAGGGCGAGGCGACATTGCGTTGAGAACTTCGAAGATCTGGTCTTGATGGTAGCAGCGGTGTTGATGCCTGAAAACAGGACTGTCTTTGGTCCAAAAAGTTTTCAGCAGTTTTTGGACTTACACAATCTTCTCTCAACTCACACACAATGGGAAAAGCTGGAAAGGATCGAAAGAGGAGACGCCTCCTTGCCGAAGTAAACGCAACGGGTATTGGTATTCAACGCCTTAAGGCCGACCAGGAGAACGTTGCCAGCATACCGGAAAAGGATATCACAGCACAACCCACTTCAACAAACTATGGCGGTGTTATTTCCGAGGAGGACATGGCCACGACGCTCCAAACGCTCATGATTCTGGAGCAACACGCAGATGTGTTCCGTTCAAAGTCATGCAGGGCGCTGCGCACCGCTATTCACCAGCTTCAACAGACAGCCACTGCCCACACGGGTACAGGTGTGTATATCCAATTGTCCAATTAGTGGTGCACGTCAAGCAAGAGGAAATCAGTCTCTCAGACTGCAATATTTTGTTTGTCCCCTAATATTTGTGCTCTAGGGCAAACACCCGTTGGTCGTATCTCTGATGCCTTGGTCGATGGCCGCTGGAATGATGCCATGACAGCCTTGGAGGAAATGAGAGTTCGCGGGCAGGTTCCCAAGCTGGGAGCCCTGCAGAGATGGGTACGAGATTGCGATGCAGCCTCAGCGAAGAGCGGTGCTTTCGGTGACCCTGTTGTGCTTCGATTGCTTGATTCGATTCTGAGGACTGTTGACCCATCGATGGTTCCAAAGAGGCTGGGGTCGGATGGTAATGAGGAACATCCAGTGAGAATGCATCCTATGTGGCACGCCTTTCCCAGGATGGAAGACAATGTACAAAAGTACGAGGCCGTTCTAGCCAAGACGCTCTTTAGTAAGTTTATATCCAGTGAAAATGCGTCTTGTTTTTATCTTTTGAATTCACTCATGATTGGTAAAGATATTGATGGATGACCATACTTTTCCTGTTTGTTATTGCAACCATTACATGTGTAGCTGAGGATGAGGCTGAGCGGTACAGGTCCTCATTCAGGGTTGTTGCACATCAAAAGGGACCTCTCCGTCGAACGCCCAACCTTCATGATTTCACTCTCTATCTCTCTAACCCGGGCACTATCCGTCTTTGTTATCGGGACAATCTCTCCTTGCAGCCTCCAGTCGAACGGATTGATATGCCACATGTTCCTGGCGCCTTTCTACTCAAGGACGTGCTCACTCGTAACGAATGCCACCAAATGATAAGTGCCGCAGAGTCGGTTGGATTCACGCCCGACGTGCCCATGGTGGGAAGCGCTGCCGAGTCCATCTCGGTGCTAGCGCACAACTTTTTCTGGATGGCAGACGATCAGTTATTGGAACATATCTTCAACCGATGCAAAGCCCATTTCCCAGAGACCAGTGGGGATGGACAGGGTGCAGTCGGCATCAACTCAAGATGGAGGGTCTATCGATATGTGCCAGGGGCTATTTATCGCATTCACATTGATGGACAGTGGCCCGGAAGTGGATTGGATCCAAAATCTGGAGAGTACCTTTATGACGCCTACGATGGAAGGAGGTTGTCCCGGCTGACGTTCTTGGTCTACTTGAACGATGAATTTGATGGTGGCGGAACCACGTTTTTCACCCCCTCGGTCGATGTAGGCTTTATGGACGCCCGAGCCGTTTCTCCTAGAGCAGGCTGCATTCTTTGTTTCCCTCACGGCGAGGCAGCTGGAAGTTTACTTCACGAGGGATCTCCTGTTCTCCAAGGCGCCAAGTACATCATCCGTGCTGATGTCCTGTATGAAGTGCCTGTTCGGTCCTGAACATCAATATTTCACTAGCAAGCATCTCTAGTACTTCAATGCTTGGGTGTTTATTCCTTTCACGACTGTGCTTCTGTCTAGTCCGTCATCATATCTTCATCATCAACGTCAGGTCCATCGTCCAAATTAAGGCTATCAAGCAACTCATCGAGCTGAACTTCGGGAAAGTCTTCTTCTTCATCATAGTCCGACACATCTTCAGCCATAGCATGGTCATTCTCTTTCAGAGTTTTGTTGGCTATTGTACCAGGAACAAAGCAATAAGCAATATAAGCGACAATGAAAAACGATGTTGGGCATGGTGGACAACCTCTCCACAACGAGCAGCTTACATTTGTAAAGATTAATCGTGGCACGGAGTTCAGGATCTTCCTCCAGATCTCGGAGGAACATTTCAAAGTCGTGCTCGATGCGCTCCTGATCTTGCTTGCGAGGGGCCATTTCTTCTTGCTCTTTCTGCAGTTGGCGTAGTTCCCAGTTGCGTCCCTTGTTGCGCTTGCGATGTGCTGGGTAGGCTTTCTTGATCAAGATCACATCAGGCAGAGATCCTCGGTGAAGTGCATCAAATGCATCGTTATTAAAGTTGGACGACGCAATGTCGTATCCCATTACCGTGTCACCAGGGTTCAAGATACCTCCGAGGTGCGAGCGGGCAAAAAAGGTGGTGTCATTACGGCCAACATCTTGTGAACGGGCAACCTGAATATCGGCCAGGACATACTTGCCACGGACCGGGCCGCAAGGTTCAATATCCAAGACATAGTACTCGACCATCTGCTTGACCGAGGCTAAGGCTTGGAAAGGAGTACGCCAATAGGTCAAGGTTGAGATCTCGGCGACATTCAGAGTATTGACATCCATAACGTGCACAGAGTTTCCGACCCTGTAGCAAATGACCAAAGGACTGATATTGCCTAAAGACTTGGCAATCTTGGAAGGCAAGCAGATCAAATCGTCTTTGCACAGGGGCACAAGCTCCACAGAGTAACTGAACTTGTAATTGGAAGTTCCAGAGTGGATATCAGTCGAGATCAATTGCTCTGAAGTCTTGCTTCTCAATGGTGTCACTGCAGTCAAGAACTCGACCATCTTGAGGGCATGAGACCGGGATGAATAGTAGAAGTCGATTCCATCCTTGCACTCCTTGATGTTAATGGTGTCCTTGTGAGCGCTGTGCTTGATGATCAACTGCTCCAGATACAAAAAGGTGCGCTTATGATCGACCTTCTGGCGCACCTGGACCATTGCCTTCCACGTGTTTTGAGCCATCACCTTGGCGCAGTCATCACATTGTTGATGCGAGACCACAAACTCGACCTCGAAAATCTGCTGGAGAATTGTCGACGCGAAGACTTCCTTCTGGATTGTGAGTTTGAGCTTGATACGTTTTGAATGAGGTTCTGTCCAGATAAATCCTGCATCAACGAGTCGGACCTTGTTCAGACCCTTGAGTTTCTTTAAGCACAGAGCCAGCAATTCTCTCGATTCCAGCTGGCAGGAGACCCAAAGCATCGGGGGTTGGAGGTACCGTTCACAATTACGGCAGAAGCAGATGGTGGCATGTTTAGGGATACCCTCCGTGATATCGACCTGATTGCGGATACAGTTGATACACATGTTGGTTGGGTTCGGAGGGATAGTCGTTCCGCATGAGCAACACAGGCTGTAGAAGAGGCAGAAAGCAGTATGTGAGTGGTTAATGAACCAGAAGACTGGCTGTGATTTTCCGAGAAACGAAGATAGGTCAAGTATCATCCCGAGAGGAGGAATATCCTGCTTACATCTGCTGCTGGGTGAGTTCTGGTCGGTACTCCATACTGCTCAGAGTGTGTAAAGTGATAGTATACAGTAGTGGTGGGTAATAGGTAGGGGTGAAGGAAACGACAAGTCGTAGACGAAGGAAACAAGAAAGGGAGAAAGCTTTTAGAAAACAGTTTGTCAGCAAACCGCAGTCGCGCAACGCACATTTTTTGCAAGTTGTTTCGATAAACATGGACTACCAGTCACGACAAATCAGCTGATATCGCCTACCTGCGCGTGTCGAGAACGCGACTGAAAGATATCGAACCACTTTGTTGCCCTGCTTCTGCTGTAATAGGTGTTCATGCTTCTCGTAACTTGTCGCGAAAAGTGTGGTTTGCGTCTGAATTCAGAATTGATCACGGCCTGAACAGGGCCTTTCTCAGGTATCTCACGATTGTCCCTGGAATGACGTCGTCCTGTCATTTCTCAGTGTGTCATCGTTGGCTTTGGCGCTGCTTGTCGCTCTCTACTGACCTCTCTTGCCTTTCGCTATGGCAATGGCGGTGCTGCAGTCAGAGCCGTCTCGATTTTGAGGAGGATGTGGTGACGAGTCTCCGCCCAGCTGCGGCTGTCTTCGTCCTTGGGTGACTGGGGCCTCCGCGTTTTGTGAGTAATTGTATCAAGGGGGTTGAATGGTGGTGCTGACCTTTGTCCCTGACCATTACAAACTCTCCTAGATCTGAGACCGTTTAAAAACGACGTTGTATGCGGATTGAGAATGGGTGCAAGTTCCTCTTAGAAACATGCGAGATTGCTCTTCTCATCCACGTAGCTCTTGAGCAATAGCAGCAATGTGTTACTGCAGGAAGCGACGAGTATCCACGGACCTAATGTTCGAGAGGCCGAAATAGTCTTTCGCACATGCTCAACACAGTTGATATCCAGCTTCAGTAGTGGCAGTTTAGGAATGAAAAACAATCTTCATGGACAGATAGAGAGACAATGTGTATTAAGTCCTCAGTACAATCTACAAATTCGGATTCTAAATCTTGTGGTGCCAACCGAGGTGAACCAGAGGGGTGCTGTCAATGTCGAGGGCATGCAGGGACGGGTCCATGGGTAGTAGCTCGAATGGCCATTGAATAGCTTGTTTGGCATGTCCGAGACACGCTCCTCGGGTCCATAACCGATGCTATGATCATCAGATGTGCCATCTGGTATATAGGATCATTCCTGACGTTTCCTGCTTGCTTCATGCAACGGATATTCCGGCTCACCAGTGGCTCCTCCTCGTTCTTCAACAATTGCTTGTTGAGTGCGGCCGGCCAGCGTGCGCTCTGGATAGATGCCCCTGATGCGTGAGCGCACCATGTGCAGCACTCCGGCGTGGGTCCGCATGGCATTGATCAACCCCTTCAATGACCTGCCGCTTGAGGACCGATCCATCGCCCCCGTCAGTGACCAAGTAGCTTGTCTCTGAAGTCCCACTCCACGCAATGTATCTGATGGGGTTCTGAAAGTTTTGGAGCACTGGTTGATACTCTCGTCCCAGGGCCGTACTGTCTTATCCCATCTACCAGAGGCCGTTGGTCGGGTACGCGACACCCATAATCCAATGGTTATGACCAATCAAGGTCAAACGACACTCTCCTGCTATCACATCCCATATTCGGATTGTCATGTCAACCATGTCAACGCTGGCCGAAGCAAGTTGAGCTCCTTGAGGCGCTAATTGCCCATCAAGACATTCTGACACACTCCTTTTCCGACCTTCCAAAACCGCACTGTCTTGTCCTTACTGTCAGTGGTGAGTTGCACGCCATTCGACGAAAAGCGACGCTCATGACTCATGAGAGAACCCCACCCATCACATACCATAGCCGCACTGCGGTATTCTCACCGGCAGAAGCAACCATATCTCCCTTAGGCGAGAGCGCAACACCGTTGACCCAATATTGGGTATGACCAAAAAAATGCGTTGGCAATCCGATTCCACCCTCCACAATCGTACAGATTTTTCGGCACTACCAGAAGCGATCAGGTCTCCTTGATATGAATACGCGATGCTGAATATTGTGCTGGTATGACCAGTGAAGCTCCGACGGCAAGCTGTTCCCGCATCCCAAAGACGTATAATTGTATCCATGCTGCCTGATGCAATGCGATCTCCAACCGGCGAACACTTCATAGTGACCACACCTGCGCTGTGACATCGTGAGATGGCCTCGTCGCAAGGAGAAAAGTAGTATCGCTTGAGCCCTTATGGGCTGGATGGTTACCATCTCTGAGACGTTGACACGTCGACCACATCTTCGCTGTTCGGAAACGTTGTAGGCTGATCGAGCCGACCTTTCGGGTCTTCTCTTTGAAGTAGGAACAGTAGAATAGGAACCTTCAGCAAAGTATACATAACGTCAAGCTTCACATCGCCTTTTTGTTTGAAACATACCTCAAATTCGCGCCTGGAATTGATAGTGCCCCGGAAATACGAACTTGATATCCGTATCAGCCCTGGCACAAATGGTATCAAAGCTATCCTTCAATACCTTTGATTACTTCCAGCTGTCAGAGAGCGCTTTTGATCCATTTGGACCTGGGCCCTTGCTGGTACATGTAGCCTCTCACACACAGTTCCAGTAGTATTGATGTAGAGGAGATGATGCCATCGACTTTGCGTCCAACCACTGTTTAGTTGTATCGTCGTCTGTTTTCCGGTGCCAGGGCCGACGCTAGCGGGAGGAAATATCTCGCCGCTGGATGCAACCAGGCCACACCATTCGGCGAAAACATCATACTCGTGATCAGTCCCTTGTGGCCAGTCAAGACATGATGACAGGATCCAGTCCCCAAAGTCGTAATGTGTTGTCAGCACTGCTGGATGCGATTTTGTTGCCTTTTGGTGAGAAAAGAACGCCTGATATCCTATCGGTGTGGCCGTTCATAACATGAAGGCACTCTCCTGATTCCACGCCCCACACACGTAATGTGCAGTAGCATCCACGCCATGGCCTCTCATGGCGTAATCTGGTGAAAGGCGATAGGGAGAAAACAACTGTTAAATGACCAGCGTTCATTGCTATGTTGCATCACCACTGACTCTTAGTGTCTGAATTGCAGCGTGCATACTTGAGAACCGCCCAGCAGCAATCACTTGCCGAGTCGCTTTCCTGAAGCGGCTGAGGGCGTCTGGCATGGTCGCTGACCGCGCTATTCCCGAGTCTACCCTGATGGGTGAGGTCAACAACTTGGCAGGAGAGGGGTCTTGGTTGTTATCCATGTCCTGACCCTCGTCTCCTGTCGCTGGGCAAACGGGCTCGTCTGCTTCATCGATTGGACTATTAACTAGGTTGGTCATGGGGGTCGAAGAGTGGTTCTGATCCATATTGTGGCTCCGTTGTTGAGATTAGGTGTCTTGGTTGTCCTGTAGGCGTAGGTATCGCTCATGCCTCTTTGCCCGGACAGGGAAGAGGAAGCGCGTTTAGGAGTCCGTCATGGTGGTGTCTTGATTCGAGCTTTTTGATGAATGCAATGAGTTCTCGAGCTCGTGGATGCTTAGTATCTCGACAATCCGTTGAGGTCTATCCAGATATCCTGTAGGTCAACGGTGGCCTGAGTCTCATGGGTGCTCTGGGTACTCTGGGTTGCTTTAGTTGTCTTGTGTGTCTTGGGCGCCTCGGATTGTCTGGGCCAGAATTGGCCCAAGGATATTGGCACGGCGTCTCCTCAAACTTTCGTAGGTTATCAAAAAGAGGTTCTCACGACCATCGGAGAACGGCTGAGTGTCTCTGAGGTCTGCTTCTCCAAAGCGACTCGAAGGCTGGCTGTAGAAGTGTGCATAACAAGAGGCGATACCTTCGAGTGATGGAGTGGTGTATAGTGGTTTTCATGAAGAAGTTGTTGTAGCCAGCTTCTCCAAAAGGCGGGTCGCTTGGGTGGACTTTTGGATGGGTACTATAATTGAATGATGTGAAGGAGGCGTGGACGAAAGAGAAGACGTGAAAATGTTCAGCTGCCTCCCGCGTGATGCTACAGTCGATACTCTGAACAATGGCTTTTGCCATCCACCAACTCGATTCCTGTCCATGGTCTTGAACCACAGTTGTGCAATATATGCCGCAAGTCTATCAGTCGTGGTAAGGCGGGTGACATCCCGATGTACTCCACAGCAATAAAAAAGAGGATGTCTATAGGTGGAATCGTCTCTTTTTCCTCTTCCCTAACGACTCACTCTGACGACTCTAGAGACGAAAATGGAGTGGTAAGATGGCGTGGTAAGATGTGGATGATATGGTCTGATGGAGTGGAGACGTCTCTTGCAAACGTGACATGGACTCACGGCAGAGCCTCTTTGCAGCGATCAGTGACATTTACAAACGTCCGAAGGTAAAAATACGGTCAAGATAAATCTCAAGGTCGAGCACAAGCTTGTGTTCTTTATCGCCCTGCGGGCTTCTGCATCGGATACTAAGCTTCCTTTGGACCATACCGATGATCAACCTCGACCTGCTACGGCACCCTGGGGGGAAAGCAACCCTCTGTGCTGTTTGGCAAAATACATGGACCCGTCCACTGCCACCCTTCCCTCGTTCACCTCAGTTGACTCACCACATATGTAGAATACGACTACCGCCGCGCCGGTTCCCACAGCAACACATTGCTACTGTTGCCCTAGAGCTACGCGGATGAGAAGAGCAATGTCGCATGTATCCAAAAGAACCTGCTCGCACCCATTCTCAACGTCATTTTTAAACGGTCTCAAATCTAGCAAACTTGAAGGAGAGTTTGTAATGGTTAGCGACAAAGGCAAGCACGACCATACAACCCCCTTGATGCAATTACCCACAAAGCGTGAAGACCCCAGTCACCCAACGGTGAAAACAGCCGCAGCTGGGCGGAGACTCATCACCACAGCCTCCTCAAATTTGAGACGGCTTCGATTGCAGCACCACCATTGCCATAGCGACAGGCAAGGAGAGGTCATATGGAGAGACAAGCAGCGCCAAAGCTAAACCTATGCGCCTCTCATGTACCCAAGGGAGCAACCGAATGCATCAGCTCAAGATCAACAGCACCACCATTGCCATAGCGACAGGCAAGGAGAGGTCATATGGAGAGACAAGCAGCGCCAAAGCTAAACCTATGCGCCCCTCATGGACCCAAGGAGTTGATCTCTTGCTGAAGCGATATGGATCTGGGCTCTTCCCAACGAGGAGTGGATTCAAGAAAGGATGAGGTCATTTGGAGGGACACTCGCCGGTCGCCCTCGCCCTCATGGACCCACAAGTCTGACGGAGAACACATTGATCGATTTGCAGCACCACCATTGCCATAGCGACAGGCAAGGAGAGGTCATATGGAGAGACAAGCAGCGCCAAAGCTAAACCTATGCGCCTCTCATGTACCCAAGGAGCAACCGAATGCAACTGCTCAAATCCTGCGCCTCCTCGAACGAAGAGATGAACCCTCTGATCGCGGACAGGTCATATGGAGAGACAGGCAGCGCCAAAGCTAAACCTATGCGCCCCTCATGGACCCAAGGAGGACCCTGCTCGCATCCATTCTCGAGATCCGTACACAACGCCATGCTTGAACTCGACACTACCATTACCTTGTAAGCGGACGAAAGGGGGGTTTGAAGCACCTAAATTATTGATTCTTTTTCTACAGTCGCCCCTCTATAAATGCATACGGTCCGTGGCGCAGGTTAGCATGCGTTTAGAGAGATATGCATTTAGGGAACATAGCAAATAGAGACATACTCGGGCATGTTTCCGTGTCTGCATTCCAAAGTCGAACTGTCCTCTCTTAGCTGGCCGATGATCCTTTAGAGAATACACGATGCGAGATCTTCCCCAGTTTGATGTCATATACACATTGATATCGGTAGGGGCCAACAGCGAATGACTTGCCATCTGGTGAGTACGCGCACGAACGCACTGAGGTATCTTCTGAGAGAAAGGGTAGCTCACCAAACTGGACGCCTGTCATCTGTTTCAAATGGTTGAGGCAGTGTGTGAGTTGTTCAGTGTTGTCAAGGCGCTCATCTGTTGCAGCAAGCTGCGATGTCGCGCCCTCGTTCTCCCTCAGCCCTGTGTTGCTTGAATCGCGTATTCACCAAGCTCAACCCGCGTACATCTCGTATCGATGCGCCCGCAAGATCAAGACCTTCATGCCTAGAACTCTATTGCATGGAGACGCGGCATTGGTCGACTTCTTCAACGACCTTCCATAGCCGCACTGATCCACCATTGCAGGCAATGACGAGGAAGTTGGTATAAGAGACCACGCGCTCCAGGCGATACTGGTGACTTTGCCGAACACTGGTTAAACTCTCGTTCTTGTCCAGATGAAACGTCCCACTTCATTGTCCTGTCGTGCTGCCGGAAGCTATCAGACCTCTTTTCGAGGAGTACGCCACACTTGACTTGACACTGTGTCGCTAAGACCGGCGAGACCTGGATGAAAGCCCTGAGGCCGCATTCCATTGTGTTACCAACTTGTCCTCTGACATTCTTGGAACAGTAATTGATGCATCACAAAGCCCAGAAGGAGATACCTAGCCGGTGGGGGCTCCAGTTTTGAAGGACTATAGGCCGTTCGCACGGGACGGGTCCGTGGATGACGATGTGGTCCATTGAATGACTTGTTTGGCCTTGTCCGAGACACGCTCGTCGAGGCCATAGCCGATGCTATGCCCATCAGATGTGCCATCTGGTAGGATCGTCCCTGACGTTTCCTGAAACTATAGTAGGATATCGACGCCCTCGAATACCATTCACAGTCAGGAGAGGCCTGATTATCCGTATTAGTCGTGGCACAAATGGCATCAAAGCTATCCTTCAATACCTTTGATAGCCTCCAGCTGTCAGAGAGCGCTTTTGATCCATTTGGACCTGGGCCTTTGCTGGTACATGTAGCCTCTCACATACAGCTCGAGTAGTGTTGATGCGGAGGAGACGATGTCATCTACCTTGTGTCTGATAGCCTGTTTTTTGGTGTTTTCTGGTTTCCGGTCCTGTTTTTTCGCCAAGGCCGACGCTTCCGGCGGAAGGAAATACTTGGCATCCTTGGAACAGTCATTGTGCATCACAAAGCCTAGGAGAAAGAGATGCCTAGCCAGTGGAAACCCGGTTTTGAAGGACTTTGGGCCATTCGCACAGTGTAAAGCTGGCACCACGATGAAGAAGCCCGAGAAGTCGCTACGCCGATTCGTAGATCAAAGACGTCGGATCTCTTGATGGTGCCCTGGTGTAGATATCCATTACCCTCTCTCAGACTAGTTTTCCATTCCATAGAGCTCGGTACGCAAGAGCGACAGGCTTGTTTGGAGGCGGCATTCGCGGTTAAAGTGGTCTTTGGCTTTCTCTTGTGTCCGCACAGGTCGCCATAGTTGCTTGTAAGAAAGATTTTATCAGACTTTCTTCTCAGGGTCATCGATATCTTGATCTTTTGTAAACAGTAGAACAAGATGCAGACACGCAGTTTCTATACTAGCCCTCCATGTTCTGTGGACCGCAACAATGGCCAAGTCGAAGACTGGAACGAAGAAATCCAGTTAGGGATCGAAAGGCCTTTATTGGTGATGCAGCCTTTCTCTATTGTGCCATTGGCAGGCGCAAAGTGCAATGTCAGTAGGTATTGACAACGGCAATGACCATTTCTTTGACAAACTGCTGTAGTTGTTCCAAGGAGTAAGGGTTACCCACAGAAGGCAAGTGTACAAACAGACAGGTTCTCTCGTCTTCGCCTTCCTCACCGGCGACAATCCTCCTGCGCCTCTCTGCCATGCTCAGATAAAAGGTATATTCGCAAAGATAGTGTCCAGCATCTGTACTCTGTTGACAGGTCCAGTTGTTCTCGTCCCCGAGACACTTGGCCAAAGCGGCAGAGTCCACCGTGGTGAACAGTTGATCTGGATCCGTGGACCAGACATCTTTTTTCACGGGTGGTTCATTCGAGGACTCGGGTGACCACTGGGCATTGTCCGGATGTTGGTATCCTGTGCGGTTCGCCAGCGTCTCGATAGCAGTGTATCCATCACGACCTACACCAAGATGAATATAGTAGGTTTTCAAGTAGTTCTCGACTTCCTTTCCCTCCTGGATGGCGTCCTCTCCTTCCTGGACGGCGTCATCGCCATTGGCCTTAGGAGCTAGGTTTCGGTTTCGGCTGTGTCGATTGTGCAAGTCTTGGATTAGGTCAGGGACCTTGCGGTACTCGACAGGCAATTCTTGGCAAAAAACATCAGCTCCTTTGGCCCCATGCTTAGGGTTGGTGGTTGAGGGCGGCAGCTCCAAGGTTGTATTGTGCAATGGCTGGATTGAGAGCCAGGACGGGTTGGTCAAGTGTGAACCAAAGGGCTATGTAGTTTATCCATACGAAGAAGATGAATTTCTAGGTCACTATTGTCATACAAAAAAAATTGAGGAGAGGGGAGAGGGCGGTTTACCTCAAACCCGGTAAGGATAACCTTGACCTTCTTGCTTTCTTGAATGGGCTCCATGATGGTGTGGAGGATTCGAGAAAGCGCTGATTCATCAAGAAACGCCTCGGACTGTGTAGCGCACACAACCCTTTTCGTCTCATATCACCAGACATAGCCCTGGTGATTCTGTTCGTCTTGCTCTTCCACGTTTTTAGTGATCATGGAATCTCTCAGGAACCTTGCTCGCATCGCGTCTCGACGTGTGCAGTATCCACACTCATACCGCCCCAACTGCCGGGTTTTGATCCGATCTACCCTCGCAGAGACTGGCCAGCGTTCACTTCGACTGACACGACAGCTGCGTACAACTACAAAGGCTGCACACGAAAAGGCTGTTGGAACAGTGAAACTCGCGCCAAGGACGAACTATCAGCCTACAAGCGCGACCACCTGGATCATTTCAAATGGGTCTGTGAGTGCGGACAAGGAAGCGATAGCGCTAGCCAAGGGCCTGGGGCTTCCGTGGGTCATTAAGCGGGTTCAGTGGCATCAAGGTGCTTTATCTTGTATCTTTTCCACCAACCTTGTGCTCGTTCATGAAGGTCTTTTGACCGCTAAACGACTCTTGGCCTCTGCATTGGCTCGTTAGGACTACGATGGCTTCCAATCCCTTTCCGGAAGTTAATCATGGATTACCACCACGTTGTCAATCGGAAACAGTGTACGTGACTAGGTCATGGAACTACACAATGGATCGACTTTTTCTCTCCTCGAAAGAAAAGGACACCTGCAAACGTTGATCGGCCGTTTGAAGGGATATTAACGTCTCCTTCTTCTCCAGCGGATACTCTGCCTTGGTTCTTAAAAGGCGATCCATTGACTGCACCTTACCCCAGTTTCGTGATCGGATCGGGACCTAGCACACTTTCAGGATTACTCCATGTGTCTAGGATGAGTGGAAAGGCATCTTTTTCTGGTGTGTCCTCATGGAACTATGTCGAGATCCGCTAAGCGCATGCTATCCATTACCACTAACACTTTACTATGGTACATTATTGCTATCACTACCTTTTCTAGCTCACATTCACTTCCCGGCACTACCGTTCATTCATTTTGATCAAGTATTCCTGCAGCGACATGAAGTTGTTGTCCAGCTTGGTAAGGATCATAAAGACCAATGAGCCTACTGAAGAATGAGAATGTAGCCTTTCTTCAGGAGGAGTATTTTCTGCTAACGAAACTCACATGTTCTCGGGCATCGCCAACTTTCAGCTGCTTTAGGCATGATGAAGGATCAAAGGAATTACTCCCGCATTAATTCAACACTCAATACCATCACTCCCAAGTCTCTCGAGGCTGCTAGGATACATGCGCTTGAATGTGGTTTGATCCCTAAATCGTTCTTCACCCAGGGATCTGCATCCCCGATGCCGATCGTCACAGTGTTGATCGGAGGACCCAACCAAGACTGCTCACATAACACTGACAGAATAGTGAGCCGTCTCTCACGGCTGATCGACGTACAGAACTGTAGATTGTTGATATCCTGTTCACAAAGGACGGCCCAGAACACAAAACAGGCGATCGCAAAGCTGCAGAGCCGTATCAATGACGAGAACAAAATCTTCGTGTATGATCCTACAGCGGTGACCCAAAGTCCTTCGGATATCCCGACTCCCGCTTCAAGGCGTAGCAAGATGGCAGTGTCGTGGAACGCCAATGTTCCAGGTGCTGTGGGAGTCGTAGGATTTATGGAGGAGGTCAATCCCTATGAGGCTATGCTAGCGTTGGCAAACAAGATTGTTGTTACAGCGGATTCGGTCGCCATGACGAACGAGGCCTTGGCAACTGGGTAGGGGTTCTTTTTTCTTCTTCTGTTTTTAGCATAGTACTGCATTTCCCGCGACATGAAAGTTTAACATCAGTTCATGTCGGTTGGTATGGAAGGAAACCTGTCTATGTCCTAGGGAGTGAACTTGCTCGTGGCAAGCTCAAGGTGTTCCATAGGTATCTAGCGGACCGCCATGCTACCCGTGCTTTCCGCCCAGGCAGGATCCCTATCCACGCGACATCGTCGTTAGATTCATATTTGCATCGTGGTGCCCATCATGACAAGCCCAGATCCAAACCTGTTAACGACACTGCAGACCCACTGAGCTATCCTGGCGATCATCCACCTTGGGCTCACGAAGATCAAGCGGGACAAGGACCGAATGAAGCCAAAAGAATTTCGGAGCGACTCAAAATCATGAGAGAATGCCGGGTAACAGGAAGGAGGGTTCCTGACCATATTGCTGAGACTACTTGCTAGGAAAACCAACTCTCAAAAACTGAAGAAAAATGCTCAGGATGCTGGGAATGCTTTATTACAATAAGTGTGGTGAACAGAGTTGAAAGAGTGGAGTGGGGAGCTTTGTGATATCGTACATGGTGGTCGAGTCTACTCATAAAGACTCGAAGGATGGTGTTAACAGCGTTGATGAATGAATGATGGTGAAAAGGAATGTGAACAAACAAACAAACAAAAAAAAAAGTCTATAGATGCATGGGAATATCCTCAAGAGTGAACCTCTTGTCAATCGTAAACTCCTTCTTAACAACCCGCAATGATTTCTCATTCAGAGTCCTTAAGAGATACTTGTCTTGACGATAGAGATGATGGTGGTGGTTGCGCTCAGATCGATGGTGATTATGATGGTGAGAGTATCGGTGAAGGTTTCTAGCTGTCGCTGCTGATGTGTTTGCCACTCCTATGGAAGGCGTTGGGAATGGCTGGATGTCCATCAAGACTGAATCCTGTGATGCTAGTGGACGAGTAGAGTCACCGAACCGCATAGAGACAGATGCCTCTGCTTCATCGTCTGCATCGACATCCTCGACATCACTCTCCTTTTTGATGGGGACAAGGTCGTCATCGTCCTGGACACCCCGCATCTCTGCATCACAGATAGAGTCGTTGTCATCATCATCGTCGTCATCGTTATCGCCATAGAGTCGTTCATACTCTCGTTCAATATCCTGGTGTGTAAGATGCAAGCCCATCATCTGTCGGATCTTGGACCATTGGCCTCGGAGCCCATGTCGGGCTGCCGCCACGTACAAGGCCTCACGTTCCGCCGCTGTCCATGATGTGGAAGTGATGGCTGTAATGGCCGGATAGTTGATTGCCTCCTGGAGTGTTTTTAGCTCGCCATCCTCCAGCTTAATTGTTGGTGAATATCTATATATCTGCTCATCTATCGCAGAAGCTCCAAGTGCCGAATCGGAGGCTATGCCCTTTCCCTTGAGCGCACCTGGGGAAGGTGGAATCAATTGATCAGGCGAATTGGGTTTAGAAGCCGGTGGTGAAGGGTAGGAGAACGCACATACAATGGATGGAATAAACGAAGGCAAGGCAGCTGACAGCACTTGGGAAGCTGCTGTAGAGTAGTTGTGCTGAGTAGAGGCGGCAAGGAATTCTGTGGCGCCGGCACTTGAGATTGTCACACCATTCGTTTTTGGGCTATTGGTGCTATCGCTGCTGAGGACAGATGGCGAACTAGTGGATGATCCTGCACTGAAATCGGGTAAAGTGGTCGGAGAAGCCAGATCAATCGTCCCAAACTCGCTCACAAACTGTTGAGATACCCTTGAATCCTGTCGACGATGATGCCTCGAGGCGGCAATGTGTTGTTGATGAATAGTTTCTTCTTGGTCTTCAAGATCATCCAGTTCCTCATCCTCATCCTCCTCTTCATCCTCCTCGTCGTCATCATATTCATCCAGTGCTACTCGACCTCGCAGTGTTGTCAGTGAATTGGTGGTCCGTCCTGCAACTGTGTCTGCAACGGCAGATATGGCTGATGGCAAAATCGTGTTGGAGAGTGCGTTGGGCAGCTGGGTCAGGAACGTGTGTGTCAACGCGAATGCGTACTTGGAACCGGGAGTGTCCTTGAGTTTGCTCAGAACCATCTCCACCTGCTTGTGAACCTGAGCTTCCACAGACTTGACACCTTGGTGGAGATCGTACAGAATAGTCTCACGAGCACGGGTCCGTCTCTGATGGATCCTCCGTGATAGTTGCCGTAAGTTTTCTTTGGCTGCTTCCGTGGAGGGATGAGGAGGTAACGCACCACGCACTCGAGCCATATTGGACAGAAGACGTGCGCGCTCTCGTTCCTTGACATTGGTCCACTCTGAGAATTGGCTGGAGCGCTGCGGGAGTTGCTGATGAAGACTTGTGTGGTGTTGGTGATGATGATAATGATGATGCTGAAGACTGGTGGACGTCCCAGATTGGTTCGTGGATATTGGGGAGAGTGGTGGTATTGTTGGAGACAATGTCGACGGTGCAGTCGTAATAGCGGTTGATGGAGTGTCATTGACGACAGAGGGCGACACCATGGTGCTCGAGGCAGGGGTATTCAATGGGCGAGGTTGTGCAGTGGTGTTTGTCAAAAAAGGATGGACATGATAATGATGGTGATGATGATGGTGATGATGATACTGCCTATCTGAAGGCTGTGCTGACGAGGTAGAGAGCTGCTCTTGGTGTTGATGTTGCTGTTGCTGTTGTTGCTGCTGCTGCTGCTGCATCATATGGAGTGTCCGCTGGCGATGAAACTCTTCGTGTGCCTGCCGAAGTTGCTGCTGCTGCCGAAGCTTTTTCTCGCGCTCCAGCTGAATTTGCTGGTGCTTGGGTAAGTTCCGGTGGTGAGTGTCCTTATGGAACAGTGAACTCTCTTTGGGGTCTCGACGGATAGGTGTACCATTTAGAAGGAATCGACCACCGCTCGCAAACATTGTGTTCGATGCGTTGAGTCCAATTGCAGTCGCATTAGTTCCGGGGCGTCGATAGACATGAGCAGAGTCGGAAGTGTGATGGGAGTGGGTTGTTGCATTCGGTGATAGATGATCGGACTTTGCGTCTGGAGGCAGTATCCTTGGTCTTTTGATAGAATGTGGATCCATTCCACAAGGCTTTTGCGTAGTGTGCAGAGAATAAATGTTGCCTCTCGGGAACGAGAGTAAGGGAGATAGATAGAGAGAGAGATGACAGTATGAGGTCTAAGTACAAGAGAAAAGAGACAAACAGAATAAAGAAGCTATTAGTGCTCACTGTAGACAATCATTGTAACCCACCCAAGAGCGACATATGACTCTGCATCGGGAATGGAATGGGGCGAAAGAAAAAAGAGCTTTCACACTTCATCATGGCTCTTTCAGATCCAAAGGAAACATGTGCTGTTGGTGCTCATGCATGTCTGTTCTGTATCTGGTGGTTTCTGGGCGATAAACACATGCATCGACAGGCACGAGCAAGTCATATACCAGCTCGAAAAGCCCATTGACCCCCACACACAACTACCACACTGTTGTATTGGTGAGTGGAAGAGATCCATTTCACTGAGTGCAATACTATAACAC
>Ga0247824_10000115_pt1 | contig 32347 bp, 19 predicted proteins | sample 13C_PalmiticAcid_FD_194412 | JGI IMG/M metagenome (GOLD analysis project Ga0247824, IMG submission 194412) | Soil microbial communities from agricultural site in Penn Yan, New York, United States - 13C_PalmiticAcid_Day48 | ecosystem: Environmental > Terrestrial > Soil > Agricultural land...
GGTTGTGAGGGATTGGGCGCGTACTCTTTCTTGAACATGGTGGGTATGTGTTTGAGCAGTGCGCTGCTCCTGCGATATACTTGTTGGAGTTGTTATGGGGTATGGGTGTCGCGGCGGTACTGATCGCTCACGGTGGGATGGGTGCTTGGGTTGCCCCGCGATTGTTTGCTCAATGGAGGGGAACCATGGTGGGGTGAGCGCCAAGCTTTTGGCGGGGCTTTGTGTTTCCCAGTGCAGCCCACAGTGTGTCGTCACAACAAGGCAGAGAACCCCTTGATGGCGATAAGGGAAGGGAATCTTGAGATGGGCAAATGTCTCGATAATGCATTGAACTCAAAGGTCGCGAGTATGGTATTGTACAAGCCACAGGCAACTAAGCAGACGGCCCTCCCTCCCCTCCGATGAACCCTGCTTGCCCCTCCTCCCCATCCCTCATCACTCGCAACTCAGCCATGAGACACGTGCGAGACAGTACCGTCCTCCTTGACGTGGACGTTGAGCCTGTCGGGGTTGAAGTCCTTTGTCACCATCGCGCCAGGCTCGATGACACGCGTCTGCTGTGGGAGATCGCTCTTGCAGAATGTCTGGTTCAAGAAGATGCGTCAGCGAGGTGCCTGATGGCAACACGATGGCACTCAACTCACCGTTTCAGAGGACTCATCGCCAAGCGTCTTGCCGGCCAGCTTGTTCATCCACTCCTGCGTCTTGTCATCGCCCATGTTGTTGGCGGTCACTCCTGGAACGACGAGAGGCATGTTGCTTGTTGGTCGTTGTTGGATTCGAGTATGTGTTGTGTTGTAGACGTAATGCCGTGTGCTCGTGCAGTGTGACAAGCTTCGTATGTTTGAAAAATGCTTCTGAGTTCTCTGCATGGGCCAAAGTTTTGCGTCAAACACGGCGAGGGTGCGCGGCCTTATAATCGAAGTTGATGGTTGATCTGATGGCTGTGCGGGATGACGTAGCCCTTGTCTGCCATCGCTGCATTGTCACACGGCTGCCTCCGAAAGAGGATGGCCTTGGATTTCCATAAACCATGACCTCAGTTGTTCCCTAGCCGCGCCGAAGATAACCGATCCGGCTGCGATAGGATTGTCCATAACTGACACCACCATGCATGCAGTCAAAAAAAGGGTAACAGAAAACTCATAACTCAATGTGTGCAAAAGGAAAGTGATCTGAGCAAAAGCAAAAGTTCATGATTTCGTCCAGGTTCGAACTGGAGACCTTCAGTGTGTTAGACTGACGTGATAACCAACTACACCACGAAACCATTGAATGATTTGTGATAGGGTGAATGAGCCTTTGTGCATATCAATGGAGTCTGAGCGGAGCCGTTGTGGATCCTCGAATAGGGGTTGTCAACAACTCAGTTGCCAAATGCAGCACTTGGGCCAACAGTGGCAGCTGCAAATGGCACGACTGAGAAAACGTGTTCTTCAACTCCAAGGGTTTCAATCATATTGTTTTTCTCTGGATGACGGCTACAAGACATTGAGTTGACCGTTGACAGGAAGTCTGGTGGGTTTGACTGAGGGCCAGGTAGACAACCGCGGGCGGTTGGAACAACATTTTGTTCCCAGATGAAAGTCTAAAACACCAGAGGGCCATTTCCTCGCAGTTGTCTAATTTTCTTTTGCCATTGCCTCACACTTGTCTGATCTTGTTTGAGCAACAAGTCTCCGAATCCGACATGTCATAATCAAACCTTTGACTGACGTCCAGAATGGGAAGATGTGGGTTCTTATGACCCATATTGCGAGCTGCTCTAGCGTGTTTGAACCGCTTGGATTGCTAAGAATTGTGGGAGAGCAAAATAATTTAGGCATTAAGAAGACTCGGAGTGAATCATCGACTGTGATGTTGGCATTGCTGGCACAATTAATGAACCCCAAAGGCGCTGGGCATCAAGGGCTCTTTTCAAGAACATGAACCGGAAGCAGGCGTAATGGAGCTAATTTCCATAAATATGTTAAGAGCAACGAGGTGGCCACTCACGAGTGGACTCAGACTCAAGATTTCTGTGGCAATCTCGGTCAACTGTGGATGCCCGGGAGTGACCATCTGGGTTGTCTTTTGAGAATGACGAGGGTGGTATGGAGCCCCAGAGACCATTCGGTGTTTTCGTCTTTTGTCACTCATGATTTGGGAGATTCCCAGCCTGTCCGCGTGCATCTTTTGATCTAATAAAAGTGAACAAGACCAAACCAACTTTTCATCTGGAATTGAGACGTTGATATATCAATCAATCTCTTTGACCAGTTCAAATTCAGTAAACCAAGACAGGAAAAGAAGAAGAACCTGTGTAGTTTCCACAGAGTTATGGTTGACGGTTGGAGACTGATGGGCCTTCCAATTTAATTGCTGAGTTTACACTTGTTCCGTCTCCCCAGAAACGGGAGCACCCAAAGACAAAGGAACAACTTCGAGTTTCTCGAAAACAATGGAGACCACCAATTTCCGAAGCTCAAACAAAACACCAGAATGCACCTGGATTTGACGTACCCAGATCTAAGAGCGAATGGGAGCAACTCCACGAGCGGGTTTATGCTTGGAGAGTCGGCTTGCTGCAGGACTTCCAAGCTCAGAACTCAACACCGAATCTCGATCGCCCAGGCACAATGCAGAACAAGGCTCTCATGCCCAATGTTGACACGTGCACGGCGTGCCTTCCAGAAAGCTGCCAAAAGCCTACCCTCCCTACGTCATGGCGTGAAGTCCGCACGTTGCCAGAGTTACAGTTGAGAGTAGACCTCGATTCCATCGCAAGTTTGAGTAGCGACCGACCAACCTCGACCGACCAAATCCAAACCTCACAATTAAACCCGAGCCAACTCCCATCAAGACTCCCAAACCCAGCGTCACTTTCTTTCGTCTTCGCCTCGCCTCGCCTCGTCTGCAATCCCCCGCCTTGCTCCCACAATTCCCTCCTCTTTCTTCTCTCTCATTTCTTTCCTTCTTCGAGACCAGAGAGACCGCCACCGCGGCGACGGCAAGACCAAGATGCCTGCCAACTGCCGGACGACCCAGCACCACTGGTAAGCAGAACACTCCCGCTCCCTTCTTGGCCCTCCAACACCGCTGATATCTGTTTCTCTGTTCTGCAGTCCCCAGTGTCGGGCCATCCCGGGGCCTCGCTGCCTTGAGCGAGGCCACATGGTCAAGTGCAAGGTCCACGGGACCATGCACGCTGCCCTGGCCGCCTGGTAAGCCCCAAAATCGCGATTTTTCCTTTTTCGTTGCCGACGGGTTTTTGGCGGCGGCCTTGATGCCCAAGTCCTACCCGCGGGATTCGGCCCACGGGGTTTGACTACGAGGCGTTGCTCGCGAGGGCAGGGCCTGTCGAAGGGGTTTTGGCCAGGAGGAATTCAGTTGTCCAAGGCGTGCTGCCCCAAAGTCCAAAAACGCCGGACGACTGTCGCGTTTCCCAGCTCGTTTTGTCGATGCTCTCATCAACATATTTTTCCATCCCATTTTCCAAGACTCGGGTGGACTAATCGCTTTGTTTCTTCCAGCGTGGCCTGCGCCGAGGCCCAAAGACGCAAGGAAAGGGCCGAACGCGAGAAGCGGGAGAAGGCCAAGACCAAGGCCAACAAGGACGCGGCAACGGAGGGCCATGAGCAGCCCAAGAAGAAGAAGGCGGCCAAGGGCAAGAAGAAGAACGTCCGCCAAAAGTATTGAGCTTCGGCTCTTTCCTCCCATCGACACATCGCTCGCTGTCTGGCCGCTTGCCTGGAGAAGTATGGAAGGGGTCGTTGGTTTTGGGTGTGTGGTTCTTTCCTCTCATCGACACGTCGCTCGTTGTCTGGCCGCTTGCCTGAGAAACGTTTGGAAGGCGTTGTTGGTTTTGGGTTTGGTTTGCGGGGGCGCAAGTTGTTTGAGTAAGGAGCAGAGGACGTTTGAGAAGGGAAAGGGGCAACCGGAACAACGATACCGCTCGGCATGCTGGCCGGTGGCCGCGGGGTACCCATTGTTTACCATGAAAATCATCTGGTGATGAGGCCGGGGATTATTTCTGTCCGACTGCCAAAGGCCTTCTGTCTGGTGACCGGTGTTGATTCCCAAGGGGCGATGGGAAGGGCGTTCTGTCCGTTGAGTTCAACGAGACAATCCAACTTCAGGCACTGCCATCCGTTATCACAAGAAAGCACAAACAACACCAACCAACCGTCATCAGCCGGGCATCATGCATGTTTTGAGACAGCATTCACCCAGCCAAAATTGCGACTGACAGCCGTCTTTTGCTCACCATGCACTCCTAAGAACAAAGATGCCGAACCGGATAGTTTGAGTGTGCAATACAAAGTTTTTTTTTCGTTGTTATTCATCACATTAGTCAATCAGAACCTGCAAATGTTGCGTTGGGTAGGTGTGACCTCTACTCCGTCCGGCTCTCACGTTGTGGTTGTCTCGGGATGCTGCAAGATCTGTGGAGTCTCGCAACGTGGGTTGCAGTTAGCTCTGTCTCTCCTGCAAGGTCTCGGCGTAGCCTGCCTGCTGCGCAACACCGCCACCAACCGGACCATCTCATCCTGCTGGTCTGTGCTGCATGTGGCTTTGGGGTGGGATCAAAAGACACCGAAGCACTTCCACCTGATCGCCCTTTTGTGATGTTGTGATGGTGTGTAGCGGGCGGAGGGATTGAATCGTGAGTATTGCCCATGGTCCTGTATTTAAATCATGGTTACCTCCACCGTAGCTGTTGCCACCTGCCCCCGAGCCTGGCTTGATGTCTATTCTGCACATAATGCGGCATTGTCCGCAGATGCGCTGGTCGGAGTGTGGCTGGCGGGCGAGGTTGTTGGTTGCACTCTCACTTGGCTGCGACTTCAGCAACCCAACAAGCGGTGAACTGCCTAACCACTCTGACTTTCTCGTAAAACACGCCAGTTTATTGGTAGGGCCTGCAGAGACAAATGCTTGGTTGTGTCTTGAATGTTGAACGTAACTTGCTGGGGTTTGCCTTTCTGCTCCCCACGATCTGGCTCCCCGCTTGCTGTGTTCTGTCTTTGCGAGAGAAACCTCCGGGCCTCAGATCCTCAATCCGAGCTAGGCCTGGTTCGGCGGTACGTACCGCAGGACACAGCCGCCTCCTCATGCGGGGGCCTTTCCCCAAACAGCAACCCCACCAAACACCATGGCGGTTGTTGCCGACGAACTCGGGGTCTGGTCTGATTTGCTGATTTGCTCTTGATTTGCTGCTGATTTGCATGATGAGCGTCGAGGTTCAGGGGAAGTTCTAGACCTAACACTAATAGACCGGGGAGGCAAATCGAAACTCGAGACATCTCACAGTCAACGGCGGCATCGGGAATCGCTCGCTCAGATCAAAGCCGCGAATCAGCCGCCAGTTGCCGACAGCCGCCCTGCGCGGCGCTGGGCTTTTGTCAAAATCTGCATCGCAATGAAGGCCCACCTGGGACGGCAGGGATGCACCGCGGCTTGTCTCGGGGAACAAGCTATCATTGGCTAGCACAGCTGACTCTGGTCCCACAGCCGACTCTGCCGACTTTCTAGCCCCATCTGGCAGACCCCTGCCCAGACCCTGGGAATTGGGATTCGCCAACAGTGCCAACGATGAAGCGCAGCCTCACGCCGAGTGTGGGATCCCAGCCCGTTGAGATCTTGGCAGCGTCCCCTACTTGCTCCCAGCCAGGGGCTGGGCTGGGCTGAATGCTGGGCAGGCCAAAAAAAGGAGGCCTTCCTCATTTCAGTTGGGCTGACCCGAATGTCCTCTCCTCCCTCTGCATTCCTTTGACGTCGGTGCATTTCAACGCGGTTCGCCCTGCTCTCGCCAAATTCCCCTCCAGCGTGACAGGCAAACGATAATTTTTGACGGATGCCGAGTCTGCGTTTTTGTTGAGGGAACCATTTACACCGCAGCGAGAGCACCAAGCACCGCGCATTGGAATACTGCGACGACCTCTCTGTACGACGATAGATTCGCGACGAGTCAGGAAGACACCGAGCCTGCGACAGAGCCCGCCATCGCGACGGCTTAACCGGACAAACCGACAAATCGGGACTCTCGGCGACGTTCCGAGCACAACCTCCCAAAATGCGCGACACCATCCTCACCTCGCTCGTCCTCGCCTCGGCAAGCCTCGCGTCAGCCGCCGGGCCAGAATGCTTCCAGACTTACAGCCGGGAGCACGCCGTCACCGCCTCGTGCGGTGACAAGGGCTCGCTCAACTACTGCTTCTCGCACCTCCCACTCGAGACACAACCCGAGGCCCTCTCCTCTGAACTCGAGCGCTGCTTCGTCTCCGCCGGCTGCACCGCCGACGAGGCCCAGGTCGAGGCCTTCTGGGCCCTCAAGCGGTGCGGCAACCCCTCCAACGACCTCCGCCGCGCCCGCCGCCAGCTCGGCTCCGAAGCCGGCAACGACAACACCAACAACCTCGCCGCCGCCGCCAAGGACCCGATCCTCGCCGCCCGCAACCCCCTCCCCATGGTCGCCATCACCGCCATGCTCCCGCGCCAGGAGACCGCCACGCCAGTCACCAGCGACACCCCGAGCTCCCCCTCCCCCTGCTTCACCGACACCACCGTCGACATCACCACCTGCCCGACCCAGTCCACGGGCAGCGAGTCCGGCAAGAAGCTCTCCTGCTACCCGGCCACCACGACCTCCGCCAAGTGCCGCGAGGGCCTCATCTGCCAGTTCGACGGCCAGGGCAATCCGTCGTGCATGTACAAGCACTCCTCCCTCGACCTCGGCGGCATCATCATTGCCATCGTCTTCGCCGCCGCCATCGCCCTCTCCGTCATCGCCATCTGCTTCATGTGCTGCCGCGAGCGCCGCGAGCACCGCCGCATCGAGCGCGCCGCCGAGGCCGCCCGCATCGCCAAGGAGGCCAAGACCCAGGCCACCGTCGCGTCCAAGCGGCCCGGCGCGTCCGTCACGGGCGGCGGTGGTGCTGGTGGTTCGCACGCCGTCGAGGGCCAGCCGCTCATGTACCAGGGCGGCGGCGGTGCCGACCAGGGGCAGTATTACCCGCCGCAGGGCCAGATGCCCATGCAGCAGCAGCAGACGGGATACGGCGGTGCTGCGAATCCGTTTGCCGATGCCGGCCACGATGGGCATCCGTTGAGGTAAAAGGGGGACGGGGCCTTGGAATGCCACATGCGCCTTGAGCTTTTGGGGGTTGGCTGTGTGTCCAGAAGTGGAACGTTGCTTCGGAGCTGCGCGCGTCCTGATTGCCTAGCGAATGATATCCGTCAGCTGAGGTGTGCGTGGTTTTAGTTTAAGGGGAGACGGGCTGGTTAGAAGAGGGATGGGAAACATGGGGAAACATTGCAAGCTTGGCTGGAAAATGTCTCGTGTCTTTGATATCTTGTTTGGGTAATTCATAGTTTGCGTGGGCAAGCGGGCGGTGTTCCGTCATCTGGTTTGTTGCCAAGGCATTGGATTGGGTGTTCTTCTCTTAAATCGGTTCCCATATCTCTGAGATGGTCCCATAGTTTCGTGCTTGCCCGAGGATGGCAAGATGCAGACAAACAGCAGGCACGACCGCGTCACGTCTTGAACCAGAACAAGTCTTGTGGTGTTGATCGCCCCGAGGCAGCACTGAATGCTGCGCTCAATGAATCGCTTTCCTTCGCTGCGTCAGAATAACTACTTGTACAACACAATCCGCATCTCGCTGACTTCCTTTGTAGCTACTTTGCAAAAGGATTTACCATAATCGTGGTATTCCGTTCTGATCGTTCCGCCCACCAGTTTAGTGGGTCATGCACCCAAGCGCGTGCGCCCGAGAGAGTTGGTTCGCAGATGGTGTCCAGGCCGATCCCGGATCTGCCGGCAATGCTCACCTAAAGCGTCCTCCACTCTTCAAAGGTGCAAGGTGCTGTCGACGGCCAGTCCTAGCGGCTGCCACCGACTAGTCCACCCTCGCTGCTCCCGACGGGGCCGCTCACCCCGGCCCCAATAGGGCTTCCTGGGTGGTAGCCGACCGCCTTGTGGACAGGCTGTGGTGTTGGCCGCTCGTTGCCCGAGACAAACCTGATCGACTTGCTGCCTTGGTCGCCGTCGCGCACGTCGAAGCTGCCGCCCCCATTGACCTCGTTGCCTTCGGTCTCGCAAATGTCGAGCAGCTCCTTCTCGTCCACGGGATAACCGTGGTTGAACATCTCAACCTGCGTCTTAATTCTCTCAAGCGGGATGAAGGTGTTGTTGGTTTCAGCCGTACCCTCGATTTTCTGGTTTTCGGCATCCGCGAGTTCCTCACATGCGCGCCGGAGCATCTTCCGTACCGCGACTGACCGTGGCTCAATAGGCCGGTCAACGACGCCCGGTCCTCCGAAGGTTGATGCCGGGGGCATTGGATGGCCCCAGGGCATGCTCATCGGGGCATGGACGCCCAGCGGGCTGTGCCCAAACCCTGGAGGTGGAAGAGGCCCAAAGGGGTTTGGTTGAAGAGCGCCTGGCGGGCCCCATGGGTTGTTGTGTGAGGAAAAGATGGGGTCCATGCCGAAAGGTCCCATTGGAAACCCTGGCACCGGTCGCGGCCCAGGCGCCGAGCCACCTCTCGATAGGCGGCCCGGGAAGTCCTGCAGGCCATCGTCCAAGTCGTCCAAGAGAGCACGGCTCCCCAGATGTGTGTCAGGTTCCGGCCTCGGCGGCCCGCCGGATGGTGACCCGCTTGACGGTCGCTGACCTTGAACCACACTGGCTGGCCGGCCTATCGGCGTAGGTCGACTGATGGGCTGTGATGCTCCTGCGTCAAAGCTCCCTGAACCTTGACGTGAGTGAGGCGAGGGGCTTTCCCTTTGCATGCCGGGACCCATCAGTTGGGCCATGCTGGGCACCGGAGACTCCATGGGCCCGTGGAACCCCGGAGGCGGATGCATTGGGAAACCCCGGTTTCCGACCGGACCACCAAACCCTGGCGGCATCGGCATCATACCAGGTGCCGGCCTGAAGCCGGGGATGGGAGGAAATAAGGGGCCTTCGCGATGCATGGCGTTACCGAACCCAGGGGGAACCTGAGGAAGGCCCGGCGGGAACGACATAGCGGCTCCCATAGGCGGCATGCCGAACGGGCTCTGCTGGGGGGGTATTGACTTGATTGGCAAGCCCATTGGAGACGCCGTGTGCGACGGGGGTTGGGCAGCACCCGGCGTGCCAGTGCCTGCAGTTCCGGACTTACTTGGAGGCGCGATGGGCCCGGGACTCACATGTACCGGTGTGAGGGTGTGAGGGGATGGATTCTGGCTCGCGACAGATGCCGCCCCTGAGGAACTCGTGGTCTCTTGTTGTGATGGCTGGCGCGCACGCATGGGTGTGGGAGCCTTTGGAAGCGCTGGCGTGGCCATGGGGACCTTTGGCGAGGCGTAAGATGTCGGCGCTTGCTGTGGGAGCACCGGCACCGCAGCCACAGGGGGTTGGGGCGGTTGTTGCGAGGCGGCCCGTTTCGGGAGGGTGGCGGGAACCGGAACGGCTGCGGCGAGGGCGGCAGCTTTGTTTGCGGCCCTCTCCTCCCTTTTCCGCTTGTCCTTCGCATCCTTCCCCTCCTTGGCCTCCCGGTCTGCCTTTGCCTTGGCCTCCTTCTCCCGTCGCTCACGCTCTTGTTGCGCCTTCTTCTCGCGGACTTCCCGCTCTTTTTGCTCGCGAGCTTCCTTCTCTTTCAAGCGCGCCTCGTCGCGAGCCTTCTTCTCACGTTCCTTGGCTTCGCGGGCTTTGCGCTCGGCTTCTTCCCGCTCTTGAATCTTGCGTTGGCGCTCTGCTTCCTTACGCTGGCGCTCCTCCTCTTCTGCCTTCCGCTGGGCCTCCTTCTTCTTCCGCTTCTCTTCGGCCTTGAACCGCTGTTCCTCCGCCTTACGGGCTTCCTCGGCTCGGCGCGCTTCCTCTTCAGCTGCCTTTTCGGCTTCCTTCCGAGCCTTTTCCTCGGCCTGGGCCTCCTTTTTCCGGGCAGCCTTGTCCTTGCGCCTCTGTGCATCTTTGGCTTTCTTCGCTTTGCGCTGGGCGTCTTGCTGGTTCTCGGCCTCGATCTCTTCGAGTAGTTTCGCCTGGCGTTCCTTGGCGACTTTTTCTCGGTAGGCCGTAAGGACTCGTTGCTCGAACATCCTAGCGGCGAAGATCTGAAACATCCTCCGGCCTTCCTCCATGCGTTGTTCTTCCGTCATGGTGTCCTGTTTGCAGCATCAGTGTCAACATGTCCCCCCAGCCAAAAAGAGAGTAAAGAGCCAAGGCGGTCCATACCTCCTCGTCCTGGCTGTCGTATTCTTCCTCGTCATCTTCCTCATACTCCTCCTCCTCATCCTCGAATTCCTCCTCCTCGGGTGGTGGAGGATGACTATGGCCGTAACGGTCGCCATTCGTGTGCTCGTAACCCCGCTCGAACTGGCCCCTGGCATCCTCTTCACGGGCCATGCGGCGCTCTGCGAGCTGCTCCATCATCTCGATGAACTTCTTGCCGTCATTCTTGAGCAGGTCGTCGGCCACCGTCAAGATGCCGCCTAGAGAAGATGAGCCATAAGCGTTATTGCCAGTCCCTGAAAAGGGATAACTCTGTAAGAATGATGGAAGAATGGGAAGTCTGTCCCTACCCTGCACAGTCAGGCTATTCCCGAAGTTGAAGAAATCGGCGGCGTAGTCGGATCGGTGCAGTTCTTCCGAAGGTTCTGGCTCTTCGTCGCTATACATTTCGTCTTCCAGTTCCTCTTCGCTGTAGCCGTCCTCTGCCTCGACATCCTCCTCTCCCTCGTCTTCAGCCTCATCCTCGATTTCGGCGTCCTCCTCTTCATCCTCTATCGAGTGGTCCATGATTCGGCCACGGGACGGCTGGTGGTTGGAGAATCGTGAGTGAAGACCGCCAGGCCGCATCCCGCCCATCGAGCCAAACGACCGGCGGGGACGTAGCATCGGTGGCCCTTCGCCTTGGTTGGGGTGGTTTGCGTACTGCTCCAGCTCTTCATAGTAGGCGTCGTACAGCCCCTCAAGCTCCTCCTCGATGGCGGTTCGCTTTCTTCCGCATACGGTGCAACTGCACGTGTGTTTCTGTTGCTCCTTCATCTTTTTGAGGACGGCATCTTTCTCGACTTTGACTAGAGACTTGCGCTCCGTTTCGCTCAGACCCAGCCAGAATTCCTTGATCCGCTCACGCTCCTCTTGCGAGTTCGTGTTCCATATCTTCTCCCTGGACATACCCGGGCGGCTGTGCTGAGGCGGCGGCGGCGGTGGAGGAGGAGGAACAGGGGCAGGTGAGTGATTCTGAGCGTTCCGCGCATACTGATCGCGGCTGACGGCGTCATCGGCGCTCGGCTCTGCAGTATTCTTTTTCTTTTTTTTCTTGGACTTCTTCGACTTCCCCGACGCAGGTTGTACATCCCCATTTTGATACGGTGGCTGGCTCTGGGATTCCCGGCCGGCAATCGGCTCGTCCTCATCGTCCTCTAGTTCGGCGTCGGCCGACTGCTGGTCGTTGGTCCGGGGCGGGCTGGGGAGTCCGTTGGCAGCCTGGCTGCTCTGGGCTTGCTCGGCGGCCGCCTTGGCGGCGGCTTTCGCTCGCCGCTTTTGCTTCTTCCGATTTACAGGCTGAGCGGGCTCGTCTGCGAGGGCGGGAGGCGCTGCGGCCTTGGTGCCGGGAGATGACGCGGTGGTCGGGGAGGGCTGGGCGGAATCGACAGGTGTGCTCATTTTGGGGACTGTTATGAACTTGGATCCGTCCTTGTTTGTGTACTTTGCTGTGCTCTTGGACGTAGGAGAGGGCGGTACGGCGCCGGACGCCGGTGGCGGCGGGTTGCGGCTTCCCTTCATCTTCGTTCGTGTGCTGCGACTCGGAGGAGGGGACCGATGATGAGGGCATGAATCGCGGCTGCAGGAGGGCGCTGCAGTTCAGAGGGTCGTGAGGAGGCTAGACGATAGGCAGCGTAAGCGGAGTGTCCTGGAGGTTGCGAGGCGAGGTGAAGTGGAAATGTCTGGTCGTCCGGTCGATCAACCACGCCAGTGCGGGGGCGGAGGACAACGGAGAGCTAAACGAAACTGGGCAGAGGGGCAGCCGCAAAGACCGGACGGAGGCGAGAAAGAAGGCAGAATCCGGAGGCGAGATCGCAGGGCTGAGATGGGTTGTGTTGGGTTGGAAAGACGGGCATGGAATGGAGGGCCCATTGCTGCAGTGGGTGAAGAAGCAAGGGCTAGGTCGCAGCCCAAGCGGGAAGGCAGGGTTGGCGGTTTGAGGGCTAATTGACAGAGGGGTCGCGCAGACTCACAGAGGTCCTGGGCCAGCGGACTGGGAAAACGGATGCGCGGGAAGGCTCGCCTGGCGGAAAAGGCCGGCGCTTCGCTGGGGACGTGGCCGGGCTTCCAAGGTCGCTGCGCGGGACACGATGCGCGGGCCGAAGGCGGTGGTGGGCTTCGGAGCTTAGGTCGTTGAGTTGTTCTGATGTTCCAAGGCGCTGCTGCTGGATTTGTGGTCCCGGGCCATGCAGGCGCACTTCCCCATCCGCCAGCGCCCATTGGCCAGCGGGCGTTCTCTGCACGTGATCCGCCAGCCTCGTGCCTGGCCCTGTCTTGGCTCAAACGGGTCAATCTGCCCTGGACTGCAACTTCTGTTTGAGTCCCGTCACAAGCTCCCAGCTCTCGCCGCTCTGCAATGGTTGAACGGCGTGCACCACAGCGCAATGGAAACAATCAGCCCGACTCGGCTCATCCATGGTGGACATGCTCTCGGCCTTGCCCGATGACGAGGATCGTCTTGGCGCCCGAAACCGACCAGGAGATTAGCGATGCAGCACACTGTGGATGCGGCCGGACATTTGGCGCCTGGGCGAGTGACCGCTGAAACCGGCGCCCTGGGCTCCTGCCACATGCCGGCTTTGCATGTCAGTCGTTCACTCCCGGCATCATCTACGCATTGGATATCATCTTCCAGGCCTTCCGGATTCTTTTTCAGTTGCATTACTGTTTGCAGCCGGACTGCACCAGGAGTTGTGGAACATCGGTGCGGCTGGATGCCGGGGCAGCGTCGGAATGCCGGGCTGTAGTTGCAGCTCATGATATCAACCTGGAAAGTTCTGAGGTACCCGAACTTCCACAGGGCACAGGCCATGGCAAAACCACAACCGGCCGAACCAGAGATGTTGTGGGACACAGAAGCGATGCCAAGTCCAACCTGAAGAATCGACGTTTGCATGAATATCGGGTCCTGGGACGTTCTCCGGCCTTTTCGGAGACCGAACAGTCAATGTTTCCCTTTTTCGATCCTCGAAGCTCTTGAATGCAACATTCAGGGTTCATGCACGGCCTCACCCCGCCCCAGTGCACAACACTGTTTGTGGCCTATCAGACCGCTGGACTTCAACGCCCTGCCACAGCTGAGCACCCTCGCGGCACTCGACCCACCGCGCCGTGAGAAATACGACTCACCAGAGCGACAGCAAGTGGATTGCGTGGCGGGGGATACGAAGTGATTCGTCCTCAGCAGAGCAGTCGTGAGTGGGAGGTTGGGCCAGCCAACCCTCGGCAGAACTGCTATTGCTGGAAGGACACCCATCATGCCACCCGTATCTGGATGCAGAAGGGGAATTGGGATGACCAGACGTCACACTGTTTGCGGAGATAGCCCAGGGGTTGAGACAGATGGGGAGGTGGAGACGATAGGATCAAGATAACTAAGCAGCCAAGTAAGCGGACGAATGACGGTGGAGAGACATTCAATTCCAACATTAACTCGAGAACAACAGAGAAGAGAGGGAGAGAAGAAGGCTTGAAATAACCAACGTTTAATACGAGGAGAGGGGGTGAGACTACGGATGCTGGGTGCGGCAGAAGACAACTCCGGCCAAGCGTCGTACGCGCCAAGCTTGAAATGCGCTGGGGAACGGCAGCTCAGCAGGGGGTTGCAACCCGTAGGACAAGTTCCTAGGACACGGTCGACAGCATGCATCCACACTGTGCTACTTATTACTGACTGGGCTTCCTCTCAAAGGTCGAACATCAGCCCGGATCCTTCACAATCTCCTGCCAGCGATTGCCCCCGTTCTCCATTATATTTCTGCGATTGCGCACGACAACAGGTTTCCGAGCGACCCGACGCTCGCCTGTCCGTTGCCAGCCATGGCAAATGATCGCAATGCCCAAAACGTCATCCGCAGGTAAGGCGAACTGCCCCCCAACACCTGCGCTCCGTCCGGATCCTCTGGGAAGGCCCCTCCTTCGGTGCTCGGCGCCCAACCTTCAGCCCCATTGACAGGCCCGACTGCGCAGGAAACTCGTCATCATCGGCGACGGTGCGTGCGGCAAGACCAGTCTGCTGAGCGTGTTTACCCTTGGTTTCTTTCCAACAGTGAGTGTCATGGCGTCCACCTGGACATCTTCCTTCCCCCTTTCGCCTCTCAGGACTAACAGCGGGCACGCAGCATTACGTGAGTAGTCTCCCATCCTAGGTTCCCTTCTGCGCACCATGGCCTCCGGCGCCATTGCCCCGCCAATTCAGAGTCTCCCCGGCCGTCTTCTACCGGAATCACACCACTACCTCGCTTCCCCCCCGATCTGACCCTCTCGCTTCCCGCAGATTCCCACCGTTTTCGAGAACTACGTTACAGACTGCCGAGTGGACGGCAAGTCGGTCCAACTAGCACTATGGGACACGGCCGGACAGGAGGACTACGAGCGGTTACGGCCGCTAGCATACTCGAAAGCACACGTCATTCTAATAGCCTTCTCGGTTGACACACCGGATTCCCTGGACAATGTGAAGCACAAGGTGGGCACCCCCATCACCGTCCCAACTGTCTTGTCCCCCCGTTACCCGACCAAACGGCGTTCCCGTCAATGGGGACAGGCCGTCCCTTGTGTGTTGAATGAACGCCACCGTCATGTGTAACGGTTGTGCGACACAGGCAATCTCCTGGCCCCTTTCTTGAGACAGCGGATGTGCCGGGGCAGGACGGTGTGCTAACCGGGATCGTTGCAGTGGGTTGTGGAGGCACAAGAACGGTGTCCCGACGTACCCATCATCCTCGTCGGCCTGAAGAAGGACCTGCGGGAAGACCCATTGGCGATAGAAGAGATGCGGAAACGGTCGCAACGCTTCGTTTCCCCCGCAGACGGCGAGCACGCAGCTAAGGAGATCGGCGCCCGCAAGTACCTCGAATGTTCCAGTCTCAGCGGCGAAGGTGTGGACGACGTGTTTGAGGCCGCCACGAGAGCCTCGCTGATCATGTTTGAGAAGAGCGAGGGAGGCGGCTGCTGCGTGATATTATGAGCATCTGAGTGGAGAACAGGCAACCCGCGAAGAATTCCGTTCCCAGACGACCCCGGGTCGTTTGGGAGAGAGGAAGAGCAAGCACACCCTCGAACCCCTTCTCAGGCCCAACATGGAGTCGAAGAAGGCCACATCCGGGACGTCCCAAGGTGTCAACTCCTCCCTGGGTTGCTCCCAGACATCTCAACCCCAAACGTCCGTCACACGAAATGGCCTTGTGGACTAGGCGGGAGGCCATCTGTCTATTTTGCCAAACGATCACATGCATAGCGAGTCTAGCGAGTCATGATCCGCTGTACCAATACGTTATAGAGTTTTAGTTCTATTTTCCTTTTTGGCCGGGAGCCTCGAGCACAAAGGTCCGGGAGACGGGGCACTCTTACGGCAGGTGTACCAGAAAAGGGAGGAGGGACATTGGGGCAGAGGGATGTCAGACTGTCAATGCAGGTCATTTTCTCTTCGAGATGCCGCTACCTTGGCGTTGTAATCAGGATAACAATCAAGGGGTAATCCGCTCGCAATTTCTGTTTTAGTCTGATGTAGAGACTTGCATGCTTTGGTCTGGTTCCAAGGGCAGAGCTGCGAGCACGCAAAGGCACAAGATACCGATCCTTGAACTAATCCTCTGATGGGCTTCTTGCCGTCATTCAGTATGGTACAAGATATTCTACATTTACAACACATCTAACCCACCCAATCCAATGCCTGGAATAACCACATGGCACCTGGCCTCGCCCTGCCAATGCCTATCTATTCCCCTCACTCAATTCATCTCCCAAATTTGATACACAAACCACCCTCAACTCACCCCTAGCCACTCCGCACTCCCGTTCACCGCTTCCAGTCATGGTTCCACACCACCTTGGCCGGCGTCTCGGTCTGCGCCCGCGCGTACTCGATGGGCACGCCGTGCAGGCCGTAGGTGCCCTTCTTCTCCATCGCCACGCGGTACAGGTACCCCTCGTCGCGCGTGCCCGGGCCCGACGTCAGCCGCAGCGCCTCGCACGCGTTGCTCATGCTCTGGTGCTGGCGCATCAGGGTGCGCTCGCGGGCCTCGCGCTCGCGGCGCCGGAAGAGCAGCCACGCGCGGTGGATCGTCCAGTGCCGCAGGTGCCGGTTGCGGCCCATGCGCAGCGGCGGCGGGATCCGCTTGGGCGAGAGCACCGAGAAGTGCGAGAGCATGTTGATCATCTTGGGGTCGCGCGGGACGTCGCCGCCGCGCCCGCCCTTGCCGGCTTTGCCGGGCTTGCCTCCCTTGACGGGCTTGCCGCCCTTGGAGCCGAGCTTGGGGGGGCCTTTGGCGTTTTTGCTGCCGCCTGCTTGGGATTTCTTGGCGAGCGCGAGGGGGGTTGTCGAGAGGGCGCGCGTTGGTGGTGCGACGCATTGTGTGGTGGTTGTGATCGGGGTGGGTGTGAGGGCAGTTGGCCGGGCCAGGAAGCGCGAGGCCAGGCCTCGAAAGGAAGGGAGTGTGAACGACATGGCGGCGGCGGCGGCTGCAACGGATTGCCTCGGGTTGGTGAAAGGAATGCGTCGAATCGAGAGAGAGGTTGGAGTTCGTCCCTTGCGTGTGTGACCTGGGGGGTTCCCTAGGTGCCGGCTTGACTAAGTGTTGTCTTCCCCAGGACTATGCGTCAAAACTCCGGAATAGTCTTGCCAATTGGGCTCTCCAATTGCGGCGGAGACAGTCGGTGATCGGATTTGGGTGGTGGTGTCGTTGTGTTCCTCGCCCGGACCTGGTGCGTGGTGGTGGATGCTGGCTCTCTGGAAAATTGAAAAGTTGAGCCAAGCACGGGTCCGTGCTCATCAGCTCCAGAGCCGCGATTGGTCCCCCGTTGACGGGTCGGCGACAGGGGTTCAGCGGGCCTGGACCAGCATCTTCAGAAGCTTGGACGAGTTCCATTTTGGTGCTTCACCCATCTTCAAGTTCCCGACTTTCAACTAAAAGACTCACGTCCTTGGAGTTTGAACAACTCACTTCTCCGCCAAGCACTAAATATCCCATTGCGTGCCTACCGGTAACTAACAGGAGGTTTGCAGGGGTTTGCCTCATAGTTTTGAGCTACCCAAGGGGACTTACGGGCGAAGCAGAAACGGCTGTCGACGAGGTCACAATCAGGATCAAGACTTCTATGTCCAAAGCCTCACACCAGCACAAACATATACCCAAGCCCACCTCAACACCGTCTCTTTCAATACATTGGCGTCGATGGCTCAAGTCTCACCTGCCTCCCCATCTACAAATCTGTCATGTGCTGCCCTGGGTTCCCTGAGATGAGCAAGCGAGGGGCACGCTGAGGGAGGCATTGTCACGGTCTTCGTTTCGCACTCTTGGACGATCTGATGAGACGAGAGACGAACGCGGTCTTACTTACACAGTAATCTGTGTTCTGCGCACTGCCGCAGCGGGAGAGCACACCAATGGAAGCCAGCGGTTGCGTTGCTTTGACAGCGGGGCTAAGGGGACCTCCCCGCTATAAAATTTCAAACCCGCCAGGACCCCGCCCCCGCCTTCCGATGCTCGCTGCTTCGATGACTCCAGGACTCAACCCAGCCCGGTGAGCTCTGGCTCTCTGTCAGTCCATCCAGCAGCCCACGCTCTTCTCGACTCCGGCGCCATCGCAGTCTGTCGCCATGGCGTATCTCACTCTTGCGGGGGACTCGTGCTTCACGGCCTCCGAGGCCCAGAAGCTCAAGGACCTGATCAACAAGGTCGCGCCCATCAAGGTCGCCAACCTGCGCGGATCCTGGGTCTACTACGCGCACATCGAGGGCGATGCCAACGACGCCCGCCAGAAACTCGCCCAATTGCTTCCTCTGTCGGCCGAATCCGGGCTGGCCACCCCTCAGCTGTCGCACATTGGCTACGGGCGCAAGTGGTTCGTGACCCCGCGGTACATGTCGCCATGGAACTCCAAGGCCACCAGCATCGCCCAGGTCTGCGGCTTCGAGCAGCAGATTCGCCAGATCGAGCGCGGCCGCGTCATCACCATCGAGTTTGAGCAACCCTACAATGACAAGACGGTCCCGTTCCGAGACATCCTGCACGACCGCATGACCGAGACTCTCGAGACCGATGCCCCCGATCTCAACACCATGTTCGCTGAGGGACAACCCGCTCCCCTCGAGGTGGTCGACATCTTCGCTGAGGGCCAGGACCCGAAACAGGTGCTCAACGACTACAACAAGGCCCGCGGCCTGGCATTGGACCAGTCCGAGGTGGAATACCTCGTGGAAAAGTTCACCAAGTTGGGACGCCCGCCGCATGATATCGAGCTCTTCATGTTTGCCCAGGTCAACTCGGAGCACTGCCGCCACAAGCAGTTCAACGCGAACTGGACCATCGATGGGCTGGCCAAGGGCAGAACGCTGTTCGAGATGATCAGGAACACCCACAAGGTCACCCCGGACTTTACCGTCTCTGCCTACAGCGACAACGCGGCGGTGATGGAGGGCGAGCACGCCAATCTTTGGGCGCCCGACTATTCGACTGGCTCGTGGAAGCTGCACAAGGAGCTCCTCCATGTCCTGGCCAAGGTCGAGACGCACAACCATCCCACCGCCATCGCCCCTTTCCCTGGCGCCGCCACTGGGTCTGGTGGAGAGATCCGTGACGAGGGAGCTGTGGGCAGGGGCTCCATGCCCAAGGCTGGACTCTGCGGTTTCTGGGTCTCAGACCTGCTTATCCCCGATCACAAAGCCCCGTGGGAGATTGATGTCGGCCGCCCGGCTCATTTCGCGAGCAGTCTCGACATCATGCTTGAGGCTCCCATTGGCAGCGCTCGCTTCAACAATGAGTTTGGGCGTCCTTGCCTCGCCGGCACCTTCCGCACACTTCTCACCGCAGATGACACCAAGGTGGAAGGGGAATTCCGCGGCTATCACAAGCCCATCATGATTGCCGGCGGTGTTGGCACCGTCCGGGAGAAGCACGCGCTGAAGCGCCCCGAGGATGTCACGGAAGGTGCCCACGTCATTGTTCTCGGCGGCCCTGCCATGCTGATCGGCCTTGGTGGCGGTGCTGCGTCGAGCAACGCCTCGGGAGAAGGCAATGCCGACCTGGACTTTGACAGTGTCCAGCGTGGCAACCCGGAGATGGAGCGCCGCGCACAGATGGTTATCAACACGTGCGTGGCCTTGGGTGATCACAACCCCATTGCCATGATCCACGACGTGGGCGCCGGCGGTCTCTCGAATGCGCTGCCGGAACTTGTCAATGATGCCGGCTTTGGCGGCAGATTCGAGCTCCGCCAGGTCGAGAGTGTCGACCGCGGCATGAGCCCGCTCCAAATTTGGTGCAATGAGGCCCAGGAACGCTATGTCGTTCTTGTCAACAGCGACGGCATGGAGCGATTCACCAGCATCTGCAGTAAGTTGTGCCCGTAGGCCCCTATTCTTTGATTCTAGCTAATTTGACCCACCAAGGACGCGAGCGGTGCGGCTTCTCAGATGTTGGAACCGTGCTTTCCCGGGAGGCGGACGGTGTCTCCAAGTTGATTCTTAGTGACAAAGAGTCAAACGAGTACCCGCGCCCTATCGACGTCCCCATGGATGTCCTCTTCCCCAAAGGCCGGAAGCTGGAGCGCATCGTCAGCTCCAAGAAGCCCTCTTGGCCCGTTTTCGACCCCGTAGCTAGCCTGAAGTCGGCCGTCGGTAGCTCGCTCAGCGACGGCGACCTCTTCAAGCAGGCTGTGCAGCGCGTCTTCTGGATGCCATCGGTGGGCTCCAAGTCCTTCCTGATCACCATCGGTGACCGGTCGGTCGGTGGTCTTACGACCCGTGATCAGATGGTTGGGCCATGGCAGACACCGGTTGCCGACGTCGCCGTGACCGCCACGTCTTTCAATCTCAGCGGCGCCAAGACCGGTGAGGCGATGGCCATGGGTGAAAAGCCCACCATTGCACTCATCTCGCCGGCCGCCTCCGCCAGGATGGCTGTTGCAGAGAGTCTGCTCAACCTTGGCGCTGCAGACATCAAGGGCGGCAATCACCGTGGAGACTTGCGCCGCGTCAAGCTTTCTGCGAACTGGATGGCTGCTGTGAATCACGAAGGTGAGGGCGCTGCGCTGTACGAAGCCGTGGAGGCCATCGGCATGGATCTGTGCCCGAAGCTCGACATCAGCATTCCCGTGGGCAAGGACTCGACCTCCATGAAGTCGTCGTGGAAGGACGGTGAGACCAAGAAGAGCGTGACCGCACCAGTGTCGGTTGTTATCTCGGCATTCACCTTGGTCGAAGACGTCCGGCGCACCTGGACCCCACAGCTCCGCCGGGTGGAAGACGTTGGCGAGTCGATCTTGCTCTACGTCGATCTGGCACAGGGCCGCAAGGCGATGGGTGGTTCCGCCCTCGCCCAGTCCCTGGGCGCCATTGGCCACGAGGCGCCCGACGTTCGGGATGTCGACCTCCTCAAGGATTATTTCGATGCGCTGGCTCAGCTGCACGAGAGCGGTGTTGTCCTCGCATACCACGACATCTCGGATGGCGGCCTTATCACAGCCATCGCCGAGATGATGTTTGCCGGCCGTTGCGGTGTTGATCTGATGATGGATGGCATCGCGGCCTCGGGCAACTTGGCCGACATGGTGGACGCCCTCTTCAACGAGGAGCTGGGCGCCGTCTTCCAAGTCCGTGCGTCGGACGAGATCAACTTCAAAAGGTGCTTTGCTACCTGCGGGCCTCCCGCCGGCCTGATCAAGAAGTTCGGCGTTGTTCAGCCGACCTCGAAGCAGGCGCTCACCATCCGGTACGGCGAAGGCGCGCCGTTCGCCAGCCTGGACAGGGCCGAGATGCAGCAGTGGTGGACCAAGACGTCGTACGAGATGCAGAAGCTGCGCGACACCCCGGCGTGCGCCGAGTCGGAGTACACCGCCATCCTGGACTCAGAAGACCCGGGTCTCTCCTTCAACCTCACCTTCTCGCCCTCCGAGAACATTGCTCCCCTCACGGCGTCCATCTCGGGCTTCTTCGGCAAGATGCCGCGTGTGGCCATCCTCCGCGAGCAGGGCGTCAACGGCTACGCCGAGATGGCCTTTGCCTTCCGCGCGGCTGGCTTCGACGCCGTCGACATCCACATGACCGACATCATCGAGGGCCGCTCGCTCTCCGACTTTGTCGGCCTCGCCGCCTGCGGTGGCTTCTCGTACGGCGACGTGCTCGGCGCCGGGCAGGGCTGGGCCAAGTCGATCCTGCTGCACGACAAGGCACGGCGCGAGCTGGCCGACTTCTTCAACCGCAAGGACACGTTCGCGCTGGGCGTCTGCAACGGCTGCCAGATGCTGTCGCGGCTCAAGGAGCTCATCCCGGGCGCCGAGCACTTCCCGACCTTTGTGGGCAACGCGTCGTCGCAGTTCGAGGCGCGCTTCAGCATGGTCAAGGTCGAGGACAACGCGGCCCGGCCGTCGGTCTTCTTCAACGGCATGGACGGCTCCAGCCTGCCGATTGTCGTCTCGCACGGTGAGGGCCGGGCCGAGTTCGACTCGGAGGAGTCGCTCCGCGCGCTCACCGAGGCCGGCGGCATCCCGCTGCGGTACGTAGACAACCGGCTCAACGTGACCGAGACGTACCCGTACAACCCCAACGGCAGCCCCGCGGGCGTGGCGGGTGTCTCGAGCAGGGACGGGCGTGTGCTGGCCATGATGCCGCACCCGGAGCGGACCATCATGGCGGACGTGGCCAGCTACCTCCCGCCGGATCAGCTTGCCGAGTGGGCCGAGTTTGGGCCGTGGTTGAGGATGTTCAGGAGTGCGCGGAAGTGGGTGGGTTAGATAGACTTGGGTCGTGGTGCTGGCTGGCGTTGTGAAAAAGGGGCAAGTGGGATTTCAACATGGGAAGTGGGTTCGGCAGGCTGTTTGTATGGGAAAATGTACATGTCGCTTCTATAGACGGTAAATATCACAAACTCGATGTTTTTTAGACAATGGCCACCATCGTTATGGTTATCCCGTCGCCATGATACTTGGAAGGACATGGTGAACTCGGCAGCGAGCGACACATACAGAAGAAGTTATTAGCGAACAGAATGCGGAGTTCATGTGCCTCTAAATGCGGCCCTGCATCGGCTATCCTCATTACTGCTTAGAATAAGAGAATCGTCCTGTCCAACATACACACTCTCACGGTAAGCTAGCAGCAAACCTGAAGCGAACATGGACAACTATCACCTCCCCGGTCCAGCCCCAGGACCACCGCGCCCGGCACCGCCCATCAGATTCCGAGCCCTGTAGTAACGTTAGCGCCCAAGCGGACGACTGTATCTTTGCAGAGGGAACCTACATCTCAGCAACGCTGGGGTCCGACATGAGGGAGCCGAGATCCGGCATGCCGCCGCCGCCGCCGCGGCCAAACGAGTCCGCCATCTCGCGCAGGCGCGGGTTGTTCATCAGATTGGCCATCAGATCCGGGTTGCTCATCAGGTTCTGCGCCATGGACGCGAACATGGGGTTGTTCATGATGGAGGCAAAGTCGGGCATGCCGCCACCACCACCAGGAGCGCCGCCACCGCTGCCGCCGCCGCCAAACATGCTCGCCAGATCAGCCAGACCCGGCCCGCCCGCACCGCCAGGCCCACCCCGTGTGGCATCGCCACCAGCACCAGCAGCGGCCGCCTCGTCTGCGGCGATCTCGTCGACGCGGCGCTTCGCCGTCTCGTAGCCCTTCTTCATGGCCTCGCTGCCGCCGTTGCCCTCGTGCTCGATGCCCTTCTGGTACGCCTCCATGGAGCCCTTGGCGTCGCCGAGGGCGAAGCGCGCGAGGCCCAGGCGGCTCCACGCCTTGGTGTACTTGGGGTCGACGGCGACGGCGGCCTCGGCGTCGGCCTTGGCCGAGTCGTGGTCGCGGGCGGCGCTGTGGGCGGCGGCGCGGTTGGAGAGGAAGATGGCGTTGCCCGGGTGCAGGGCCAGGGCCTGCGTGTACAGGTCGATGGCGGCGGGGTAGTCCTTTTGGGCCATGGCGGCGTTGCCCTTGGACTTGAGGGCCTCGGCTTGCTTCTTTTGGTCGTCGGTGGGTGCTTGGGCGCTGGGGGCGGCGGTGCTGGTGGTGGTGGATGATGGCCCGGCGGCGGCGGCGGCGGGTTTGGAGGGCCCGGCGTTCTTGAGCTTCTCGTAGACGGAGTAGATCTGGAAGAGGTTCTGGCTGCCGACGGCCTGGGAGACGGCGGTCTTGTCGGTGGGGTCGACGCCGAAGGCCTCGCCGATGCAGTTGATGGCGATGTCGACCGAGTCCTTCTCCTCAGCCTGCAGGGTGCCGTCTGTGAGCGACGTCGACAGGAAGTCGCAGATGGCCAGCGCAAGGCGCTGCTTGGGTGTTGTCGCCTGTTGGGTCAAAGGGGTTGGTTAGTGGGATGCTGTCTCTGGAAGGGAGTGGGGCCATACCATAGTAGCTTGTTGGTGACGGCTTTTCTCGTGTCTGGTGCGGTCAGAAAGGGGTTGGGCCACAGAGTTTAAGGACGATTCTGTACCTGAAGTAACAAAAAGGGTGCTGGCGGGGCGGTTTTGACCAGACGAGAAGGAGCGTCGGCCAGATTCCACGTTCGTCCGCCGATAGAGGGGCTGCGGGCTGAAGTGGGGCAGCCGCGGTCTGGAACCGGGATATGTTACAACGTATATTTTACGAGTCCCCCGGCTTGAACTGCAATAGCGATGGCTCTTGGTGGCCAACTAGGCAAATGCGACGAGCTTTGTTTCTTGAGTTCTGAGTACCTGAATCTAGGCAACGGAATACTGTATCTGGTTATGCTCCGTGATCCAAAGTTGAATACGTTGCCGAGCTCCTGGTATCTGCTGCGGTGAGGCCAGGTTCAACAATACCGTGTAACAAATAGATACTGTAATACGTTCTTTCAAGACCCTGGCTGCATGGGAACCAGGAAAAGAAGTGGGGCACCGCTGATGTCAATGGGCCCTGGAGCTTCAGCCTTGTAACAACGCAACCACCCAACCCAACTTCCAAACCCGCAACAACCGAGGCGACAAAACGGGAGCATAGCTTGCATTGGGAAAGGTCGGTCGCCTTACCCATAAGTTTTCTCATTGTGCATAATGAAGGGCAAGACTAATTTCTAATAGCAAAACCAAAGCAGACCTTTGCAAGCACAATCACGCCTCTTGCTCTCGGCTGCTCGGGTTCAGCTGCAGGACCATCCACCCTTCCTCCCGTCGTCCCGATACCCGACCGAACCATGGCAGCCCCGAGCCACACCATCACCCCGGCGCCCATCGCCACCAACGAGCAACACGTCTGCTTCATCTGCCTGCAGAACGACTCCGACACGCCCAATGCGACCTGGGTGAATCCGTGCCCGTGCAGCCTCGAGGCGCACGAGGAGTGCATGCTGCGCTGGGTCGCCGAGACGGAAACATCCAACCCCGGATCCAAGGGCGGGCTCAAGTGCCCAGCTTGCAAGTCCCCCATCACCATCGAGGAGCCCTACGACCCTCTTCTCGGGATCAGAGATAAGATATATCGGAAATACAGCCGTGCGTCACCATATGTTCTGGCCACGGTGGTATTCAGCGGCACCGTCGCCGGCGCAGCTTCGTATGGCTACCTTGCGGCGTCTCTATTCTCCGGCCACGATGCCGTGTCGAGGTGGGCGGGATTCGGATTCGAAACACGGCAACGGTTGCCCTTGATCGTCACCAAGACGGTGACTCTGGCCGCCCTCGGGCCAGGACTGGTGATTTCGCGGTGGATGCCCTCGATTGCGAGCGTCTTCCTCATTCCCTGCGCCACCATGGTAGGTGGACCCTGTGTACCGTGGTTTTGTGATTTGCAGGCTAATCATGTCACCTACAGTACGGCGCAATACTAATGGCTCAGGAAGATGTATTCCAATGGCCCCCATCACCGCAGTGGGTGGTGACTCTGATCCCTTTTGTGCAACTCAGCTACAGTCATCTCTTGTATGACCTCTTTGGGCCGCTGGAGAAACGTCTCAATCGCGCCCTCCGCGGGCAGCCCCCCGTTGAGGAGGAGGTCGAACGCGCGGCGGAACCGGCACAGCCAGTCCCGGCTCCCGAGGCGGCTGCCGGAGCAATGGCGGCCCATGACGATGCTGGAGGGATCTGGAATCCAATTGGCAACCTCGGTCGCGCCATTTTAGGCATGTTCGGCGACTTTCCTCCCGAGCAGGTAGTTGGTGTTGAGGTTCAGATCGATCAGGAGTTTGAGTTTAGGATAGGCGGCGGAGGCAACGATCAGGACCAAGACTTGGGCGGCCAGGTACTCGGGGAGGAAGACGTGGTGGACGGCGAGGATGAGTTCCAGATCCTCGGTGGAGATGCAGCAGACCAACCTGCACCGGAGCAGGAACCGCAGCAACCACAGCCGCCCGCGGAAGAAGAGCCACCGGCAGAGGAGCCCCCGGCAGAGCAGCCCGCACCACCACCGGCCCAAGGCAACCCGCCCGAACCCCAAAACCAACGCCGCAACAATAACAACGGCAACAACGCCGGCGGCGATCCCTCGGCCTTCACCATCATCATCAACAGCCTCGTCTCGTCCCTCCTCCTCCCCGCCGCCTCGTACGGCGTCGGCGAGCTCATCCGGGCCGTCGCCCCCAAGTCGTGGGTGGCGCGTCCCGGGAGCGGCAAGGCGGCGACGGGCCTGCTGCAGGAGCGCTGGGGCCGCAGCCTGGCGGGCGGGTGTCTATACGTCGTGCTGCGGGACGCCATCGCGCTGTATACTAAGTATAGGCGGGTGCAGGTGCGGTCAAAGAGGAGGGTGAAGAACGTGGAGAGGAGGAAACAAGCGGGGGCTGGGGGAGGGCAGTGAAGGAGTGGATGAGCGGGTGAGGAGTTGTAGGTTATTGGGTTTTCTTGTTGTTCTGATAGGGATACCGGCATGGTTACGGAAAGGTTTTGGGGTTAGCATGGGCAGAGCAGCCTTGCGATAGCGGTCTCTTGTGTGCGCATCATTAGCCAGCGGAGAATGTTAGTACTTAATGAGTTTTGGTGTGAAGCGGAATTAGTTGGGTCATATCCCTCTCAATGCGCGAGCCAAATGAATGCCTCCAGTTGCTTCCCCCTTCCACCAGAAACTAGCCTCCGAGCTCAACGGCATAGTCGAAACGTGGGAACTTGGGTTGGGTCCAGAATCGTGAAATCAACATCAATGTTCAAATAGAAAGAACCATGAATAGTATACACAGAGAGTAAATGTACACACAAATGTTTTTCATCATTTCGTGCTTCTCTTCATGCGTGCGTGCGTGCGTGCTTGCTTGCCAACAAAGTGAACAAAAAAACCAACATCATATCGTCCCAGGCATATCTTTTGTCTTGGTTTTCCCCGTCATTTTCCGAAACGGCACCAAAAACAAACTCCCGCAAGAGCCATGTTAAACGTGTGCACTGTGTCCCGTCTCAAACAAACCCTCTAATGATACAAGGCCTTGTCACCACGGCAGGTTTGAACCCTTGCCCGGGCATCCCACGAGGTGATTTACTTGCTGGGGTGCTGCGATCACAATTGTCGTTAGGGATTGTTTGGAGGAGACTGAACGGAAAAAAGGGGTGAATGCTCACCGGGCAGTTGGGGCATGTGCATTGCCCCTGAGGGCAGCTGCAGGTTCCCGTGCTCGAACAGCCGCAGTCGCTCATGGTGAAGGTGGTTTGTGTTTTATTGTTTTCTTTGCGATGGAAAGGTAGGCGATACAGAGATGGAAAATCAATCAAGGGCAGGAAGCGTTACTGTTTTGGTTTTTGAGGGTTGTGAAGCTCCGTTGCTGGAGATGAAAAGAGATGAAATCACCAGATGCAAAGAAAAAGGAGAAAGAGAAAAACACTGGAGAGTTAGGGAGATAAGGATGAGGGGGAACTTGGGCTATTTATGCCTCATGACCTCATGTCGGTTATCGTATCAGACGGTCGACAAAGGGATCGAAGGAAGAGGCTGCGATGGGCTGTGATGGGCGCTTGGGGTGGCGGGATGACGTCGGGCCGGTGTCATGGGGACCGGCGATGATCAATCTGTTGGAGAGCAGCAGCGGTTCAATGCCACACCTTGCCGGCGATGATGATGAATGCCTAGCGCTGTCTTGATAGGTCATTGGTCCACGTCGATGCGGTTCAAGTTGTGATACCCGAGTGCAGAAGCGTTGAGTTTGCCGGACGCGGACCATCCCAAATCTGGTTCCCAGACAGCAATCCAAAGACCAGAAACCCCAGTGCCGATAGTTAAGTCACAGCTGCTTTGGCATGGCATCAAATGAAGTTCAAGCAGGCTTGACACCACACATGCCTTGCGGCCAACCTAACACAGCTGCCCACGGATGTGAGTTCTTGTCAGTCGTGAGAAATCATTCCGGTTTATTCGACGGCGTTTGACGGCAGGTGTTAAGTTTGTTATGCCAACAACAGGCGATAACCAGGCACGTCTGGAAAGTTTAACTAAGAAATTAGAGGGATAAGTCAGTTGAGGTGGACTATTAGACAGCAGAGACTCAAAGAAGGGGGGTAAGTAATAGAACGTCTCGCAAGTGGAACTCGTTTAATTACTGCCTTGATTATGTACCCTGGTTCTCGTAGCCTGGCCAAGTCTACTGCTACTCTGCCCTTGTCGTCAAACGAGCATCAAAGACTGTACAACAATCAAGGGATTGATGGCTCACCACCGCGGCTCAAGTCTAGCGATTGGATAGGAATGATTGTCCACATGCAGTTGGGGCAGTATTTTTTGTCTCACCGTCTCACTTCATTCAAACCTCTTCAGCCTCACCAGCACCGGCCTCCACCCTTGGACCTGAGACAAGGAACGGAAAGGGAGGTGCAATTCTGCCAGTTGTATGTGATCCGATGCGATTGAATACGTATCCATGTCAATTTCTCTTGAAATCATGGTGATTTGGGAGCAGAAATCATGGAGCCGACGGTTGTTGCAGCATCAGTGCCTTCCCGGCCGTCAGCCAGGCCTATTGAGGTGCTGGAAATGAATGAGGCCTACGACGAAGTCGACGACTGTTTCATATTTGCAGGCACGCTCGTCGTATATCGAACGGGAGTTGAGTTGCACCATGCGGTGTCAAGAGCGCGGCACTCCTCGCCTTCCGAGACCAAAGTCGAGCATCTGAGTAACGACATCGTCATTCCTGTGTCTGCATACAGGCCTCTCTTTTCACCGGAACTCACGGCTGCTTCTGTACCCTTGCCACAGAATCACTACATTAAGCAGCCAGCTTGAGATCCTTGGATCGGGTCTGCCAGAGCCCTCGGCCAGACGGCATTGCCGAGTCCTTGCTCCAGGAAGCTCGAGTCTGTGAGCTCCTCAAGCGCCGCCCGCATCCAAACATTGCAGAGTATCTGGGCTGTCAGGTGTTGGGAGACGGGATAACAGGTCTTTGTTTTGCAAGATATCCTCGCACCCTGATGCAAGAGGTCAACCCTGGCAGCCTTATGAAGCGAGCATCGAGGTCAGCCCGGCAGACAGCTCCCGCAAAAGACTACAGCAGCATCCTGGCGGGCATTGAGAGTGGCATCAGGCATCTTCACTCGCTGGGGCTGGTCCACAACGACATCAACCCGAGAAACATCATGATGGACCATGACAAGGCAGTCATCATTGACTTTGGGTCTTGTCGGTAGGTGGGTGCCAGCCTGGAAGGCGTTGGCCGGACGTATGAGTGGCATGACACGACAGTCCAGACTGCACTGCCGCAGAACGACCTTGATGCTGTGGAAGAGATGCGAAGATGGTTGGATGGCGATTCTGGGGCCTTCCAGTTCGGCGAGTAAGGTAGCGCGGGGTTCTCCAGAAGACGGTCTCCAGACTCGAAACTCGAAAATAGGGGGAAATATCTCGTGTCACTGAGGTCGTGTCAGGAGTGGCGACAGCAATCCGAGCACGCATCTCAGCACCAAATCGAAATGATCGCTCGAGGGTCAGATGACAGTGGTCGCGGTGCAGCTTCTAGACGCTGAAGCACGGCAAAGCCGGATGGCGGGTGAAAACCCTCACGCGCATTCGAAAACTGAGTCGACGCAGCACGGCTTTCCCGCACACGGCTCCGCTCAACGGAGAAATCTTCGGCGGCAGTTGGTGATTTGGGCGGGGTCTCGGGGGAGCCCAAACCGAGTCCACATGACGGGTATCTCAACGCATTGGTGCTGCAAGAGCCAACAAGCTGCCCAATCTGGGAGTGTGTTGTTCTCCCAAAAGTGAGATTTTCAAGGCGCGAAAGCAAGCACAGCGTCCCGGGAGGCTGGTTATTGGTCGTGGCAGGTGCTGGAATCGACAATCACTGCAGAAATCTGACATTGCATCGTCAAATGCCCCGGGGAGTGCGGGGCTCCGGATTGCACCCCGGAACCGACTGTTGAACCCGAGACGAGAGCACCTTCTGATTCTCGTACTCCGTAAACCGGTCGTCGATAAATACCTTACTCGAGCCCGTCTCTGCCCCGGACCCTCCACATCTTTTCCCCATCATTCGCACCTACCAGACAAACACACTCATTCAAGAGGGCACCTCCAATCGCACAAAATGGCCGGCACTGTCCCCGTTGCTCACTCGCTCAGCGACATCTACACCCCGGATGCGCTTCCCTCGCAGACCAAGCGGTGGAACGACCTGTTGGCTCAGTTTGAGTCGACCTACGGCCATGCCGCCAACTTTGTCTCGCGGTCCCCCGGCCGCGTGAACGTCATCGGCGAGCACATCGACTACTCGCTGTACTCGGTGCTGCCCATGGCCATCACTGCCGATGCCCTCCTCGCCGTCTCTACCACCGAGGAATCATCAGCCGCCAACGCCGGCACTTTCAAGGTCCAGATCGCCAACGTGCAGGGCACCAGGTTCCCACCGCACGAGTTTGACATTCCCTACGATGCCGTCGAGATCGACGCCACGATCCACGAGTGGACCAACTACTTCAAGTCTGGCCTGCGCGGTGCGCTGGAGCTGCTTCGCAAGAAGCACGGCAACGGCTTCAAACCCAAGAGCATGAAGATTCTGATGGACGGCACCGTTCCCGCCGGCGGCGGCCTCAGCTCGAGCGCCGCCTTCGTCAGCGCCAGCGCGCTGGCTGTCATGGTGGCCAACGGCGAGCAGACGGTCGACAAGACCGAGCTGACCGAACTCGCCATTGTGAGCGAGCGCGCAGTGGGCGTGAACTCGGGCGGGTAAGTTGTGATCCTCACCTTGGCCTCTCGTATAAACACGAAAGCCCAGACCTTCAACTGACACTCGCTCGCAGAATGGACCAATCCGCCTCTGTCTTCTCCGAGCGCGGCTCCGCTCTTTTCGTCTCCTTCTCCCCCAAGCTCCAGGCCCGCCCGGTCCACTTCCCCAAGACCAACCCGGAGCTCACCTTCCTCATCGCCCAGTCCTTCGTCACCTCGGACAAGTTCGTCACGGGCCCCATCCACTACAACCTGCGCGTGGTCGAGTGCAGCCTGGCCGCCGCCTACCTGAACGCCGTGCTCAACCCGCCCGGCACCCAGCTCCCCGGCGACGCCGCCCCGCTCGGCATCTCCCTGCACGGCTTCCACGAGACCTACTTCGCCCTGCAAGACCACCGCACGGGCACCGCCTCGCGCAAGTCCATCCCCGGCCAGCTCGTCGAGCTGCTCTCCCTGACCTCGTCCGCCCTGCCCAAGGAGGAGGGCTACACACGCGAGGAGATCGCGGCCGTCCTCAACGTGACGGTCGATGAGCTCAACGAGCGCTTCACCTCGCGCTTCCCCGTGCGCGCCGAGCGCTTCAAGCTCCGCCAGCGCGCCCTGCACGTCTTCAGCGAGGCGCTGCGCGTGCTGCAGTTCATGGCCCTGCTCGAGACGGACCCCGCCTCCGACGACACGAGCGCCTACAACGCCCAGCTCGGCGCCCTGCTCAACGAGACGCAGGACTCGTGCCGCGAGGCCTACGAGTGCAGCTGCCCCGAGATCGACGCCATCTGCGCCATCGCCCGCAAGGCCGGCAGCTACGGCAGCCGCCTGACGGGCGCCGGCTGGGGCGGCTGCAGCGTGCACCTCGTCCCCGCCGACAAGGTCGCCGCCGTGACCGAGGCGTGGCAGAAGGAGTACTACAGCAAGCTGCAGCTGACCGAGGAGCAGAAGGAGGGCGCCGTGGTGGTCAGCCGCCCGGGGAGCGGGAGCGCCGTGTTCCGGGTTACTGATGGGAAGTTGGCTTAAGGGGGAGGAAGTGATTTAACTGGGGAAGGGGTTGTTGGTAGTTAGCTGATGCTGCGGTTGGGTTTGTTGACTTTGATGGGAAAATCATCGTGGTTTAGGGAACGGGGGATGGCTTACCGTTCCTGCTGGCAGTTTTGCCTTTTCATGTATAGAAGTATCCTACCCGGAGAGGTTCCGGGGACGCAAATACTATGCGCTTCTGAATGACGAAGCCCGCCAGATGCCCTGCAGTACTTTCGTTAAAGTGTTCATTGCAACATGTCACTCACCAGATCGACATGGCGAGAATCCCCGAGATTGAGGATGCCTCGGAGCGACGACCACGTTCGAGAGGCCGCCCCTGCAACCAAAGAGTGTCACAGACATCCACTTCCCGCAACGATCAAGAAAAGGGGGCCAAGAATGGGTGAAAACGCTCAAAACCACATGGTATCCATTCGTCCAATATGTACAGCCCGCCAGCACGGCGGGAAGGTGAAAATAGAAGGGCCCTTTCCCGGCCAGGCCCTTCTCGCAGACAACCCAGATCCTACAGCGGATCTGCAACCCGACTTTTGCTGACCCCGTGATGCATTTCGAAATGTTGCTGTTTGGCTCAGATGCCAGAGACCAAATTTTCCGAACCATTCCGCAAAACAATAAATAGCGAGAAACTCAAAAAAAGAAGTGGCAGATTAAGGGGGAAAAGCGAAGGGCTCGGTGCGTACGTCTCCAATGTGGAAATAGTGTACGCTTAGCCGTGAAGGCCACAGGTGCGCGTCTTCATCCGCTCCCGCCTTTCCTTGTCCTTGGCTGTTGCGCTTGTCAGCTACTTGTACTTCGGTGAAATAGGCTGGGGGAATACGTACCACTATCCCACGCGATGAACTCGTGCAGGCCTGACCCACCAGGGACCATGGGCAAGACAGGCACCTTCTTGTCCGTCACAACCTCGAGCAGGGCCGGCCCGTCGGTCTCGATCAGCCACTTGAGAGCGTCTTTTGTCTCGTCGGGCTTGATCACGCGCCTGCTTTGCA
>Ga0247824_10000116_pt1 | contig 32162 bp, 24 predicted proteins | sample 13C_PalmiticAcid_FD_194412 | JGI IMG/M metagenome (GOLD analysis project Ga0247824, IMG submission 194412) | Soil microbial communities from agricultural site in Penn Yan, New York, United States - 13C_PalmiticAcid_Day48 | ecosystem: Environmental > Terrestrial > Soil > Agricultural land...
GCCTCCCCCACGTCCGGCTACGACAGCGGCTTCGAGCCGTCTGCGGCAGCCCCTCCCCCGCGGAGCAGCCTCACGGGCCGCCTCCTCGCCGCCTACGGCCTCCCCTCCATCATGTACCCCTTCCGCATCTCGGGGCCCGTCCACCAAAAGGTGCTCCGCACCCAGGGCTGGCTCGAGTACCGCAACGACACGGGTGCGCGCGACGAGTTCGCCCGCGGGTACAGCTGCTCCTTTTACACGGGCCACTCGCCCGCCCGGGGTAACAACAACAACACCACAACCACAACCACAACCAGCATGGCCAATGTTATGCAGGGCGGTGGAAAACCCAAGCCCGCCAACCGCGGCATCGTCTTCGCCGCCTTCCGCCTACCGCACGGCGCCGCCGACGACGGCGGCACCGCGTGCAGCGATGGCGAGGAGCTCGAGGCGCTGCACCGCGACGCCGAGGCGCTGGTGGACATGCTCATCGAGATGCACATGACGCAGCGCCGCGGACGCGGGCCCGTCTCGGGCGCGGGTGTGGGTGCGCGGGCCTCACCGGGGAGGTGCGTTGCCGGCCCTGGCCCTGGCCGTGGTGGTGTCGGTGCAGGAACGGCATTGGGGTTGAAGCCCGGTGCGCCGTTGGTTGCTATCTAGACTCTACGTTAAGCAAAGCCACCTGGCGATGCAGAAGACAGACAGGCGAAAGATGGCTGGAGGAGGAGTATGTGCTTGACGTCGGACAACCCAGGCGGGTTTGGCGTTTTGTGAGTCTTATGTGAGCCTGGCTTGAGAGGTTTGGCTAGGGACACTCGGTTCTTTTCTTTGGGAAAGCCGTTCGTCTCCTCTGGCTCAGAAGAGCACGCTTCAGCCAGCACCATGGGGAACCGGGAAGTTTTGCTCTTTTCTCGTGCGGGATATCGCAAGGACTTTGGTTTTTCGAGGCCATCGAGGTTACTCGAAGGTTGGCCGACCAGAAACCGAGACAGAGAGCTACAGAGGCAGCTCTTCGCTTTTTTCTTCTCTTACGAAACGATGAATGGGAACGATGGGGAGACGGAGCATTTGGTGGGCTTTTGCGTTGAATTAGCAGATAATGAGCTGGTAGCAATGGAAATACTTGGAACTGGTACCATTAACTGCCCTTGAATCTTGCACATGATAGTCCCTTGGTGACCCAGTCATCTGATGCCCGCCCTCACCAGGTCATGAGGAGGCAGAGAGTTTGATCACGGAGTTTAAGGAATTGGTAAGCCGGCATAGACGCCGGTCGGACTCTGAGGCCGCGGCTCGACTGAATTTTCAGATCGAGCACGAAAGACGAGAAGACTCGTCCAGGTATAGGAAGCTGCATTTACATGTCCCAGAAGAGACTCGACGATCCCATTTTGCATGACCCGCAAGTAACTCCCGCCCCAGAAGATCCGATGGTGCTGATGCCTGAACTCCCCACTCCCTGAAATGCCCATTTTTTGTTCTTCCCCATGCACCGCCCGTCAAGGTCCACGTTTAGCGGACGATGGCGTCGAAGCGCTGCTTGAACCACTTGACGGTGTCGTCGCGGTTGATGCGGTGGCTGGCGCCGATTCTGCTCTTGCAGCGGCGGCGGCGGGAGACGCGCTCACCGGGGCGGGTCATGCAGCAGTAGAAGTCCATGCCGTAGATACCGATACCGGGGTCGTACTTGATGCCGAGATCGATGTGCTCCGAGATACCGAAGCCGAAGTTGCCGGTCTCGCTGAAGTTGCGCTTGCGGAGCTCGTACTCCTTGACCTTGAGGCCACGCTCGAGAATCTCCTCGGCCTTGGGGCCGCGGACGGTGACGTGGACCGAGATCTTTTCGTTACGGCGAATGCCGAACGTGCGGACGGTGTACCGGGCCTTGCCTGGAGATGGAGTGTCAGTACAATGGCAATTGCGGTATGCGACGACTTTGAAAACGTACTGTAGACCGGGGTCTGACCGGAGAGCTGCTCCAGCACCTTGGCGGCACGGGTCAGTCTGTCACCAGACTCGCCGACGCAGATGTTCAGGACGAGCTTCTGGATGCGGAGCTCCCGCATGGGGTTCTGGGCCTTCTCAGACTGGACATCGTGTTAGTTGAGGTCCTTGAGCGTTTGCAGTCGGCGTGGTCCTACCATGGTGGCGGTGTTGTCGATTTCGGTGCTGGGCGACTCGTCGATGAACCAGAAATTTGGAAAAGTGAGGCCGATTTTCGATCCTCGAATTTGAGATTGTGGGTGTGGGGCACCGCTGTCAGCTGGGTTGGGGACAAAGTGTGGCGTCGAGTCCGGCTCTGTGGCGAAGCTCCAATTGGCTGCCAGATGTGGCGCAAGCATCCGAGCTCCTGGCTTCTCAGCCTCGCGGTCAAATTTCCAGGCGCCTCCACCACGGTATCAACCAACCCTGCGCGTCACTTCGAAGCCTCCACCGAGACCAAGAAGAGACCGCAACGACAAAGTCGGAGCTTTGTCTACCCAAACCAATTTTTGCAAGTCTGAAGAGGCTACTCTGTAGCATCTTGTTGCCACCATGTCGGCGACAAACAAGCAGGGCAAGATGGTGAGTTCAAGCTTCCCGCCGACTCCATTGGGCAGGCATCCATGTTGACATCGAGACTGACAAGGCGCATCGTATTTAGGCCGGTTACGTACGTACTTCCTGACAGCGGGCGTGAATGCGACTGGAGTTGGAAGCTGACAGTCTCGCAGATCAACTACCGGATGCGCGTCACCTTGAATGATGGCCGCCAGATGACCGGTCAGGTGCGTTCCCCCAGCCTGTGTTTCCGACGTGGATGATGACTGACTTGCCGCGCAGATGTTGGCATTCGACAAGCACATGAACCTCGTCCTCGCCGACACGGAAGAATTCCGCCGAACCAAGCGCAAGCAGAACAAGCCGTCGGCCCCTGGCGCGTCGTCCGCCGCCGCCCAAGTCGTCGAGCAGGAGGAGAAGCGCACGCTGGGGTTGACGATTGTCCGGGGCGCCCACATAGTCTCGCTGTCGGTCGAGTCTCCGCCGCCCGCAGATCCCAGCGCGCGTCTGGGCAAGACAACAGGCGCCGGTCTCGCCGCCGGACTCACAGCTGGACCTGGTGTTGCGCGGCCTGCGGGACGGGGTGCTGCTGCTCCGATCTCTCTGGCCGGCCCTGCCGCTGGTGTCGGAGGCGCTGCTCCTCCTCCTTTCCCTGGTTTCCCCGGTGCTCCTGGCTTCCCGGGCCGTGGTGGTCGTAAGTTCAAGCGTTCTGCTGCGGGTTGTTCGTTTCTTCTGACATGGCAATAGCTGCCCCTCCTGGTTTCGGCGGTGCTTTCCCTCCCCCCGGCTTCCCTGGCGCAGCGCCGGGTTTCCCGCCGGGATTCCCGCCCGGCGGAGCTCCGCCCTCGGGCTTCAACCCGCCGCCGCGGAGATAAGGGTCCTGTATTTGGTTACGTTACTGATACCCGGGTCGCACCTCGCTGCAGGCACCCTAACGGAGCTGCCCCAGCAATCTACTGCATGCCGCAGTGCTATGAGCTAGGCTGAGATCTGTACCCGGATTTACGGAGAATGGTTGGGTGGTTTGGGCGGCGTTCAGGGGTTCATGAAAACTGTGGCTGGGAAGCCTGTGTTCTGGCCAAGGCTTGGGGTAGAAGCGGTTCTTCTCAGCATAGCTTGGGGGAGCAGCGAATAGAAGACACTTGCTACGCCATAGCAATAATCAAGGCATAATGCTGTTTGTCACTTCCTTGCCTCTGTGTTTGCTTGTCTCATCCCAAGTGACGCATCTCGGGGGTTGGAGGTCCGTGCGGGAGTGCCGGGCCCCAAATTTCTTCGGCCGCCTGGCGTCTCCGATTTCGACGCTAAACCATCCACCGTGACCGCGACGAAGGGCAACACCATCGCAGCATCACCGTCAAAATGGCCGCCGCCGTCAAAGCCATCAATGCCAAGATCCGGGCGCACCCCGTCCTGAACTATGTCTGCTCGACACGTGAGTACCTGCCGTTTTCTGTCTACTGCCCAGGGCCCTGAGAGTCCGGCCGGTCATCGGACATCCCCGATGACACCGCCCACCACGACTCCATCGGCGCATTGGAACGCGACGAGGTCTTGGTGTGGTGAACGGTGCCGTGTGCACGACGACCACCGATGAGGTCGTTGGTTTGCCTCGGAAAAGGCCAATTGCTTCCTCCCGGACCGCCCGGCGCGCATTGGACCGGGCACACGACGTCACCCAGCAGCCCATGACTAACTCGCCCTCAATAGATTTCTGGGGTCCCGTCTCCAACTTTGGCATCCCCGTCGCCGCGGTCATGGACACCCAAAAGAGCCCCGACCTGTACGTCTTCCCCTCCCCCCTCCCCGCCAACCATCCACTAACTCTTTGTTTGTTTCACAGAATCTCGGGCCCCATGACCTTCGCCCTCTGCGTCTACTCGGCGACCTTCATGCGGTACGCGCTCGCCGTCACGCCCGTCAACTACCTGCTCTTCGGGTGCCACGTGGTCAACGAGGGCGCGCAGCTCACGCAGGGGTACCGGTACCTGCAGTGGACGCAGTGGGGCGGCAAGGAGAAGGCGGCACTGGCCGCGGCGGCGGAGGCGGGGAAGGAGAAGGTGGAGGAGGTCAAGGCCAAGGTGGAGGAGGTTGTTAAGAAGTAAGAAGGGAGGGGATACTTGTGATGGGGGATGGGGGATCGGCGGGGTAGATGATGGATGGATGGCGGGATGGAGGTGGGAGGAGGAGAAGAGAGCCGTTTTCCCTTCTCTTGAAGAGAGGCTGGCTCTGGCTGAGAGTCTTTGACACTCGGGGTCAGAGATGGGATGGTGGGTTGTGTCTTACGAGGCTGAGCTGTATGATCAAGCGCGGCGCGTCGGTTGGGTTTGCCTTGAGCACCGAGAACCCAGGGGCCCTCTTGCTGCTTGGGTCCGATCTGTGCACACTTTGCCGGACGGCGTGGAGGTTGGCCGGGACATAGAGGGCATGATCTTACAGGGTTTCTGCAGGCGTCGTTCGTTCTCGGGCTAATAAAACGAAGAGTATTGGCTTTGAATCAGAGAGTGAGGGCAATGATTCGGTGCCAAGCAAGGCGTTCACCAGGAAGCCGTCGTGTCGGTTTGGCTACCCGTCTTTAGTGGGATGCAGTCGGACTTGTGTCGCCTCAAAAGACTCAAGAGCCCGCGTTGCTTCTCGAGAGGCTTGCCGGATGTGTCTGTCTCTCCCACTTTAGTCTTTTCCGAGAAGGAACATGGAGTTTCCTGCCAACCAGGCTCTTGGCTGTGCTTCCTTGAGAGACAGAAGCAATATAATCCGGGGCAAATGGCTGCTTGGCCGCTGCAAAGCTTGCGAGTGCAACATGGATCGGTCTCTTGGCAACTCTGTTGAGAGTTGCTCAGTGGGCGACTGAAGAATTGAACCGAGACAACGGGATGAAAGCGAGATGCCAAGAGGATCCGGGGTCCGATAAGCTCAAGTTTCCTGGCCAAAACGGAGACTCCGGAGCCGGCGCTTGGCAGGCGGGTGGATGCAACCGACACGGTCTGTGAGTTCTCACTGATCGCCGTGGGGGTTGAAGAAGCCACACCATCCCCCTGGCGGCTGGCTAACGTGAGTTGGCGATGACTGATGTTGCAATTTTTTCTCTTTCGGTTCACCTGATCCGGCATGCTCTGATGCAACGCACACTCGGGAGGTTGGCCCGTTTCAGTACGTAACCACGAAGCTAGCCCGGCGCACAGCTTGATCCTGGCTTTTCCTTTTGGAGGAGAAACTGTGTGATGGAGGGGGGTCCTCGTGACAGCTCTGAGCCTGTGCAGAAACACGAGACTCGCCGTTTCGCCTGCATCTCCAGAAAATGTCGCACAACGAAGGCGACACAGCGACTGAGACGGGCGGTTCATCATGCCACAAGGGGGCATTCTCAAGGAGGCTGTTGTTGCCCCGTCTTGGCGGGCCGGCTCGTCCAGTGTCAAGAATGGCACAAACGGCAATGGCAATCTTGGCAGCAGGCAAGGGGAGATCCCCATCTGTTCTGTCCAGATCCGCATGCATCCCTCGGCACACGGCGGGCTGGGGACAGGCTGTATCTGTTGATGCATCTCCGCGATAGTGCCCGGGCAGGGGAGCGGGTTGGCCAATGGCGGGGCGACGGGGTTGCAGCATGTTGCTGATATCCCCTCCCCGCATTCGACGCACGACCCGGCAGCGTGCGAGGGTGTGAGGGCGGTTTGGGAGTTTGTTGGGAGGCTGTCGGGCTTGTCCCGAGATCTCGGAGATCTCTGACCGTCTCGTGGTTTCCCGCGGCGGAGCTATCCTCGGCTAGACGAAAACGCCGGAACATGCCACCATCAGGAGAGCCGTGGCAGCGCCTGATACTCACCCGGCCGTCGGCGACTGCGGTATTTGCCCAGCGAGCCAACACCGAGAGGTGCAGGCTCTCGAGCGAGCCCCGGGCAATGGGTGAGGATCATGCACAGATCGTCGGGGGTCATTGTCCCGGCAAGGATAGCGCCGGCTTTACTCTGTACAGCACAGATTCCAGGGCAGCGTGGACCCCCTCGCTGTTCCCGTGGGAGGGATGGGGGTTCGCTGTTGACTTTAGCAAAAAGACTGAGAAACGAGACTGATGCGGCTCGTGTGGTTGGCCAGGCGAGCGGCGGCTGGTTCAAGTCTGGGCGGGACGTTGGTGGCGGCAGGAGCTGGGTAGGTTCCTGTCTCACAGCAGGCGCGTCAGCAGTCAGCCCGCCAGGACAGCCCCAGTCCACTGGCGGCAGCAAGCCCGCCGAGGCCCGGCGGGAGTCTGCGAGCTCCCCACGACGGCCGAGCTACCGAGCACCAGGGCGTGGGCCAGAGCTGCCCTGCCTGGCTGCCCTGTTGCCCCGCCTTGGATTCCAGACATCGGGGACCCAGAACCTGAAGCCAGGTCGAGGGAAGTGGGATTTTTGCATGCATGTGCGGCGGCGCCGGTGTCAAATTTGCATGCCATTCGTTCAGCCAACCCCGCCATCTCCGATCACCGGCCTCCAATTGGCGGGCGCTAATCTGTGCATCGCCTGGGTTCTGCATTGTTGCATCGTTGTTGTTGCACCGTCAAGGCTTGCGGGCAAGGCTGGCCAATGCCTGTGCTTGACTCGAACAACTCCGCTATCAAGACCAGGTGCCAAGAGGAGACAAAGGGATTGTCGACCGAGTGTACCAGCTTCGTCATGCGTTTCGCTCGTAGCTGAGGCCGAGAGTTTCGTGACCAGCAGCCCTTGGTCTTTCTCGCAGAAGCATCAGCAGCCACTGCCGCCCGCGGGTGCGAAAGATTGGGCATCCCAATGCTTGTATAACTCAAGCTCATCTCGTGTGGATCAGAGAGCAACCACCGAGTCATCAGACCTCATTTCTGTCCCGGACCGGACACTTGGCAGAAATATGCATTCATCAAGGTGGCAGACTGACCTGCCTAACCCTCTTTGTACGCACCGACGAAAAGCCCTCTTTTGATACGCACCAAGTGCTGAGTGGGAGTGGCTCTGACACTGGACCGTTCCTGGAGGTCGAGAAATCCCCTCAGCGCCCACCCCCCGGTCCTGGCGTTTCCAAACTCAAAAGCATCCCCCCCTTTCCTCATCGACTCCCCCCTTCCTGCCCTTCCTGCTGCACCTCGTGTCTGTGTCTGGGCCTTCGCATAGTACTTAGCAGGGACTCTCCTCCCGTTGCCCGCCGGCCGTCTTCGATCGCATCCCATTGTCCCCATTGCTGCTGCCAAGCGGGTTGGCTGTCGTTGTCTGCTGCAAGCCAGGGGTTTTTCTTATACAATAATAGCCGGAGCTCGGTTTGCGCATTCCCACCAGACTCCCACTCCCACTCGACCCCACCAACGCGTCCCTACCCCGCCGTCGCCGTCATACCCTTGCCAGGGATCCATTGAGGCCAGTCGCGCAGCCCAGCAGCCCAGCAAGCACCCCACCATCCCATCCCCCTCCATCCCCGTCTGCTGCTCTCGACTCTTTTTTTCTTCTCCCTCCTTCCCTTCCTCCGGATTCCTCACTGCCACCGACCGCCAAATCGCACCCCAATTGTCTCACAATGGCGGCCGACAAGCCGGTCAGCAACTATGAGGACGTCTTCGAGGAGGGCGATGTGCCCAAGGAGGCCCAGACGGTCCACCGCATCCGCGCCAACTCGACCATCATGCAGCTGAACAAGATTCTGGGTGAGTGCGCGCCTTTGGGGACTGTGGGAAGACGGAGGAGGGGGGCTTCCCCGGGAGCGCCCCTCCAACCCTCCAGACTCCCAGAGCGGCTCCAAAATCGAGAGCGAGAAGTCGAGGCTAACGGGCACGTTGCGCATGACAGTTGCCAACAGAGGTGAAATCCGTAAGTTATCCCAGACCGCCAGCACTTGTCCCACAGTACCACTGACTCTCGGTTGCTAGCTATTCGCGTATGTGCCATCGCCATCCTGCCCTCTGTCTCCGCCTTGGGATGACCTGCTCACTCACCTCGCCTCCACAGATCTTCAGAACCGTGAGTCATAGCCGAAAAACCAACCTCGGGTCTACGCTGCGATGCGCCGGGCCCCTTGCTTCTCCAATGGCTAACACGGCGTGCGCAGGCCCACGAGCTCTCGCTGCACACCATCGCCGTCTTCAGGTGAGACCCGCCGCCGCGTCTCTCACTGGGCCGTCCGGATGCTGATTGTGTAGCTATGAGGACCGTCTCTCGATGCACAGGCAGAGTATGCGCCGCCCGCCTCACCCCTTCTCTGGCTGGGTCCGTGAGAAGCATACGCTGACGAGGAGGGAACAGAGGCCGATGAGGCATACGTCATTGGCAAGCGCGGGCAGTACACCCCTGTCGGCGCCTATCTCGCCGGCGACGAGATCATCAAGATTGCCGTCGAGCACGGCGCCCAGATGATCCACCCTGGTAGGCCAAGCTTGATCGTGGAGATGAGAACTTAAGATTGACTGTTTCTCAGGCTACGGCTTCCTCTCTGAGAATGCCGTGTTTGCCCGCAACGTCGAGAAGGCTGGCCTTATCGTGAGTCGCCAGGGATCGCGCCCTGCACGGCTGATTGGCTGACTGTGCTCTCCCAGTTCATCGGCCCCTCGCCCGACGTGATCGACGCCCTTGGCGACAAGGTCTCGGCCAGGAAGCTCGCCATCGCTGCCAAGGTCCCGGTTGTCCCTGGCACCGAGGGCGCCGTCGAGACGTACGAGGAGGTCAAGAAATTCACCGACGAGTATGGCTTCCCCGTCATCATCAAGGCGGCCTACGGCGGTGGCGGCCGTGGCATGCGTGTCGTGCGCGAGAACGCCGAGCTCAAGGAGTCGTTTGAGAGAGCCACCTCGGAGGCCAAGAGCGCCTTTGGCAACGGCACCGTCTTTGTCGAGCGCTTCCTCGACAAGCCCAAGCACATCGAGGTCCAGCTGCTTGGTGACAACCACGGCAACGTGGTCCATCTCTACGAGCGTGACTGCTCCGTCCAGCGGAGACACCAGAAGGTCGTGGAAATCGCCCCCGCCAAGGACCTCCCCGTCGAGACCCGCGATGCCATTCTTGCCGACGCTGTTCGTCTGGCCAAGTCGGTCAACTACCGTAAGTCTTGCTTTGTACTATTTTCCGTCGCAAGGAGAACCCCAGCTTTTGGTGGTTCGGTCTTTCCTGCACGAACCCTAACCCTTACATACAACCACCTTTTCGAACCCTCTCTCAACACCACCCCCTGAACTCAAGAACAACGCAACTAACAGGGTAAAACAGGCAACGCGGGAACCGCCGAGTTCTTGGTTGACCAGCAAAACCGCTACTACTTCATCGAGATCAACCCCCGCATCCAGGTCGAGCACACCATCACCGAGGAGATCACGGGCATCGACATCGTTGCCGCCCAGATCCAGATCGCTGCCGGAGCATCCCTGGAGCAGCTTGGTCTTACCCAGGATCGTATTCATACTCGGGGATTTGCGATTCAAGCGCGTATCACTACGTCAGTGCTCTTCTCTTTTTTTCTCTTTTTTCTCTTTTTCTCTCCTTTTTTTCCCGATTTTCTTTTCACTAACTTTCATCAGCGAGGATCCGGCGAAGAACTTCCAGCCGGACACGGGCAAGATCGAGGTCTACCGCTCGGCTGGTGGCAACGGTGTGCGTCTCGACGGTGGCAACGGCTTTGCCGGCGCCGTCATTACCCCTTACTACGTAAGTCACATCTCGAGATTTCATCCCCACCCACAGAGGAGTGACAGAGCTAACAATGCGGCCAACATCTAGGACTCCATGCTTGTTAAAGTGTCGTGCCACGGTTCTACATACGAGATCGCAAGACGCAAGGTGTTGCGTGCTCTGATCGAGTTCCGGATCCGCGGTGTCAAGACCAACATCCCCTTCCTTGCCTCGCTGCTCACCCACCCTACCTTCATCGAAGGAAAGTGCTGGACCACCTTCATCGATAACACACCTGAGCTCTTCGACCTCGTCGGCAGCCAGAACCGTGCCCAGAAGCTGCTGTCCTACCTTGGCGACATGGCCGTCAATGGCTCCAGCATCAAGGGCCAGATCGGCGAGCCCAAGTTTAAGGGCGACATCATCATTCCCGACCTGTTTGATGAGGCTGGACACAAGATCGACGTCTCGGAGCCTTGCACCAAGGGCTTCAGGCAGATCATCCTGGAGCAGGGCCCCAAGGCCTTCGCCAAGGCCATCCGCGACTACAAGGGCTGCCTGCTCATGGACACCACCTGGCGTGATGCCCACCAGTCTCTGCTCGCCACCCGTGTGCGCACTGTTGACCTCCTGAACATCGCCAAGGAGACCAGCCACGCCCTCCACAACCTCTACAGCTTGGAATGCTGGGGTGGCGCCACCTTCGACGTCGCCATGCGCTTCCTCTACGAGGACCCGTGGGACCGCCTCCGCAAGATGCGCAAGCTCATTCCCAACATTCCCTTCCAGATGCTGCTGCGTGGCGCCAACGGTGTCGCGTACTCTTCGCTTCCCGACAACGCCATCGACCACTTCGTCGAACAGGCCAAGAAGAACGGTGTCGACATCTTCCGTGTCTTCGACGCCCTGAACGACATCGACCAGCTCGAGGTCGGCATCAAGGCTGTGCAGAAGGCCGGAGGTGTGTGCGAAGGTACTGTCTGCTACAGCGGCGACATGCTCCAGAAAGGCAAGAAATACGATCTTGAGTACTATCTGAGCCTCGTCGACAAGCTTGTCGCCCTCGACATTGATGTCCTCGGTATCAAGGATATGGCGGGTGTCCTCAAGCCCCATGCGGCCACCATCCTTATTGGCTCCATCCGGAAGAAGTATCCCGACCTGCCGATCCACGTCCACACCCACGACTCGGCCGGTACCGGTGTTGCCTCCATGGTTGCTTGCGCCATGGCTGGTGCCGACGCTGTCGATGCCGCCACCGACAGCCTGTCCGGCATGACCTCCCAGCCTAGCATCAACGCCATCCTCGCTTCGCTGGATGGCACTGACAAGGACCCTGGCCTCAACGTGCACCACGTCCGCGCGCTCGACACCTACTGGTCCCAGCTCCGCCTTCTCTACTCGCCTTTCGAGGCCCACCTCACAGGCCCCGACCCCGAGGTCTACGAGCACGAGATTCCGGGTGGCCAGCTCACCAACATGATGTTCCAGGCTTCCCAGCTTGGCCTCGGCTCGCAGTGGCTCGAGACAAAGAAGGCCTACGAGCATGCCAACGACCTCCTTGGCGACATTGTCAAGGTCACCCCCACCTCCAAGGTTGTTGGTGACCTGGCCCAGTTCATGGTGTCCAACAAGCTCTCGCCCGAGGACGTCAAGGCCCGCGCCGGCGAGCTTGACTTCCCCGGCTCCGTCCTCGAGTTCTTCGAGGGTCTGATGGGCCAGCCGTACGGCGGCTTCCCCGAGCCGCTCCGCACCAACGCCCTCCGCGGCCGCCGCAAGCTCGAAAAGCGCCCCGGTCTCTTCCTCGAGCCCATCGACTTTGCCGCCGTCAAGAAGGATCTCGGCCGCAAGTTTGGCGGCACCGTCACCGAGTGCGATGTGGCCAGTCACATCATGTACCCCAAGGTGTTTGAGGACTACAGGAAGTTTGTGGCCAAGTTCGGCGACCTCTCGGTCCTGCCGACCAAGTACTTCCTCTCCAAGCCCGAGATTGGCGAGGAGTTCCACGTGGAGCTTGAGAAGGGTAAGGTGCTCATTCTCAAGCTGCTGGCCGTTGGCCCGCTGTCCGAGAACACCGGCCAGCGCGAGGTGTTCTACGAGATGAACGGCGAGGTCCGCCAGGTCACCGTCGACGACAAGCAGGCCTCGGTCGAGAATGTCAGCCGGCCCAAGGCCGATCCCACCGACTCGAGCCAGGTCGGCGCCCCCATGGCTGGTGTCCTGGTCGAGCTGCGTGTGCACGACGGCACCGAGGTCAAGAAGGGCGACCCGCTTGCTGTGCTGAGCGCCATGAAGATGGTACGACACCCCATCCTAACCTCCCCTTTAACGTCATGACAGCAATTGCTAACCCATGTTTACAGGAAATGGTCATCTCGGCCCCGCACAACGGTGTGGTCTCGCAGCTCCTGGTGCGCGAGGGCGACTCGGTCGACGGCTCCGACCTCGTCTGCCGCATTGTCAAGGGCGACAAGAAATGAGCGGCGGCTGCAGCAGAATGCGGAATTCGTCAGCAGCGAGCTCGTCGTTCATTGAACCTCGCCCGGCAGACAGTATACCGTCTGTGCCGCCATGCTCGTTGAGACAATCCAATCGGGCAAGGTATGCGGAGAGAAAGCAGGCGAGGGCGAGGCAGGGGCGGGATAAACTAGGCGGGAGAGGGCGGCGTCGTTTGTGATACACATGACACCCAAAGGAGCGGACTCCTGCGCGGGGGAGTATACGCGGGACCCCACGGCAGGAGGATTCGTGTCTGGAGGGTTGACTACCGCAGGTAGCTTCCTTAGAGTAGGCAAATTCATACTCTGATCCTTATCACTAGTTGATTGGCGTGCTGTGACTTGATTGTTGATTCTCTGAGGCTCATTACTGGGGCTATTCTCTGAATGTTATCTCCCCCATCTTCTCGCCTTTCTCTTCCTTTCGTTTGTTCTTTCCATCGTTTCTTTTCCTCGTTCTTCTTCTTCCTCCTTTTCTTCAAGCTTTTCTTTCCTTCCTTCTTGCTTTCTTTTCCTTCCTTTTTCTTTTCCCTCCTTCCTTCTTTTCCTCTCTTCTTTCTTTTCCTTCCTTCTTTCTACGTCCCTCTTCTTTCTCTATCTCCCTTTCTTTCCATCTCTTCCTTTTCCCCACCCTTTTCCTCTTTTCACATTTCCTTTCTTTCCACATCTCCCTTCTTTCCACATCTCCCTTCTTTCCACATCTCCCTTCTTTCCACATCTCCCTTCTTTCCACATCTCCCTTGTTTTCCTCCCTCTCCTTCAAACTTCAGCTGTTCCGCCCCAATCCCAACTTGACACAGACACTCTCTGGACCAAACCACCCGTTCATCAAACCATTAGCTTATCGAGTCATCACTCATCTACATCTCAGTCTTGTAGGTCATTCCTCCTCAAAGATATCAATTCGTCAAGTCACCAGCAATCTCCTCGCCCAGCCTCGAGATCGCGGAGATAGCCGTATTCGAGCTCCAGTCCAGCCAGAGTGGAAAGGAGCATGGGCCTGGAACGCCGACAGGACAACGTGGACAAGTTCAAATGGTAATGGATATTGGTTTCAAGAGTTGTTGCATGTCCTAGGGGGTGGTCATCGAATATTTGGCACGATCAAGGCAGAGCATCGGAGCAACACAAGCATCAAGACAGAGTCAACCGCAAAGTCGAATAACGAGACGACCAAAGTATCATACATGTAGTGTAGTAGCACAGGGAATATCCCCCGCCGTGCGCATCAGCAGCAGCGTCCCAAAGATCCGCAGCTCTAAAAATCATCCACCCCAACCTCCACTTCCGCGCCTGCATCTCATCGTTTCCCCTTTTCCTCCCAAAAAAGACGGCTATGAAACCAGATCAAGGGCCACCACTTTCACCGGCTTGTCCGGCTCCGTAGGGACCTCGAACGGAAAATACCAGCGATGCTGGAGAGGGTCGAAAAGGCAGGGGCACTCGAACACCACCGGGGCAACCTTCTAGAAGCCGTAACCGGTCGGCTGGGGCGCGAACCCGTTGGCCATGTACGGGCCGGGGGACGGGGCACCAGCGCCGGCGGGGCCGGCCGTGATCATGAGGCGGTTGCCGCCGAGGATGGGCGTGTTATCCTCGACCTTCTCCTGCTCCTTTTCTTTGGCCTTGCGGGCCTCGTTGTCCGCCTTGAGCGAAGCCAGCTCCTTGGTCTGCTGGCAGAGCAGGTTGATCATGTACGGCATGGTGAAGTCGTGGAGGCCATTGCGCCACGACAGCTCGAGAATCAGGTCGGGCCGGATCAGTTCGTAGCATGCGTACAGCATGCCGACATAGCACTCGCGGTTGCCAATGTCGACGAACTATGCTCGTGTTAGTGAATGATGAGGTTAACAAAACAGGAATGTACTCACGTATCGCAGCAGCTCCTCGACGACATCGGACTTGGCGGAAATGGCCGCAGTCTCGACGGCATCCTTCCACAACTTGTCCTGCTTGGACAGGTTGATGGACTTCTCCCACCGCTTGTTCTTGCGGTAGATGCTGGCAGCGATCTGGCGGAAGAAGACCAGGTCGTGCTTCTCAAGGCGGGCGGCGAGGTCGACGGCATCGTAGTTGTCGTAGCTCTCGACAGAATCGCGGAGAGTCTTGTAGTCCTCCTCCTCGATGAGGAGGTCGTTGATGGCATCGTTGACAGTGCGCTTGTTTTGCGACTGCACATTGAGCAGGAACGGCTTGATAAGCGGCAGGTTGTCCGACTTCTGGAACATGCGGACGACGCGGTTCACGTCGATCCGAGGCGTCAGTACCTGCAGGAGATCGGTAAGCAGCGAGGGATGCTGCTCCAGGTAGAAGTTGATGGCCTTGTAGTAGATCTCCAGGTTGGCAACCTTGACCGTGATCTCCTTGAATTGCTGGTGCTCCCACGAGTTCTCGGGCCGCTCCATGACGGCAAGCGCAGCGTTGTCGAACTCGTCGTAGTGGTAGTAGCAGAAGACCAACTCGGGCCACAGGTTGGCCTCCTCGCACGCGCGGATCATCTTGGGCAGGTTCATCCTGCTCCAGAAGAGCTTGAGGTGCTCCATCAAGCGCTCGGGGTGGTACTTGGACAGGGCAATGCCCAGCTCGGTGAACATGCCCATGTGCGCACGCTCCAGGCCGAGGCCCTGCTCGAGCAGGTTGATGAGCTCGTCAAAGTAGCCATTGCGCTCGTACTGCTTGACGAGAGCCTGGAGCTGCTCGGCGTCGACGATGAGGTTGAGACCGCAGATCTGGGCAAGACGGAACTCCTTCTTGCCGACGCACGCCTCGTGAACCTCCTTCCAGACCTTGATGTTGTTGGCCTTGCGCGCGCAGTCCACAGCGGCCTGGTAGTCGCCGAGGTGAACGAGGGTAGTGGCGAGCTTGGCCCAGTTGGAGATGCTCGTGTAGAAGATCTTAGCCGCCTCGAAGAGCCCCTCCGCATACGCCTTGTCTCCCGACTCCTCAATGTTGGCCACGTTGGTCGCCCGCAAAAAGTCTTCGAGCTCCGAGAGCTGATCGAGACGCGCGAAGCAGAAGGCGAGGGCGGTGTCGATGGCGGGCTCGCGGAGCGTCTTGCGGGCCATGCGCAGATACTTGATGAGCTCCTCGTTCTTGCCTGCCGCAACCGCGATCTCAATAACCTCGTCGTAGTTCTTGGGATCCTCGGCCTTGATGTACGAGTCGATGGAATCGCTGACGCGGAGGCCATCCAGCTGAGCCTTGGCAACCTTGCTCCAGACCTGCGGGATGTCGACCTCTTCAGCATACGCCTGGGCGCGATCGATGCTAACGACGTGCTCGACGAGGACGTTGACGGCAGCCTCCTTGTTGTCGATCTTCTTGTAGACCTCGAAGGCCTCCTCGTGCAGGCCGACCTCGATACAGACGTTGGCAATCTCGTCCGCCGAGAAGTTGTCGAGCCGGTGGATGTAGTCCATGACACGGGCCTTGTCCGCCTTGGCAGCGGTGAACATGAGAAGGTTCTGCAGGTTCTGGTTGTCGCTGAACGGGGACGGCTCCAAGACGATCTTCTCCAGGAGCTCGATGAGCTCGGCGGGGAGGTCGGCGCTCAAGAAGCACGCCACAGCCTCGGAAACCTTGGACGGGTCCGTGGACTCCGGGACAGCAGTCGAGATGACCTGGTCGACCACGGAGCGGCGGTGGAGGTTGTTCTCGCTGAGGACAAACATCCAAAGCTCCTTGTCCCCGCGCTCGAGGAGATAGCGCGCCTGGGCCTTGTACATGGCGTTCTCGTTGGTAATGTTGACCAGCTCGAGATCGTTCTGGCCCTTGCGGTAGGCGATGTAGGCCAGGTTGGGGTCCCGCTTCTCGCAGTACTTGCCGACAGTGAGCGTGTCATACTGGTCGTTCTCCTTCAGGAACCTCTCCGGGTTGTTGTTGGAGTCAATGTAGATCTTGGCCAGGGCATTGTAGACGGCCTGCTGCTGGTTGCCGGCAGCCAGGGTCGCCTCGAGGAAGGGGAGCAGCAGCTTGAGGCGGTTGCGCGTCTCGACCTCCTGAACCAGTTCGTCAATGGGAATGGACGCGGGATTGACGGTCGAAAGGAGGTTCTTGATGATGCTCTCGTCGCAGTCGACATCCAGCAACCCACCGATGACACCGGGTGTCCTCGAAGGGTTGACCTGCTGCACGTAGATCTCGATCGACTTGAACTGTTGGTGCTGGTAGAGGTACAGGACCAAGTCATGCACAAAGTTGAAGCGGTCGCAAACGACCATCAAGGGCAGCATCTCGCTGAGCTTGGCTTCCTTGAGGAAGTTCTTGACCTTCTCCGGGTTGTAGACGCTGTTGTCGCGGCAGACACGCTCGACCTCGCGGATCTGTCCCATCTTGGTGGCCGCTTCGATGTACTTGAAGACGACTTCGGGGTCCTCGCTGACGTTGACGATGCTGCCCAAGAAGTAGTAGAGGCCTTCAGCAGTCTTGTACTTCTCGAACAGGTCGATCAAGCGCTGGGCACCAAGGAGCTCAGCGTACTTAGTGGCGATCTGGACCACAGATTGGAGGTTCTGGCGGATGTTGTGCTTCATCATGGCGTCCAGGCAATCGATGGACTGCTCGACAGAGAGACGGCCAAAGTACTCGATGAGCCAGTCGGGGTTGAAGTTGGGCGCGCCAGCGATGTTAACGACGACGCGCTTGATGGCGGCAGGATCCTCGTACAACTCCATAGCCTTCTGCAAGAGACCTGCTTGCTCGCAGAGAGTGGCAATGCGGGCCTTGTCGAAGTAGGAGAACATGTCATTTCCGAGAATGGCATCGGCAACCTGCGGCGCATTGATCAGGTTCATCTCCAGAAGGCGGGTCTGGAGATTGGCCTGCTCAGGCTTGTTATCCTTGAGGGCGTCGAGGAGGAAAGCGGTGGCTTGTTGGACCATGCCCTGAGACTGGAAGATGTCCACCACGCGCTCGAGGTCGACCAGCGATCCACCTTCATGGTTGGCCAGGGATGTCGCAAACTCGGCACCCTTCTCGGGGTTGACGCGGACGATGTGTTGGAGGAGCTGCACGAAGTCGGGCTGGTAGCTGACCTGGGCGCAGTACGGCAGAATCTTCTCAAACTGGCCGGTCTCGGCAAAGCCAGCAACGACCTTGTGAGGCACATTGGCCTTCAGGTAGATAGCCAGCGCCATGGCCATGTCATGAGGGCGAACCATGTCACCAAGCTGCTCCGAGCACTCGAGCTTGTTTTCACCGAGCCACTTTTGCAGCAGCTGCTTCCGGTTTTGGGCGAGCACGGGCTGGGCGAGCTCAATGGTTTCGTGCTGGTTGAGCGACCCCTTGTCGAGAAGCATGCCAAAGTACTGGAGGATATGCGACATCTGCCCCGGCTGTTGAGGGAGCCGCTTGAATCGCTCTATGGTCTGCGGCGTCCGCAGGAACCCGCGGGGCGAGTTGGCCGCAACCTTGGCGGCTTCTTGGTAGTTGGCATTGGTGAAGAGCTGCTCGAAGCGCTGCTGGTAGAGGTTGTCGGCGCCGGGGAGACCGGCACGCGAAGCCAGCTTGAGGGCCAACTCGGTGCCGTGGCTCTCGAGAACATAGGACACGATCGTGTTCTCGTCGGCGCTGACGAAGAGAACCTGGCCCTTCCGGTTGATGCCGAGAACGCCGCTCGAATCCTTGTCGCCGCAGGCTGTGAAGATGGTCTCGCCCGAGATGCGGTTCATGAAGATACATGTCGCCGTCTCGAGATCGTAGAGGTGGATGAAACCATACTTGGTGATCAGATAGATGATGCCGTACTTCTGCGAGACTTGGAGCGCAACCGGGAAATCGTTGGCGGCTTCCGGCGGGAAGAAAACGTCGACTGCCTTCTTAGAGAATACGGGGTTCGTCTCGGGGTGGTCGACCTCAACAATGTGCAGTTTCGCGCCAACGGCGGTCCGGACAGCAAAGGTGAACAGCTTGGTGTCCTCGGGTGCGCCGTCTAACCGGATCGTGCCGAATGCGGCGGCGTGGCCCTCGATCGCCTGGCTGATACCGCGGTCTTTGGAGTACAGCTGCATGGCACCGACGACGCGGCCTTGTTGCTGCGAGATGCCGACCACGACCATCCACTTGCCGTCCGCACTCGTCCGGTAGTTGATGATCTGGTTGTTCTGTGCATTGTTAGTACCCGCCGGTTTATCCGACCAGTCCTGGAGCACCTACCTGAAGATTGGTATTGCGATCAAACACCTTGACGGGCGACGCTTGTGTGGGATCAAACACGTCCCAGTGGTAGATGGCGGTTTCTGTGACCAAGCCCAGCGTTGACTCGCTGATCCACTTCCAGAACGCAACGTCCTCACTCATGGTGGTCGACTTGAGCTTCTGCTTCTGCTCGAGATCGAAGATCTGAAGTGTCCGTGATTGAGCCTTCAACGCAATAACCTGGCGCGACCAGTGCATTATGGCGCTGTCGGCCTTGATGGGCCGGCGGATGACGTTGTTGCCATTCTTGAGATCGACGATAAGGACTTCGGGGGATGACGCCTCGTCCTTCTTGTCCCGGAGACAGATAAAGGAGTCTGATTCTAGGGTCTGTCATGGAGGCCAGAGGTCAGCAAGGGTAGGATGACGAAGACGACGGAAAGCTAGTGCGCGAGATGGGATCGTACGCAGGAGTTGAAGGTGATCGCCGTCTGGTTAACGCCCAAGCTGCTCAGCTGGAGCAGCTCCTGGAACTTGATGGGCAATGCCGGCGCCATGGTGAACTTGAAGCGCTCGGCTGCGCGGGGTGATGAAGAGTAGCAGCCAACTTGTCAAAAGTTGCTGGGGGGCGGATGGAGAGTCGGGAAGCTTGGGAAGGTGACGTTGAAAGGGGGCAGAAATCGGTGGAGTCTGGTCGGGACACCGGCGAAACGAAAGGCGGAGTCGCGAATTACGATACCCGCAACCAGGGCCGCTCAATTAAAGAGGAAATCGATTGAGCAAGGAAAAGCAGGCTCTCGAGAAGGCGCTGGTGCTGGTGCAAGGAGTGGAAGCGTCGTTGTTCGTGGTTGGGTGCTCGTTGCCTGATGCGCGCAGTCGAAGGAAAATGAAAGCTCTCGCCCTGGTTTGTTGTGTGGCAGGCGCCAGATGCGGGTACTTTCTGAGTGATCTGTTAAGAGCAAGGAGCTGCAGGAAGGTTCATTCCTCTCTCTGCCAGGCTTGCCAGGGGGAGCGTCAGCTTGCAGGGATGCCGTATCTGGCTTAGCGGAATTATGTCTCCAGGACACCAATCAGACCCCACTCTGCCAAAGAGCAAGCAAGGTGCTGCGTCTCTTATCGATAAGGTTTTTTTGGCAAGAAAATTGGCAAAAGTTCTGCGGGCAGATTGCTGCGACAACTGCTGTCCCGCTGCAAACAACTGCCACAAAGCCGGGAAACCGCCTGCAAACTTACCAAATATGGGTGTTGGACGTCGCATGAAGAAACAGGGCCCTCCCGAGCCTCTGTCGGAAGCACACTTTGCCAACCTCAAGCGGAAAAAGGGACTCCCTGTCGACGACACCCCCGTCGAGTCCCCCTCCAACAAGAAGCGTCGCACAGCTGCGAAGCCCGAGAAGCCGAGCAAGAAAGCCCGTGGGGAGACGGCGAAGGATGTTGCCGCGCCGAAGCCCGCAGGGAAGCAAGCCAATGGCTCCAAGAAGGCACCGGGCAAGGTGAAGCCCAAGAAGGCCCCCGAGCCCGAGCTCGACTCGGACGAGGAGATGGACGATGAGTTTGGAGCTTCCGACCTGGATATTGTCAGCGGTTCCGACTTGGATGAGGAGAAGCTCGGGGACGACTTCCTGGGCACCGACGACGAATCGGTCTACGACTCGGACCACGACAACACCAAGAAGGAGAAGTTCGTCTTCTCTGACGACGAGGAGGACGACGATGAGGACAGAGAGGAGAAGTTGACAGCCGCCAACATCGAGGGTCTTTCGAGGAAATTGGACCAGAAGCTGGCACGGGAAGCGGAGGAAAACGAGGCGGAACTGCGCGATGACGCCCTGCAGACCAACATCGACGGCGACAAGCCCCAGGTTCTGGGCGACGAGGACGAGGAGGACGAGCTGTCGTCCAAGACACAGGGTCTGCTGGCGCCTGACCTCCAGATGCTGAGGACCAGGATAACAGAGACCATCCGGGTGCTGGAGGACTTCTCCAATCTTGCAGAGGACGGGCGGAGCAGGACTGAGTATACCACACAGCTGCTGAAGGACGTCTGTGCTTGTACGTTTCCCCACGTTCATTGTTTGGTGTCTCAAATCACGAGCACTGGTGCTGACGTTGGATTCCAGATTATGGCTACAACGAGTTCTTGGCAGAGAAGCTCATGTACGTTTTGAGATCTTTTATTCCACACTGTGGGGTTGAAGCATCAGCTTGCCTTGAATGCGACGCCGGTGTATCAGACAGATGACTAACCTCTTGCAGGAACCTCTTCCCGCCCAGGGAGGCGTTCGCTTTCTTCGAAGCCAACGAGGTACGTTAAGTGAATAGGGGGTTCGTTTCTGTCCGTAACTAATGAGGGAATAGAGCGCTCGCCCGGTCGTTATCCGCACAAACACCCTCCGGACACATCGTCGCGATCTTGCGCAAGCTCTCAGTTAGTAACACTCTTGCCCTGCGAAGAGAGTTTCTCTAACCAGCCCCTCTAAGTCAACCGTGGTGTCACGCTGGAGCCTGTCGGCAAGTGGTCCAAGGTTGGTCTGCAAGTGTTCGAGTCAAGGTATGTGTTGATTCCGCGGCCATGGTCAGTTGCAAAGTCTAACCTGGTATTAGCGTACCATTGGGTGCTACACCCGAGTACCTGGCTGGCCACTACATTCTGCAAGCCGCATCTTCGTTCCTCCCCGTCATGGCGCTCTGCCCCCAGGAGAACGAGCGCTGCCTTGATGTAAGTTCCTGAATTCCCTGCTCCAGCCACCAGAGTGCTAACCTCGTTGTCCCCTGTAGATGGCCGCAGCTCCCGGTGGTAAGACGACGCACATGGCGGCGCTGATGAAGAACACTGGTGTCATCTTCGCCAACGATCCCAGCAAGACTCGTGCCAAGGGTCTGATTGGCAACATCCACCGCCTCGGCGCTAGGGTAGGGACGACCCGCTGAATCTCGATTTAGTTTTTGGCTAACCTGGAGATGTAGAACGTCATTGTCTGCAATTACGATGCGCGCGAGTTTCCTCGGGTGATGGGAGGGTTTGACAGGGTGTTGTTGGATGCGCCATGCTCCGGTTTGTAGCAATACTGTTGGGGTCTGTTTTCACTGCTAACGCAAGACATAGGAACTGGTGTCATTGCCAAGGACCCTTCGGTCAAGACCAACAGAGACGAGAAAGATTTCCAACAATTACCCCACATCCAGAAGCAGCTGCTCCTGGCGGCCATCGACTCGGTCAACCATGCCAGCAAGACGGGTGGCTACCTTGTCTACTCGACATGTAGCGTTGCGGTTGAGGAGAAGTGAGTCCGAGGGCAATCGGTGCGCCAAACATAAATATGCTGACCCTTCTCGCAGCGAGCAAGTCGTTGCCTACGCACTGAGCCGTCGGCCCAATGTCAGGCTTGTTGAAGTAAGCACTTGACACAATTACGTTTTTGAATCATGGCTCAACAAATGCTGACTCCTATATCAGACCGGTCTCCCCTTCGGCAAGGAAGGTTTCACGAGCTTCATGGGCAAGGCGTTTCACCCCAGTCTCAAGTTGACGCGGAGGTACTACCCCCACCTGTACAACGTCGACGGGTTCTTCGTCGCCAAGTTCCAGAAGGTCGGCCCGACACCAGGCAATGCGGTCCTTGCCAACGGCAAGAAGGACAAGGAAGCCGCCAGCATGAAGGCTGCCAGCGAGAGCGAGGGCGAGGTTGTCGACAAGACGCCTCTCGCCGCGGAGGGAGATGAGGAGGACGACGACTTCGGCGGGTTCGATGACAACGCGGATGAGGATTACATCGAGCGCGCGAAGCGTAATGCCATGAGGAGACGTGGTCTGGATCCCAGGGCTCTGAAGAAGGGGCAGGAGAAGAAGCCGGCCAAGGAGGCGGAGGCGGCCTCGGCAGACGAGACCGTCAAGGAGAAGTCCAAGGACAAGGTGAAGAAGCCGGCCAAGGAGGCTGAGGCACCGAAGGAGGCATTGAAGGAGAAGAGCCAGGACAAGCCAAAAGAGAAGGCCAAAGACAAGCCGAAGGAGAAGAAGGTGAAGTCGAAGGGCAAAGAGAAGAAGTAGGCGCCACCAAATAATAGACTGTATTCCTGCCAAAGTTGCAGCAGGTTGTGGATAACGACGTGATACCATCTCTGCCACACGAACGATCTCAGTGAACAGAACTCGCCCAAAGACCGACTGTTGATGTGCAGCAGGAGGTGCAGTCCATGACATGCAGTGGCCCAGGTGACAGAGCATGTACTCTGTCAATCTCGTCGTCCCACTCCTCCGCTTAGCGCTGCGGTTTCACATCCAGCGCCTTGATCTCGGACCAAGTGACAAGGCGATGGATGGACTGCAACACCACGACTCATGCGGGAACGAGGTGACCGATTGGTTCCAGCCAAGATCCTTCAACAAGTTTTCAACACCAAGCACATCCGAGACTCGCTCCCTGGGAGAAGCTGAGGCAGTCACAATGGATTTGCTTCCACTGCCCCAAGCAGGCCCCAGTTGGCAGCAAACTCAAACAAGCACTAAATCAAATCGGATGGCGAGCTGCAAGGACGCAGGGCACGCACAGCAAGCACGACACTAATAACCAAGAAAGGCAGATGATATGTACGTCCAATCATTGCGGCCCTTCCCACGGCGAGCAGGGAAGAACCGCACCCAAGATCGAGCGCCGAAGTCAGAGACTCCGTCCCTCTCCATTCTGTTCGAAAACCTACGATTTGGTCCTGGGCCACAAACCGACTGCGTGAACAGCCGGGGACCTCGTAAATCGCGTTGGAGCTAGTTCCGAGAATGTGAAAATTTGCGTTGTTCAATGGAGAGGAAAAGGAAAAGGAAATCGAAGGGCGGAAATTTTTTGGTGGTTTTGAAGACGTGGTGGGTGGGGCTGTGTGGCTACGTCGGAGCGCTGTGGCGTCGGAGGTGCAGAGAGCGGATCTAAACTGTGGCGCATGCCCGCTGTGCTGTTCCAAGCTCGGCCGCGGGTCCGTTCGGCTGCCAATCAAGCAGGCCGCAAGCAGCCGAGCCGCATTGATTCATTCCAAGTTCCATGTGTCAAACGTCGGGCGATCGGCGCCATACCCAACTCTGACGGTCTTCTTCCTCTTTTTTGTCGCTCGTTTACTATTTTCTCGAGACAACGTCTTTTTAAGGGACACTATCAAAGACAACAACCCACCATGAACCCGGTGCAGACCCTCCCGCGGTTCCTGCTCCCGCGCCTGAGCTGGACCACTCCGCTGTCGACCATCCCGGGAGCTTCCGCCGTCGTCTTCCAGCAGGCCAGGGACACGGCCAAGAGGGCAGGATGGCAAGACTCGCCGAGGAGGTCCATTCACACCACGGGTGTGGCCTCCATGAAGAGGCGTGGTGTTGTCCTGGGAGAGAAAAGCAGCAACATCGCAACCAGGACTCCAAGCAGCATCGTCCGCAACCCTGCACTCCGCCACGCATTCCACGCCTCGGCAGCGCGCAGGCGCGACCACCACTTCGATACCCTCCGCTTTGTGCAGCGCCTGCAAGAAGAGGGCTTCACAGAAGAGCAGTCCGTGGCCATGATGAAGGTCCTAAACGACGTCATCGAGGAGAGGTCAGTCCCAGTCACACCCACTCGTCACCCCCCGCCACCATCTAACCCCCACCAACAAACAGCATCCAAAACCTCACCCGCACCATGGTGCCCCGCGAGGAAGCCGCCAAGACGACCTACACGCAAAAAGTCGACTTCGCCAAGCTGCGCAGCGAGCTGCTGTCGGCGGACAGCACCGAGTCCAACGCGACGCGCGCGGCGCACGAGAAGCTGACCAACGACATCGCCAAGCTGAGCAGCCGGCTGCGCGACGAGATTGGGCGCACGCAGGCGAGCGTGCGGCTGGACCTGAACCTGGAGAAGGGCCGCATCCGCGAGGAGGCCGTGTCGCAGGAGCTCAAGATCAAGGAGACCGAGACCAAGATCGAGCAGGAGGCCGCCGCGCTGCGCCAGCAGCTGGAGCAGGTGAAATTTCAGACGCTGCAGTGGCTGATGGGGGTGTGTACCGGGTTTGCGGCGCTGTTGTTGGGTGCGTGGCGGTTGTTGATGTGAGGAGCGGAGGGGGGGTTGTGTATGTTGAGAAGTTATACCAGCCAGCAAACAACAAGACTTTTTGTTGATGAGGTGGGCGTTTTTCTACGAACCCATGTTGTGGATGGATCCGATTGCCACGGCGCAGAGTCACCATCCGGACCGCAGAGATTGTCTCCAGAATCCAGCCTCGGGCACAGCACAGACAGGCAAGTCACATACGGGACATGGAGACACAAAAGTTTGGCAATCCAATTCTTGTAGCTAACCAGTAAATAAATAGAAATGACAGACCATCCCCGCGAAGGTCCGGTAAATGTATTTTCCCACCATGGACCGTTCGATATACAAATTGCGGCCACCGCTGCTCGCAGCGCCAATGATTTTTTTTCAACAAGGTCAGGCCGGTGGGACTCCTCAGGGAGAGACCCACGACCAGAAAAGAAGAGATGTTGGTGGGTGGTTGTTGTTGTTGTTTGGTGTTTTGTGTGTGCGGGGATGGGAGTGCTGCCCTCTATGTTTCCAACTATGTACCCGCGAAGGGAAAACCGAGGGAGCCAGACGCCCTGTTTTGGTTGCTTGCTTGCTTCCTCAACGGTTCTCAGATCATTGGAGACCAGAAGTGAGAAAGGTGGGTTATGGAGGGAACGTCTGGCTGACGTGTTAGTAGGGTCGCGGGCGTGAGAAGAGAAGAGAGGGAAGGGGAGGAAACTGACTTAGGCCTCGATGATGCTGCGAGCAGCGTTGTACATGGCGTGGAGGTCGCGGGTGGCCTTGGTGCAGACGCCGGCGGGGCCGTTGCAAGTCTCGGAGCGCTTCCAGCACGGCATGCCGATGAACTGGTCGCACCAGCCCGGGTCGGCGTCGCGGGCCATCTTGAGGGCGTTGCCCTGGTCGATGGTGTTGATGACGGCCGCCGCCGCGCGCTTGGCTTGCCAGCACGCGCCGCCCTCCTCGACGCACCTCTTGGCCTCCTCGCTGGCGGCGGCGCTGCCGTCGCGCTTCCAGCACGAAGAGCCGGTGAAGCGAGTGCAGAACCTGTCGGGCTCGGCCGCGGGCTGGGCGTCACGCTTCCAGCATGGCATGCCGATGAACTGGTCGCACCAACCGGGCTCAGCGTCGCGCTTCCAGCAGGGCATGCCGATGAACTGGTCACACCAGCCGGGCTCGGCGTCGCGCTTCACCGCAACGGAGGTGGTCTCGTCGCGCTTCCAGCACGGCATGCCGATGAACTGATCGCACCAGCCGGGGTTAGGCTCGGCATCACGCTTCCAGCAGGGCATGCCAATGAACTGGTCGCACCAGCCGGGATCGGCCTCGCGCTTCTGGGCGGAGTGGAAGCCGAGGGAGTTGAAGAACTTGGCGGGGTCGTCGTGGCTGGCGGCGATGGCGAGGGCCAGCTCGTGGATCTGGCGGGCGGCGATGGTGGTGGTCTCGCCGCCGGACTCGCTGCGGGTGGCCAGGTTGAGGTTGGACTTGATGGCATCGGAAAAGGCGGCGGCAGCGCGCTTGACGGTGTCGCAGGCCTGGCCCTCGGCGTGGCAGTAGCGCTTGTCTTGCTCCATGACGGCCGCGGCGTCGACCGAGACCGCGACGGCCAGGATGGTGAGGGGGAGAGTGAACTTCATGGTGTCGAAACTGGCGCAAAGGAGCGTCTCGAGTGGTTTCGAATGAATGTGTTTTCTTGAAAGAAGTCGATGACCCTTTGGGATGTCTCTGACTTGTTGATCTGGGTGAGGAGGGGAGACAAGAGACAATTGGGGCTGCAGATGATGTTGTTTTATAGACATCGAGACGAGGGCTTATTCAGGGGGTTGAGGTTATTGTGTCAATGGTGTATAGACTTGGGCACGAGGACGGTGGAGCACAAACTCGTCCTCGCCGTCTTGCCTCCCTCGTCAAAGACGACAAACAACCGTCCCGCCAGTGGACAAGGACCCTTGACCAGAGGTAAAAAAAGAGATGCGTACCAAAATTCAAGATTCCCTTGCTCTCGGGGACCACCAGCAAAGGGCTATTCAGGCCCGAATAGGGAGTTGTGTGCCTCGCCGCCCAGAGCTCGCTCCTCTCAGCGACAAAGCGTCCCGCGGATGCGCCCTGACCAAAGGCAACTTCCGCACGATACGTCACTTGACGAGGCATGGCAGCTTGGTGCCCGAGGGTTCTAGACTCGATTTGTCCTGGTTGGGGTCCCAATGCGGCCGCCGGTGTGCTTGAGTGTCGAAGGTGTCGAGGAGTGGTGGACCCCTGTTCCCCCTTATTGAGTGTTTATTCAAACCCCTTTTGGGAAGTCGTGGCTTATTCACAAAGAGAACAGCCAACCAGCTCCACGACTGTTCAACGGCGGCTAGCCTCCCTTGCTCGACAGCTTGCCGGCTGACCGGTTTGCTTCAGAACGAAATTCCATGAGAAACCCAATCTGCGCAGCCACAACGTGGTGTATGTTCCACGAAGAAGGGGCCGAGAGACAGTCGCTCGTGGTGTTCTCACTCCTCTTCAGCCGCCTGGCCACCGCGCAAAGGTTTGCATCGCTTGCTCTCAGCCTTGCTAAAATTGAGATGCAAGCTGGAATGCGGAAGGATCCATATGCTCTGTGGCCCATAGTCCCCCTCCCTCCCGTCGAGGCCCATGTGGCAACTGGGGTCGAAGAATCCGAGGTTAGGTTGTTCTGGAAGTTCCCAGCTTTCTTCAGCGCGGGAACTGATGGCGCAGTTCCCGGCACTTGCCGCCTGCTCTCAGGGCTGTCAAGGGTGCACTTCCCGTCCTCTTCGCCGATTCATCAAGGTGCGGCAAGTCCGAGCTTTCAGGCTTGTCTGGAAGGTGCGGTCCCACCGCATCTCTCGAGACTCCCTTCTGTGCTGGCCCCGGTCTTCCCAGCCTACCTAACCTAGCCAGACTCAGCACACCGGTTTCTTCTTTCTCAGAAACGGTTTGCAACGTCTCCCATGCCCTGAGCAAGCCCGGTCAGTTGAGATCGAGTCTGGACCGCCGATGCCCTCCATCACCCGCCCTCTTTCCGACTTTTCCGTCCCCAGTCGAACACCCAAGCGTCAGAGCGCCCCCTCTCAACGGTTTGCTTCAATTCCCATTCTCGGTTGAAATCCAGGCAAGGGAAGCCCCTCTTCCGACAAGCGGGATCAAAACCATGTTCTCGTTCCTTGAGGCTTTTGGCTTTCAGTCCAGACCCTGACCAAATCATCACCCTCAGATCGTCCTCTCGCTCGAGTCACAGCCCCGAGAACAAGACCGGGGAATCAACTTGGCCAAGGCAGTCTCATCCAATCCAGGCAAACGAGCCTAGAGGTCCTGGAAATTTGCAAACCTACGCCACAAAAACACGATGCCTGCACAGAGCCCCTTGGTCTTCAATCTTGGAACTTTACGCGCTGGTACTGTATTACTATGTAACATGAGTTGGAAGGCGCAGTTCGCTGCTGCCACAGATGCAGTCACAGCCGGTCTACCAAAGTGTTTTCACACACCTCTTAAAATCATAATGGTGTTTCTATTGACGTCGTCGGTTCCTTTCCGACAGGCAGCATTGCTGTTACACATTAACCAACTGTCTTTTTTACCTCGTTGTCGTTCTGTCCTGCCTGATCATGTCTTTGGTCATTCCAAACAAAGCTGTTACCGAAACTCCCCATGTTACCTGTACGCACAAGAGCCGTGCCATCCACGCGTGGCGCACAGCTCCCAGACCCTGCAGCCCCAGCAGCGAGGTGACCATTTTCCGTCACCCTCTGGAATCCCAGACACCTACCTCAGCTTCCCCGCCCCCATCATAAACCCAGAGTGCTCCCTACCACACCACCCACCTCCCTCACATCCTGCCTCAACGACCGGCTACCAGGCTGTCTCTTCAGCGTAGGGCGACACCTCGTCCGTGCTGCATGAGGCTCCCCTCGTGTCACCTCGGCATGCATCATATCAGAGCGTACTATTTTTAAACCGGTGTCACAACCTCTCGTCGTGGCCCGTTGGCTAGGCAGTGTCCCCCGGCCGTCAGTTGATGCTGCCGGCCTGCTGCGGGCTGCAGGCGCCGCCGCCGGTGTGACCACGATCAGGGGTAGGTTCCAGTTGCAAGGGGTGACTGACGAAGGGGGTCGGTGCTCTGCAATCATCGGACGTGGCTGCCGTCTCCCCTGCTGCTCACTTACCTGGTCTGGAACCTCAGGGGTTGTTGGGTGTCCTGCGCACGCCGCTTTGGGTAGTGTGAGGGCTTTTGGCGCCGGGTTGGGGCGCAAGGGCGTACTGGCTGGGCTGGTGTATTTGGCAAACTCTGCTGTTGTTGATGTCCCACTTGGGATGTTTGAGGTGGCATTTCTCAGGTTTGCCTTGAGTGTGAGGTTGCCGGGGTTCTCTCCGGGACGCAGCCACGCATCGGATGGGAGGTGATTGTTTGCATGAGGACAAAACGGGATGTAGCACTCTGCCGTTGCCGGATTGTCTAGGCTTACCTTTGGATTTGCGGGGCCTGATCGCGCCTGGAACGCTGGGTTTCTTCCTGATGTTAAACCTGGGAACGGCTGTCCCTGGTAACCTGGCGCCGGGTTGCTGGGGTTTGCTGTTCCCATGCGGTAAACCGAGCGGTATTCCCACCCACCTTGAGCATCGGCGACCAGACCCCTCTGGATAGCTGCAGGGGCCGGTTGTGGCCCAGGAACTCGGGGAGGTGGCTGGATTGACATTGACAAACCTGATGAAGGAACTTTGAGGTTGGCATGTGCTTCGTGACAAGGTGAATCCCAAGGCAGCGGCTTCCTGCGGATCATGAAGGGCGCCGTAGCCGATGAGATCTTGCTAACCCGGATGATCTCGAACGAGGGCTCCCTAGTTCCAACTCTACACAATGTTTTGAGTCTGTGAACTACATTGAGGGCCGGATGATGCCACTGCCCGCCTGTTGGCCGGCGGCCCTGCCATTGCAGTTGCTCTTTGTACATTTTTCTGGTGCGAGGTGGGAGATGAGTTGCCTGGTAAACCCGGACGTTGGCGGAATCCAATCTTGGGAAACATGAAATGTCCTCAGATGATAGTTATAGGAATTCAAAAGCAGAGAAGATTGGCCGTGATTCGCTGGATTAAGCGCGCCGCGGCTGAACAATGTCTTTGTTTCAGTCTGTTCTGCTTCAACCCAGTACCCTTTTCAATACCACATGTTCGGTTGGGTTCTTTTAGGTTCCTGTGAATCCCTTGGCCATTCAAGCAACAGTTGTTTGTTTGGTTCTTGATGACCCATGGATGGGGAATGGGGTTGGGCTTTGCTTTGTCCAGTCACTAACAACGCTCATCCTCGAGATCTCGATCAGCGCATGAGAGTCATGGGACAACGCAACCTGGGCTCTTGACGTTTGTCAACAACAGGGGCAAAGAACCTGGTCAATGACAGTACACTCTGCTGTAGTTACTTCAGACATGATTTGGCGAGTACCAGTTTCAATTGTTTCAGGTTCAGTGAAACAAATAGCAACGATGTTGTTAAGTTTGATGCAACATTCTCTTACCTGGGTAACGGCGGGTGGGATATCGGTGATTTAGAGAGGATTGAAAGCCTGTCAGGTGTGTCAAAGCCAGGGAGCCTTCCTGGTTACAGGTTCGCGGCTCACAGCGACCAGCACCATCGCCGGTCAGATGAAGCACAATACGCGTATCACCGGTTGGAACTTGAGATCGCTGTACAGCGGGCGCCATGAGGTCACGGCTCTGGCGGCGACGGGGGTATTAAGTCTTGCCCTCCGCAGGTTTGGCGAACCTTTTTGCTTCCCCTCGACGCGCCAATCGGTTTTTACAGACACCATCACCGACCTTTCAAGCTCCTTCAAGCTCCTCTTCCACCCCCTTCGCCAGCTTCCCGCCATCAGTACCCAAGTTCCTCTCTCAACCCCTTCACAACTCTCTCTTTTTCTTTTTTTCGTTCGAAAAACAACCATGGTCCTCAAGCGCCCGCAGATCTGCCGCCTCCTCGGCTTCAACAGCTGGACGGCCGTCCAAGTCTGGCTGGATAGCGTGGTCCGTCCCGCTTTTCAGGAGCTCTCCCGCGATTATCTCGAGCCTTTTGCTGCTGTAGGCATGAGGAGCCCTCCCGGCGACCGGCATATCAAGAAGTTCTTTGAGCGCTTTGTCCAAGACTTTGATCGGGCTGTGGAGCGGCGCGCGTCTGAGATTGGCCAAGGCGTGCAGTGCCATCCGCGCAAGAACGGCTGTAAGTTCATGTCTTCTACTATCCCAGAATGGCCAAGCTGAAGATTCGTTTTGTCTGATGAACTGACGCCACTACGCAGGGAACACCCGCCAACACTACGAGCACTTCATCGTTGAGGCGCTTGCCTTGGACCGTCACTCGTCGCTGCGCTCCCCGTGGAAAAACCACATCGTGGACAGGGAGTGGGCGGAGGACCCGGAGAAGCTCTTCACCAGGATGTACGAGCTCACCGAGGCCATCTGCCACAATCACTGGTACGTTCTGTTTATTGCTATCACCCCCGGCGTGGCAGTCGACCCTTTTGTGCCTTCCATTCCGTCGTCGCCCAACAAGGAACAAATTCAAAGTCAAATCGCTGACGCTTTTCCTTTCTCAGGAAGACCGCCGAAACCGAGATGTGGCCCTCGGACGACTCGGACGTCCCGTACACCAACGCAGAGGACGTTCCCACTTGGATGTGAGCATAGAGGGTTATGCGAGGGAGGGGATCGTGGACTTTTGGTCTTTGTTTCGTTTTTGTTTTTTTCCAAAGAGAGTTCAAAATCACGTCAGATTTTGCCCCGGCGGCAATGCTGAAGCAACGAAGTTTTGTTCCCCTTTTTCCTTGTGATGCTCGGATGAACGGCGCCAACGAAGAATAAAAGACAACATGGATTTTTCATCAACGATGTTGCCATCAGACTCGGAAGCAAAAGTGAAGGTGTTGCCATAAGCAAAAGAGAACATTTTGTGATGCGTCAGCCGCGAATCGAACGCGGGGCCCATCGATGGCAACGATGGATTTTACCACTAAACCACTGACGCTTCGAATTGATATCTTTTTTTACGCGAAAGGATTGAATAAGAAGGAGGTCCATGCACGACAGGCAATCGAACCCCTGTTGTACCCCCTGCCACTCTTCATTCAAACCTCACCTCGTCGTCCTTCCAGCGTAATTATGCTCGATGCTGCAAAAGTGTGGCGCGTCCAACTTTATACGAACCTATGATTCAATGTCCAACCCAGACTTTATAGTGAACTTGGAACCGAGTCAATTCCTCGATAGACGATATAGCAGACTCGGATGCACTCTAATAGCTCCAGTCTCTTTCATCCTCAGCACCTTTCTGGCACCTCCCCTCCTCCCCCTGATAAGCCCCCCCTTCTTTTTTTTTCCTCTCACAACTC
>Ga0247824_10000117_pt1 | contig 32145 bp, 30 predicted proteins | sample 13C_PalmiticAcid_FD_194412 | JGI IMG/M metagenome (GOLD analysis project Ga0247824, IMG submission 194412) | Soil microbial communities from agricultural site in Penn Yan, New York, United States - 13C_PalmiticAcid_Day48 | ecosystem: Environmental > Terrestrial > Soil > Agricultural land...
CCCAGCGACCCGAACATCGGCACCACGCGCATGCAGGGCGAGCTGCGTGCCGCCGGTGGCCAGCTGCTGTTCAAGCCGTGCAGCGAAAACCGTACCTTCGTGATCAACGACGTCGCCGCCACCGGCATCCTGCAGGAAGCCGCCAACCTCGCCAAGGATGCCAACGACAAGCTGTTCGCCGACGTCCGTGGCCGCCTCACCGGCAGCAGGCAGGCCAACAACGACGGCCAGCTGGAAGTACGCCGCCTTTACCGCCTGGAACCTTCCACCCGCGCCTGTGAAGACCCCAACTTCAAGCAGCTGACCCTGCGCGCCAACGGCCACGAACCGGAATGGGACATCAAGGCCAGCGGCAAAGGCATGGTGCTCAACCGCGTCGGCCAGGAACCCCTGCCCCTGCCCTTCCTGGAAGAAGAAGTGCCCGGCGGCGGCCTGACCCTGACCAGCGAAGCCAACGGCCAGCACGTGGAGCTGTGGGTCGCGCCACAACGCTGCGTGGATACCGCCACCGGTGCCATCCACCACCTGCGCGCCGAACTGCGCATTGACGGCAAGACCCTGCAGGGCTGCGGCTACTACGGCGGCGCACGCGACAACTGATCGCCGGGCGCTTTTATCCTGCCAGTCCGGGCGGCGAACAGCTTATACTTGGCGGTTTGTGTAAAGCCGCCGGCCGCCCATGGCCGGGATACTGGACCCTGCCATGCTACGAATCACCGAACTGAAGCTGCCCCTGGACCATCCCGACGAAGCCCTGCGTGAAGCCATCGTCCAGCGCCTGGGCATCCGCGACGAGCAACTGCTCAGCTTCAACCTGTTCAAGCGCAGCTACGATGCGCGCAAGAAGAACAGCGAACTGCTGTTCATCTACACCATCGACCTGGAAGCCAGCAACGAAGCCGAACTGCTCAGCAAATTCGCCGACGATCGCAACATTGGCCCGGCGCCAGACGTAACCTACAAGTTCGTCGGCCAGGCCCCTGCCGATCTGCAGGAACGCCCGATCGTGGTCGGCTTCGGCCCGTGCGGCATCTTCGCCGGCCTGTTGCTGGCACAGATGGGCTTCAAGCCGATCATCCTCGAGCGCGGCAAGGAAGTGCGTCAGCGCACCAAGGACACCTGGGGCCTGTGGCGCAAGAGCGTGCTCAACCCGGAATCCAACGTGCAGTTCGGCGAAGGCGGCGCCGGTACCTTCTCCGACGGCAAACTGTACAGCCAGATCAAGGACCCGCAGCACCACGGCCGCAAGGTGCTGGAAGAGTTCGTCAAGGCCGGTGCGCCGGATGAGATCCTGTATATCAACAAGCCGCACATCGGTACCTTCCGCCTGACTGGCATGGTCGAGCAGATGCGTCAGGACATGATCGCCCTCGGCGCCGAGGTGCGCTTCCAGCAGAAGGTCACCGACCTGCTGATCGAGGATGGGCAACTGACCGGCGTAGTGCTGGAGAGCGGCGAACAGCTGCACTCGCGCCATGTGGTACTAGCCCTGGGCCACAGTGCTCGCGACACTTTCCGCATGCTGCACGCCAAGGGCGTGTACATGGAAGCCAAGCCCTTCTCTGTGGGCTTCCGTATCGAGCACCCGCAAACGCTGATCGACAAGGCGCGCCTGGGCAAGTACGCCGGCCACCCGAAACTCGGTGCCGCCGACTACAAACTGGTGTACCACGCCAAGAATGGCCGTTCGGTGTACAGCTTCTGCATGTGCCCGGGCGGCACTGTGGTCGCCGCCACCAGCGAGCCAGGCCGGGTGGTTACCAACGGCATGAGCCAGTACTCGCGTAACGAGCGCAACGCCAACTCCGGCATTGTCGTCGGCATCGACCCCGAGCGCGATTACCCGGGCGGCCCGCTGGCCGGCATCGAGCTGCAGGAACGCCTGGAAGCCCACGCCTACGTGATGGGCGGCAGCAACTACCAGGCCCCGGCGCAGCTGGTGGGTGACTTCGTCGCCGGCCGACCGTCGACTGCGCTGGGCAGTGTCGAGCCGTCCTACAAACCGGGCGTGACCCTGGGCGACCTGGCGCCGAGCCTGCCGGACTTTGCCATCGAGGCCATTCGCGAGGCACTGCCGGCGTTCGACCGGCAGATCAAGGGTTACAACCTGCATGATGCAGTGCTGACCGGGATCGAGACCCGCACCTCGTCGCCGCTGCGCATTACCCGCGGTGAGGACTTCCAGAGCCTGAACCTGAAGGGGCTGTTCCCGGCGGGTGAAGGGGCCGGGTATGCAGGCGGGATCCTGTCGGCCGGGGTCGATGGGATTCGCATTGCCGAGGCGGTGGCGCGGGATATGCTCGGCCTCTGATCCTTTGTTGCCTGCGAGGGCCTCTTCGCGGGTAAACCCGCTCCCACAGGTACTTCACAGGTATTGAAGACTGTGAAGTACCTGTGGGAGCGGGTTTACCCGCGAAAGGGCCACTGCAGACATCAGAAAAATCCACAGCAAATATCAGACTTCCCCTCCCCACTCCTTCCCCATCTGCATCTAGGCTTCCCTCAGCCCAGCCAGTAACACCATATAACAAAAACGAATATAGTTTTTGTTTGAAAGCATATCGTCACAGGCTAGGGTGTATGCCCGTTCCATCTTAACTGCTCATGGAGAGCCTATAGCCCGTGCGTAGCCTGTTCACCCGCTTCTTCCAGCTCGAAGCCGCCAGCGGCCTGTTGCTGATCGCTGCAGCCATCCTGGCCCTGGTCATCAACAATTCGCCGCTTTCCTACCTGTACAGCGGCCTGCTCGACGTGCCCGTCGCCGTCCAGGTCGGCGCGCTGCAAATCGCCAAACCGCTGCTGCTGTGGATCAACGACGGCCTGATGGCGCTGTTCTTCCTGCTCATCGGCCTGGAGGTCAAGCGCGAGGTGGTCGACGGCCACCTGTCCAAGCCCTCCCAGGTGATCCTGCCTGCCACCGCCGCCGTGGGCGGCATGGTGATCCCGGCATTGCTCTACTGGTTCATCAACCGTGACAACCCGGCAGCCGTGGCCGGCTGGGCGATCCCTACCGCCACCGACATCGCCTTCGCCCTCGGCGTACTGGCCCTGCTGGGCAAGCGCGTGCCGGTGTCGCTGAAACTGTTCCTGATGACCCTGGCGATCATCGACGACCTGGGTGCGATCATCGTCATTGCCCTGTTCTACTCGGGTACCCTGTCGAGCGTGTCACTGCTGCTGGCCGCCGCCTGCCTGGTAGTGCTGGTGGCCATGAACCGGCTTGGTGTGGTCAAGCTTGGGCCGTACATGGTCGTTGGCCTGATCCTCTGGGTCTGCGTGCTCAAGAGCGGCGTGCATGCCACTCTGGCCGGTGTTGCCCTGGCCTTGTGCATCCCGCTGCGCACGCGCCATGCCGAACGCTCGCCACTGCTTGCCCTGGAACACGCCCTGCATCCCTGGGTCGCCTACGCCATCCTGCCACTGTTCGCTTTTGCCAATGCCGGTGTATCGCTGGCAGGCATGACCGTAGAAAGCTTCACCCACCCGGTGCCACTGGGCATCACCGTCGGGCTGCTGCTGGGCAAGACCGTGGGTGTCTTCGGCCTGACCTGGGTCGCGATCAAGCTACGCCTGGCCGCGCTGCCTGCCGGCGCCAGTTGGGGGCAATTGCTGGGTGTGGCGATACTTTGCGGTATCGGCTTCACCATGAGCCTGTTCGTTGGCTCGCTCGCCTTTGTGCCTGGCAGCAGTGATTACGCCGGGATGGACCGCATGGGCATTCTCACAGGCTCGTTCTTCGCCGCCGTGATCGGCTATGCGGTAACCGCCATGGCCAGCCGCAAGCCCAACGTCGGCTGACCTTGCCGCAGCATGAAAAAACCCCGACTGGCGAGCGCCATGTCGGGGTTTTTCTTGTTGGGCTACGGTCAGCGCGTGACGCGGCTGGTGCCATCGACAGTCATGATGCGCACGCGGTCGCCAACGCGGAAGATCTCGTTCTGCTGCACGGCCTGCACATAGGCACGCATGCTGCCATCATCCTCACGCACGGTGATTTCGACACCTTGGGTACGAGTCAGGCCTTCTTCGGCGGCGGAACCGGCCAAGCCACCGGCAACGGCACCGATCACGGCGGCAACGATGCTGCCACGGCCACCACCCACGGCGCTGCCGGCCACGCCACCGACGATGGCGCCCGCGCCACCACCGATCGGGGTCTTGGTGCCCTCGATCTTGACCGGGCGCAGGGACTCGATGGTGCCCATGCGCACGGTTTGCACGCGGCGGGCCTCATCACGGGAGTAGCTGTCACCGGTCAGGCTCGAGGCACAGCCACCCAGCAACAGCGACATGGTGGTAAAGGTCGCCACCAGCAAAGCGGATTTACGCATGGGTAAAGTCTCCATAAGTCAGGTGCTCATTAGACGCTGCACGTTGACGGCTGTCACGGTACAAACGTAATAAAATTGTTTTCATTCAGCCAACGGACAGCCTGCGTAGCTGTGTCGAGGCCTTTCAAGTGAGACCAAGGATAGCCATGGATTACTTCATCGTCGTGGTCACCACCGTTGCGGGGCTGTACTTCCACTGGTGGCTTTATGTGCGCATGCGCCGCTGGATGGACCGTGATCTGGCATTGTCGCTGGCTGGGGCGGACCCTCGAAAACGCGCTTATATGCTGCAACGGCTGGAGCAGGCACGGGTGGAGAAGGTGGGGCGCAAGCAGTTGGCGGGGTGGTTGGAGCGGGAGGCTGCGGGGTATTCGGGGTAGCTGATGGAATGCGGGGGCTGCTGCGCAGCCCTTTCGCGACACAAGGCCGCTCCTACAGGGGGCCGCGTCAGTTGCCGGGACCGCGATCCCCTGTAGGAGCGGCCTTGTGTCGCGAAAGGGCCGCAAAGCGGCCCCGACAATCTCAGGGCGCCAACCGCTCCCGCAGCCATTGCCCATCCACCAGGCGGTAGTTCAGTCGGTCATGCAGGCGGCTGGCCCGCCCCTGCCAGAACTCGATACGCTCAGGCAGCAACCGATACCCACCCCAATGCTCCGGGCAATGCGGCTGGGTGTCGGAGAAGCGCGCCTCGGTGGCCTTGACCAGCCCCTCCAGTTCCTCGCGACCGGCAATCACCTGGCTCTGCGGCGACGCCCAAGCCCCCAGGCGACTGCCCAGCGGGCGCACCTGGTAGTACGCGTCAGACTCCTGGGGCGTGACCTTTTCCACCCGCCCTTCGATGCGCACCTGGCGCTCCAGCGCAGGCCAGAAGAAGGTCATGGCGGCGAAAGGATTGACCAGCAGTTGCTGGCCCTTGGCACTATCGTAGTTGGTGAAGAAGGTGAAACCACGCTCATCGAGCCCCTTCAGCAGCAAGATACGGCAGTGAGGGCGGCCTTCAGCATCGACAGTGGCCAAGGTCATGGCGTTGGCTTCCACCGGTGCCTGCTCGGTTTTCACCGCATCGGCGAACCACTGGTGGAACAGGGCGAACGGCTCCCCCGGAGCCTGGGCTTCGGCCAGGCCATCACGGGTGTAGTCGCGGCGCATATCTGCCAGGGATTGGGTCATTGCTGCGTTCCTTGACGATCAGTTGGTCTTCGCAGGGCTGTTGGCAGCTACTTTCTTGTCAGTGGTAGCTTTCTTGGCGACGGGCTTGGCCGGCGCGGCTTTTTTCTTGGCCGTGGTCTTGGCGGGCGCCTTGGCCTTGGCTTTTGTAACAGGCTTCTTCGCCGCAGCCTTGGTGGCCGGCTTGCTGTCGGCAGCCTTGACGGCAGGCGCCTTGACATCCTGCGCCGCCACCATCGGGGCCCGCGCCGGGGCGGCTTGCTGGTACTTGGCCAGCAGGGCGACCATGGTGTTCTGCGGGGTCAACAGCATTTCCACACGGCGGTTAAGGGCGCGGCCCTCGGCGCTGTCGTTGGCGGCGCGCGGCATTTCCGAGCCCATGCCCTTGAGGTTAAGGCGGTCACGCTGCAGGCCGCTGAGGCGGAAGATGGCCGATACCGAAGCGGCGCGCTCCAGGCTGAGCTTCTGGTTGGCGGCAGCGACACCGCTGCTGTCGGCATGGCCAAGCACCAGCACGGCGGTCTTGGCATCGCCCTCGACAGTCTTGGCCACCCGGGTAATCGGGCCCAGGGTCATCGGCAGCAGCATGTTAGGACGATCGGGGTTGTACGAACTGTCCACCGGGATGGTTACAGCCAGCACGTTGTCACGGCGCTCCAGCTCCAGCTTGCTGCCCTTGATCGCCTCACGCAGCTTGGGCTCGTACTCGTCCAGCCAGGCCTGGGTGGCCTTCTGGTCGATCTTCGGTACCACCGGCCCCTTTGCCTGCTTATCTTCACCGCCGAACGGCCACCACCAACGGCTGGCGCTGTCGGACTTGGCGTCGGCCTTGGCCACGTTTTCCGTGACGGCTTGCTTCACTTCCTGCTCGGCAACCTTGTCCGAACCGAAAGGCCACCAGCTCGAGGCGCTGTCCTTCGAGCCGTCCTGGGGGTGGCTGGCGCAGCCGGTAACGGCGGTCAGGCACAGGGCGAGTGCTAAGGTTTTGTGTGAAGACATCAGCGATACACCATGAAATAGAAAGAAATTTTGCCTACGCACTTCAGGCGTTGGCATTGAGGATAGTCAAAGGGATGGGGCAATACCCGCATTACCCGATCAAAGGCAACTGGCAAGGACACGTACCAGTTTCTGGGCTCGCGGGTCCATGAGCACATAAGGGCCAAGGGTATTGACCACGAAACCGAAGGCAACATCGTGCTCCGGGTCAGCGAAACCGACCGAGCCACCAGCGCCTGGGTGGCCGAAGGCGCGGGCCCCGAGGCCGAACGTGGCGTTGGCCACATCGGGTTGGTCGAGCATGCAGCCCAGGCCAAAACGGGTCTGGGTAAGCAGGGTGCGATCCTGGCCGAGGCTGTGCTCTCGGGTCAGTTCGTCGAGCAGTTCGGATTCGAGCAGGCTACCGTCCAGCAACCCGGCATAGAAGCCCGCCAGGCTGCGCGCATTGCCATGGCCATTTGCCGCTGGCTGCTGCATGCGCCGCCACTCCGGCTTGTTGGTACTGGTCAGGATCGCCGGCGGGTTGGTGAAGGCACGGGTCGACAGTGCCTCTGGCTCGCGCATGGTCACCTGTAGCAGGCGCTGGGCCGCAGCGTCGCCGGCGTTGCCCTTGCCACGGGCGATATGCGCTACGCGATGGAACTCATCGTCTGCCAGGCCGACATGAAAATCCAGCCCCAGGGGCCGAGCGGTACGGGCCACGATCGAGTCGCCGGGGCCACGGCCGTCGGCACGGCGGATCAGCTCGCCAATCAGCCAGCCATAGGTAATGGCGGCATAGCCGTGCTCGGTGCCGGGTGTCCACCAGGGCGTTTCGGCAGCCAGCGCATCGACCATGGTCTGCCAGTCATACAGCGCCTCGGCCGGCAGCAACTCACGGATGGCCGGCAAGCCGGCACGGTGGCTGAGCAGCTGGCGCAGGGTGATCGCCTGTTTGCCTGCTTGGGCAAACTCGGGCCAGTAGTTGGCCACCGGGGCATCCAGGGCCAGCTTGCCCTCGCCAACCAGTTGCAGGGCAGTGACGGCGGTGAAGGTCTTGGTGCAGGAGAACAGGTTGGCGATGGTGTCGCTGTGCCAGGCCTGCTGGCCATCCTTGTCGGCACTGCCGGCCCACAGGTCGACCACGGTTTCGCCACCGACCTGGATGCACAGCGCGGCGCCACGCTCCTGGGGATCATCGAACAGCGCGGCGAAGGCCTCGTGCACTGCTTCGAACTTCAGCTCATAGTGACCCTGGATCTGCACCCGCTGTTCTCCGTACGACCAATTCCGAAAATGGTGTGCATTGTTTCAGTAGTTGCGAGTTTTGCAAACTGGCTTGGGCTGGGTGGTCACTGTGGGAGCGGCCTTGTGTCGCGATGGGCTGCGCAGCAGCCCCGGCAATTTATGCAGCGCCGCTGAAATCAGGGGACTGCTCCGCAGTCCTTTCGCGACGCAAGGCCGCTCCCACAAAAAGACCGCGTCAACCTGGGCTAGGGCGTCGGCTTTTCCAGCTGGGCGCGCAGCTGGCTCATTGCCTGCAAGTTGCTCTTGCGCACGGCATCGACAAACCCTGGGTATGGCATATCGGTAATCGCCACCAACCCGAGGTGGCCGTTCTCGCCATCGAGCAGGCGGCCGCTGGCCGGCTGGTCGAGGTACTGGAACCAGTGCGCGCCAACGATCATCGGCTGCGCCAGCGCCGCCTTGAGGAAATTGCCGTAGGCCGGGCCACGGTCTTCTTCCCGCGCCACTTCCAGCGGCCCCGGCCAGAACGGCCCGCGATCGCGCGAGCCGAACTGGAACTCGGACACCAACACCGGCTTGTCCAGCTCGGCCAGGCGGGCGAAGTCGTAGCCGTCCTGCGGCTTGAGGGTATAGAAGTTGAAGCTGAGCACATCGCAGAATTCGGCGCAGGCCTTGACCGCCTCCGGCGTGCTGACGGCAAAGCGGCCGCCCAGCAGCAAGTGATTGGGCGCATGCCACTTCAACGAGTCGGCAATGGTTTTGAAATAGGTTTCGGCGAACACCTGCTGGAAGTGCTGGTAGTCACGCTCGATTTCCGGGTGCTCCGGGTTGGGCAACGGTGCCTCGAAGCCCGGGTCCTCCATCAGTTCCCAGGCCGCCAGCTCGATCCCCCAGGCCTTGGACAGCCCTTCTTGGTTGCGGTACTTGTCACGCAACTGCTTGAGGAAGGCGCGCTTGGCCGGTACATCGGTGGTCAGGCGCAAGGTACCGTAGGCCAGGCCATAACGCGCCTTTGGGTCGTTACCTGGGGCGGCCCAGGCCAGTTCGTTGTCGGCGAAATAGCCGATCAGCCAGGGGTCGTCGCGGTGATCGCGGGCGGCGATTGCCACGGCGCGCTCGGTGGCCATGGCAAAACGCGGGTCGAACGGGTCGGGCATGCGGCCCCACCAGTCCATGCCGGTGCTGATGCTGGCGTAATCCCCCACGATCGATAGCGGCAATGTGTATGGCATGCGCCTGGCCTGGCCCAGAGCCGGCTCGCTCCAGTTGCCTACCGTGTTGAAACCCCAGGCCTGCAGGCGGTCGAGCGCATGCGCCTGCCAGCGGGCGGTATCCAGCGCCAATGGCGGGCAACTGGCCGGCTGCCCTTCTACTGCGGGCGGGCAAGATTTGCCATGGGTGCGTTGCAGGTTGGCGGCATAGAAGTCGAACCAGCGCCCTTGCTTGAAGTTACGCCCTTGCGACGAAGGGTTGCCATCGTCGTTGTTGCCATCACCATAGAATGCTGCCAGTGCATCACCTTCGCCCGGCAACGCCTTGAACATCCCCTCACGCCCGGCAACGTAGGTACGCCCGCCATCCGCAGCCACTGCATTCACCCCCAGGGAATAGAACGGATGCCCCTCGGGCGTTACCAGGTACCAGCGGCCGTCACGCTTTTCGGTGCGGAAGAAGCCTTTGGCCTCGAACGCCGGGCCAGCCAGCAGACCACCGTATGCGTCCAGCTGCTGTTTGCCGCGCTCTGCCAGCCAGCCTTTGAGCTGTTGCTGTTCGCGCGCATCGGCCGCCTTGAGCTGCTCGTCATTGGCAACCTTTTCTGGCCAATGGCCGCGGGTGGACTGGCCATAGGCATCGATCAGCTCCTGATAGGCCGCCTTGTAGGGCTGGTCGTCATCCTGGATGCCCACACGTTCGATCAGCAGGTTCTGCGCCACGTTGGGGTTGGGGATACTCAGGCTGACCGACGCCACCTGCTTGAGGTCGACCGCGCCGGCGCTGCTGGTCAGCAGCAGGCGCTGGCCGCCATGGTTCCAGGGCATGGGCGGGCCGGCGCGCATGCCCTGACTCAGCGGCGAGCTGGCCGTCAGCGGTACCATCACGGTTTGTGCAGGACCGGCCGGAAGGTCAATGCGGCTGGTCAACATGCGCCCATCACTGCCTTGCACCGTGACATCCACCGTCAGCGCCCAATCCATCGCGCTTTGCAGGCGCAAGGTCAGGAACTGCCCACCGGACCAGTCCCACACACCGCTTTGCGGGCTCAGGCGCAGGGTCGGCCGCTGGGCCGGGTTGAACACCACGCGCCGCAACACTTCGCCTTCGGCCGTCTGCTCCGCATTGTACTGCGGCATGCCGGCGTTTTCGGTCGCCACGTTGACCACCGAGGCCGGGCGCACGAAGCTGAACAGCGTCTGCTGCCCAGCCAGCAAGGGCGAGCTGAACAACAAGGCGAAAACGGCGGGCAGGGTACGGCGGACCATAAGGCTGGGGCTCTCCTTCAAGGGCCCTCATGGCCCGCGACTGAGTAATGGACAACGCGCCGGAGCAAGTGCTCCGGCGGTCAGGAAATCTCCCGCCGGAACGGCGGCAGCGCATTGAGAATAGCCTTGCCGTAGCGCTGGGTAACCAGGCGCCGGTCAAGCAAGGTGATGACACCGCGATCCTGTTCGGTTCGCAGCAGGCGGCCGCAGGCCTGGATCAGCCGCAGCGAGGCGTCGGGCACGGCAATTTCCATGAACGGGTTGCCGCCGCGAGCCTCGATCCACTCGGCCAATGCAGCTTCGACCGGGTCATCGGGCACGGCAAAGGGAATTTTGGCGATCACCACATGCTCGCAGTAAGCCCCCGGTAGGTCGACCCCCTCGGCAAAGCTGGCCAGGCCGAACAGCACGCTGTGCTGGCCATCGTCGACCCGCGCCTTGTGCTTGTTCAGGGTTTCCTGCTTGGACAGGTTGCCCTGGATCAGCACCAGCTTGCGCCAGTCACGGTCCAGGCCATCGAACACATCCTGCATCTGCTTGCGCGAGGAGAACAGCACCAGCGCGCCGCGGGCATCTTCGACAATGTTCGGCAGTTCGCGAATGATCGCAGCGGTATGCGCCGCCGCATCGCGCGGGTCGGCCTTGAGGTCGGGGACCCGCAGCAGGCCGGCATCGCCATGCACGAACGGGCTGGGCACCACGCAGGTGACCGCGTCACGCGGCAACCCCGAGCGCATGCGGAAGCGGTCGAACTTGCCCAGCGCGGTCAGGGTTGCCGAGGTCACCAGCGCGCCATGGGCCACGCTCCACAGGCTGCGGCGAAGCATTTCGGCAGCCAAAATGGGGCTGGCATTGACTTCGATGTCGAACAGCGCGCCGCTCTCGGCCAGGGTCAGCCAGCGAGCCATGGGCGGGCTGTCTTCCGGGTCTTCGGCGGTAAAGGCCGTCCACAGCTCCCAGTTGCCCTGGGCACGGGTGACCAGGCTCCCGAACAGCGGGTACCACTCCTCGGCCTGGTGGCTGGCGATGCCGATGTTGACTTCACCGTCCATGCCTTCCTTGAGCAGGTCGGCCAGGCGGGTGAACAGGTCGTTGAGGCGGGCAAAGCCCTTTTTCAGCTCGATGCCCACTTCGCGAATCTGCTCTGGCACCACGCCACCTTCGAAGCGGTAGCGCGGGCGCTCACGGCCTTCGTTGTCCTCGCTGGGGCGGAAGTCGGCAACCTGCTCGCACAGGGTGAACATGAACTGCTGCTGGGTGCGCACTTCCCGCGCAAGCTCCGGCACCTGCTCGATGTACTTGCCCAGGTCACCGGGCAGCGGGTGCTGGGCCAGCAGCTTGGTCAGGTTCTTGGCGGTCTGCTCCAGCCAGTCGGCAGTGGAGCGCAGGCGCGAATAGTGAGCGAAATGGCCGATGGCCTTGTCCGGCAGGTGGTGGCCTTCGTCGAACACGTACATGGTGTCGCGCGGGTCAGGCAACACCGCGCCGCCGCCAAGGGCCAGGTCGGCCAGCACCATGTCGTGGTTGGTGACGATCACATCGACCTTGCCCATGCCTTCGCGTGCCTTGTAGAACACGCACTGCTGGAAGTTCGGGCAATGACGGCCGGTGCACTGGCTATGGTCGGTGGTCAGGCGCGCCCAGTCCTGGTCCTCCAGGGCTTCGGGCCAGCTGTCGCGGTCACCGTCCCAGCGGTTGCCGGCAAGCTTCTCGATCATGCTGTTGAACAGCTTCTGGCTGCGCTCGTCGACTTCGATGTGGAAGCCTTCTTCCTCGAACAGCTGGGCGGTGGCCGACTGGGCATGGCCCTCCTGCAGCAGGATGTCGAGCTTGGACAGACACAGGTAGCGGCCACGGCCCTTGGCCAGAGCGAAGCTGAAGTTCAGCCCGCTGTTGCGCATAAGGTCGGGCAGGTCCTTGAAGACAATCTGCTCCTGCAGCGCCACGGTGGCGGTGGCGATCACCAAGCGCTTGCCGGCGGCCTTGGCGGCCGGAATCGCAGCCAGGCTGTAGGCCACCGTCTTGCCGGTACCGGTGCCCGCCTCCACTGCCACCACGGCAGGCTCGCCGGCACGGCGGCCTTCTTCGTCGCAGGCAATGTCGCCGAGCACCTTGGCCACTTCGGCAATCATCAGGCGCTGGCCATAGCGCGGCTTGAGGCTCTTGGCTTCGAGAAAACGCGTATAGGCGCCCTGGATGGTGGCTTTGAGTTCGTTGCTGATCATGGTCTGCAGGCGCCCGGAGGGCTGGATATATTTTCAGTGTTGCGCATGGGGCGGCTATCATACCCCGCTATTGCCCTTTATGCCGCATGGAGATCCGCATGCTTGCCTTTGCCCTGCCCTACACATTGCATGTCCTGGCCGCCCTGGTGTGGGTCGGCGGCATGTTCTTCGCCTGGCTGGTACTGCGCCCGGCAACGGTTGCAGCCCTTGAAGGGCCTGCCCGGCTGCGCCTGTGGGTGGAAGTTTTCCGACGCTTCTTCGGCTGGGTCTGGCTGGCGGTGGCGATTTTGGCGATAAGTGGTATCGGCATGTTGCACATGCGCTTCAGCGGCTTCGAGACTGCGCCGAAGTACGTGCATGTGATGATCGGTGGGGGCATCGCCATGTTTGCCCTTTTCATGCGCATCCAGGCGTTGCTGTTGCCGGAGCTGAGGGCTGCTGTGCAAGCCGAGGACTGGTCGGCAGGTGCGGCGGTGCTGGGGCGGATTCGGCGGATGGTGGGGATCAACCTGCTGCTGGGCCTGGCGGTGGTAGCCGTGGCCAGTTCGCGGCTGATGCTCTGATATTGCCTGCACCGGCCCTATCGCCGGCAAGCCAGCTCCCACAGGTACTGCACATGGCTTGCAGCCGATGCGGTCGCAGTGGGAGCTGGCTTGCCGGCGATAGGGCCAGTACAGGTTTTCACAAGCGCTGCAGAATCAGCTCACCTGCAGCCCCCGCCAACCCAGGCTGGCCCGGCTGCCCCGCCCGGCCGTTGGCACCGGCGTCTGTGCGGTACACCAGGCAACCCTTGCTAGCCCCGCCTTTACCGGCCTTGCCGGCAGCCCCGGCCTTGCCCGGTGCGCCGCCGTCCAGGCGCACCACGATACGTTCCTGCGGGAAGCCCTGCGGCAGGCTCAGGCGGACGCGCCCACCCGGCGCACCATCGTGCCCGTTGCCGCCGTCATCGCCATTGGCGCCGCGGCTGGCCTGGCCCCAGGTGCAGCCACCGGCCTGGCCGTTGGCACCATCGAGCCCCACGTATCCCGGCGCACCGGCACCGCCACGGGCATCGATAGCCAGGCGTTCAGCATCCACTTCCGCCAGTTTCAGGTCCAGGCTGCGGCCAGACCGGGCTCCCCGCTGGTAAGTGCCCGCCGCTCCCGGCGCACTGAATTCACTGCCCTCACCCAGCCGCGCGCTGCGCGCCTCGATCAGCAGCGGGCTATCGGACGGTGCAATGGCGATACGCGCATCGCGCCCCAGCTCCAGCTGGTCGACCTTCAATTCGGCGAGCGTGGCAGGCAGCAGCAGGGTTGCAGCATCGGCGACACGCAGCTGTGCAAGATGCACGCTGGCCGACTTGTCGGGCAGGCGCAGCATGGAATTGGCAGCGACTTCCAGGCTTTCGGCCTGGGCCAGTGGAGCAGCCAACATGGCCATTAACATCAGATTACGCATTTCGCGGCGCCTCCTGCACACGGGGGATGGACATGACATGGAAGATACCCGTCAACAGGATCTGCAGACGATCGAACCAGCGGTGGCTGCGCCCGCGCAGGCTGCCATTGAAGAACAGCACTTCGAGCAGGTGCAAGCCCAGCAAGGTGATGCCGGCGGCGTTGATCAGCAGGTTGAAGGGCAAAGGTTGTGGCATCAACTGATTGAACAGCACCACCCCCCAGAAAGCGACAGTCAGGACCTTGCCCAAGCCCAGGATGAACCTCATATCCCGCCCCCATGAATTGTTGTTATGTCGAGACGGCCCGTTCGAGCGGGCCGTGCGACCAACATTAACTGCAATGCCAGGACAGGCGCTAGCACCACTCAGTTGAGGTGCAGTTCCACCCGTCGGTTGCGGGCGCGGCCCTCCTCGCTTTCGTTGTCGGTGAGCGGTTCACTCTCGCCGCGCCCTTGGCTGGTGACCTTGCCCGCCTCCAGCCCCTGGCTGATCAGGTAAACGGCCACGCTGCTGGCGCGGCGTTCGGAAAGTGCCTGGTTGTAGCTGTCGGAGCCCACGTTGTCGGTATGCCCGATCACGCTTACTTTCGCCACCGTCGGTGAATCGAGCTTCGCCACCAGGCCTTGCAGGCGCTGCTGGGCCGCCGGGGTCAGCTCGGCAGAATCGAAGGCGAACATCACCGCGCCGTTGTCATCCAGGATGATCACCTCTGGCGAGGGTTCAGGTTCAGTGGCGGGCTGTGATGCGGGGTACACCTTCAACGGGCAACCCATGTGGTCGACCGCAGTGTTGGCGGGGGTATCGGGGCAACGATCGCGGCGATCGAAAATGCCATCGCCATCTTCGTCGCCATCCTGGGCGTAACAGATCAGGCCCCCGGCAATGGCGCCAAGGGCACCGCCGCCAGCCGCCCAGGTCGAACTTTCGATGGCGCCCAGGCCACCACCGACCAGGCCGCCGAGCAGGCTGCAGATGGGCCAGGTCCTCTGGTTGAGCGGCGCGCTGCCATCGCTGTGGGTGGCGCAGCCCGCGAGCAGGCTGGCAGCCACCAACAGCGGCAGCGCCGCCTTCGACGTCACACTCATGCTGAATGCTCCTGTGTCATTGGCCACGGACGGCTGACCGCCGTGAAGACGGGCCCGTGCCACTGCTCAAGGCACGGGCGCACGCCGTTCTACCGCTGGATCTTGATCTCGGTACGGCGGTTCATGGCGCGCCCATCGGCCGTGGCGTTGTCTGCCACCGGCTGGGTTTCACCAGCACCGACCACCGACACGAAGCTGCTGCGCGGCACACCGCTCTCGACCAGGTAATCGGTCACCGAGAGGGCTCGGCGCTCAGACAGTTTCTGGTTGTAGCTGTCGGAGCCAACGCTGTCGGTATGGCCGCTGACGCTCAGGCGGGCGGACGGCGCCTCCTGTTTCAGGCGCGTGGCAATGGTGTTGAGGCGCTCCTTGTCGCTGGCGGTCAGGCGCGCAGAGTCGAACTCGAAGTGCACATCGCGGATGACGATGACTTCTTCCTTCTGCACCACCACTTCCTCGACCACCGCGGCCGGCTCCGGCGGGCAGCCGTTGGCATCGACCTGCACACCGCGCGGGGTGCCAGGGCACTTGTCACGGCTGTCCGGTACGCCGTCGCCATCCTCGTCGCCATCGCCATGGGCCCAGCAATAGCCCGCCGCCAGGCCACCGCCCAGCAACGCGCCCCAACCAGCCCAGCTGGAGCTCTCGATGGCGCCCAGGGCAGCGCCGCCTACACCCCCGACGGCAGCACACTTCGGCCAGTCGGTCTTTTGCAAACCTGCACAACCAGTCAACACACTGGTGAGCAGAACCAGGGGTATCGCTGTGCGTACTATGCTCATTTCATTGCTTCTCCTAGGGGGAATCGGCATAAGGCCGATCTCAGGGATTAAAGACCGAGCATTTGATCCCTGCCAGCAATAAGCCACGACACAATCACATGCCTCTTTGCCCGCACGCTGCGGCCCGCTAGTCTTGGACGACTTCAACGAGGATTGCCAATGACCGACGGTTTTTCCCAGCGCACCCCGCAGCAGGCCCTGGCGGCCCTGCTCGAGCGCTTCACTCCGCAACGCCTGCTGCTGGTGGGCACGCGTTTCCCGGCGCTGGACGCCTTCGCCCAGGCGCATCCACTTGCAACCATCGCCGCGGCCGCCCCAGGCCCGCTGCCGGCCGAACTGGCCGCCCAGCGCTTTGACCTGGCGGTACTGGTGGACTGCCTGGAGCACCTGCCCAAACGCACCGGCCTGGAATTGCTCGGCGGCATTCGCAACCTCAATGCCAGCCGGGTCGCGGTGCTGGCCGACCTGGCCGCCTGTGGCTGGCAAGACACCGATTTCTTTGCCCTGGCCCTGTCGGCCAGCGAGAAATTCCGCCGTGACCAGCAGGTATTGAGCCTGTTCACCTATGATCTACATGACTACAAGCAGGTACCGGACTGGCTGAATGCCAAGTTCTGGGCCAACCCTGAAAACTTCGGCAAGTACTGGTGGTGATGATGAGTGTCTCGGTCTGCCCTTGTGGCAGTGGCAACCTGCTCGACGCCTGCTGCGGGCATTACCATGCCGGCACCCCGGCACCGGATGCCCAGGCGCTGATGCGCTCACGCTACAGTGCCTACGTGCTGGGCCTGGTCGACTATCTGGTGGCCACCACCCTGCCGGCCCAGCAAGCTGGCCTGGACCGTGCTGCCATGGCCGCCTGGAGCGCCCAGAGCACCTGGCTGGGCCTGGAGGTGGAAAGCGCAGAGGTGCTGGGCGGCCAGCCGGAGCACGGCTTTGTCACCTTCACTGCCCGCTGGCACGACCAGGAAGGTGACCATCAGCACCGCGAGCGCTCGGCATTCGTCCAGCATGCCGGGCGCTGGTACTTCATCGACCCCACGGTCGGACTCAAGGCCGGGCGCAACGACCCCTGCCCCTGCGCCAGCGGCCAGAAGTTCAAGAAATGCTGCGCCAGTTACGTGGGTAGCTGACCATGATCGCCCGCGCCCGCCCGCTGCTGTTCGCCGCCCTGATCGCATGGCTGGCACTGCTGGCGGGCTGCGCCAGCTGGGGCGGTGACGACTGGCGCGAACCCGAGGTGCATCTGGTCGAGGTGGAGACGGTCAAGGCCAGCTTGCTGGGGCAAGAGTTCGTGCTGCATCTGCGAATCGACAACCCCAATGACAGCCGCCTGTTCATCCGCAACCTGTCGTACGCCATACGCCTCAACGACCTGTTGCTGGTGCAGGATGAAACCAGCGTATGGCGCAGTGTCGGCGGGCATGCCCGGCGGACTTTCAAGATCACCGCGCGGACCAACCTGTGGCAGCACCTGAAGCCTCTGGCCAAGCTGCTGAAAAGCGAACAACCGCTGCATTACAGCCTGCAAGGCGAACTGGCGACCGGGTTGCTCATCCATCGGGACCTGCACTTGTCGCGCAGTGGTGAGATAATCCCCGGCGATTACAAACCGGAGTAACCCTGCAATGTCCCAGCAACCCCACGTTCATGGCCCTGACTGCAACCACGATCATGATCACCACCACGACCATGGCCATGTACACGGTCCGCACTGCAACCACGGCCACCAGGAACCGGTACGCAACGCCCTGAAGGACGTTGGCCGTAACGACCCGTGCCCGTGCGGTAGCCAGAAAAAGTTCAAGAAGTGCCACGGCGCCTGAGCTGAACAGCACTTGCGCGTCCCTGCCGTGGGCCGCGCAGTGGGTAGCCGGGGCCTAGCTGGCCCTGGCAGGCCCTGAAACCTTGCGCTGCAGCAACCCGGCGGTGGCCATGAGCAGCACGATGCACAGGGCCATGCAAATGGCATTGGTACCCTCCCAACCGACCGTGCCCAGCAACAGCGCCGGGCTGAACGCGCCAACGGTCGCGAATACCGCGATGGCCAGATCGTTCTTCCCCTGCATCTGCATCGCTGCCGGGCTGTTTTGCAGCGTCTGCGCCAACAGCGCACCACCGCCCACGTAGGTCAGGTTCCAACCCAGGCCCAGGGCTATCAGTGACAAGGTCATCATCGCGTAGCTGTGCGACCACATGTTCATGGCCGTGCAACCGATCAGCAGGCCCAGGCCGAGACAGATGGTGGCCCTGATGCCGAGCTTGTGGATGATGGCGCCGGTGAAAAACGATGGCGCAAACATGGCAATCACATGCCATTGAATCGCCAGGCGAACGTCGGAAAAGTCCTCATGCATGTGTTTCATGTGCATGGACGCCTGGATCATCAGCAGATTCATGATCCCGTATCCCAGCGCGGCCACTGCCATGGCCACGGCAACCACCGGGCTCAGCGGTTCGGCGGCCGTGCCAGCCGGTTTCGCTTCGCGGTCGTTACCGGCGGTGTCGGTATCGCCGGGCAGGCAGGCCGCTGTCAGCAAGGACATCACCGCCAGGCCGACAAAAGCGGCGTAGCACAGCGAAAACAGCGGATAGCCACCAACGTCCCTAAGCCACTCGGTGAGTGCCGGCCCGACCACGGCAGCGATCACCCCACCGGCCACCACCAGGGAAAGCGCTTTGGGCTTCAGGTCCTGCGCCAGATTATCGGTGGCCGCAAAGCGATTGAAGTTGGCAAACGCAATGTAGATGCCCAATGCCGAATGGCTGATTACCAGCGTCGGGAAGTGCTGGTACTGCACAGCCAGGTAGCCACAGATGCCAGACACCGCCAACGGGATCGAGCCCAGCATGAAGGCGCGCTTGCGGCCAATACGGCTCATCAGCCTGGAGACCGGATAGGTGGCCAGCATCAGGCAGAGGAACTGGAAACCATAGGGCACGGTGGACCAGGTGGCGGCAGGCGCCAGCGCCGCCCCGACAATGGCCGCCATGGTCACGGACATGACCGCAGTCGTCAGGTTGATCGATTGCGCGGTGAAATACAGGTACGTGCGCCGCGGAAGTGTGCTCGACATGGCGTGTGCTCACGGTAGGTGGACAGGGTAATTGTCGGCACGGGAAAAGCGCCGACAGGTGCATGGTGGCATCTGTCGAACCCAGCGATGCAAACAGTCGACGCACTTTTCGGTTAACTGTTAGGCTGTTTTTTCTAACAGCTGCTGGACCCGCCATGCGCCCGCACAGCCTTCTTGACCAGTTGAAACAGCGCCTCGAAGCCGGCGAATGGCTGCCCGGCCAGCGCATGCCTTCCATCCGTAAGCTGACGGCGGCAATTGGCTGCAGCTACCACGATGTCGTCTCCAGTTATGCCCGGCTGGTCAGCGAAGGTGTGTTGACCGCCATTCCTGGCCGCGGCTACTTCGTCGCCAGCCACACACGGCAAACCGGCGCGGTGGATGCGCCCGCAGGCATGGCCGCAGACCCGTTGTTCAAGCTGCTGCAGGGGGGCAAGCACTACACCAAACTGGGCAGCGGCTGGCTGCCACCCGCCTGGCGTGACACCGAGCTGCTGGCCAAGGCGATTCGGCGCACGGCGCGGCTGGAGCAGAGTTCGCTGGCCGAATATGGCGACATCCAGGGTTACCTGCCCATGCGCAAACAGCTGTGCGTGCACCTGAAACGCCTGACCCGTGTCGATGCCCGGCCCAGCCAGTTGCTGACTACACTGGGCGCCACACAAGCGCTGGACCTGGTGGCGCGGTTGTTGATCAAGCCAGGGGATCACGTGTTCGTCGACGAACCCGGCAATGGCAACCTGATCAAGCTGATCCAGTTGGCCGGCGGCCACGTGGTCGGGGTGCGCCGAACCCAGGACGGGCCAAGCGTGGAAGACATGAAGGAGCACCTGGCCAGGCACAAGGTCAAGGCATTCTTCTGCAACAGCACCTTCCACAACCCGACCGGCGGCAACATCAGCCCGCACAATGCCTTCAGCGTCCTGCGGCTGGCGGTGGAACACGACTTCTTCGTGGTCGAGGACGATGTCTACGGCGACTTCAGCCCGGGAGTGCGCCAAACCTTTGCCGAACTGGACAACCTTGAGCGGGTCATCTACATCGGCAGCTTCTCGAAATGCCTGTCCGCCTCATTGCGCGTGGGCTACATCGCCTGCTCGGCAGAGCTGATAGAGCCGCTCACGCGCCTCAAGCTGCTGACCTGCGTGGCGGTGCCGGCGTTTTGCGAACGCTTCGTCAACACCATCTTGTCCGACGGCACCTATGCCCGGCACATGCAAGACCTGCAGCAGCGCCTGGTCCGGCAGCAGGCGCAGACCCAGCAGTTGTTGCGGGCACGTGGCTGGCAGTTCGACATAACGCCCCAAGGCGGCATGTTCCTGTGGGTCTACCACCCCGAACTGGCCGACCTGCAGCCGTTCATGCGTCGCCTGGAACAGCACCAGGTGCTATTGATGCCAGGCTCGGCCTTCGCAGTCAGCCGTGGCTATCAAAGCCTTGCTCGCATCAATTGCACGCACTTTTCCGACGCCGTGGCCGAACATTTCAAGGTTTGAGTCGGCACTGGCAAATAAACCGCCCAAGGACCTTGCACGGCGCCTGCGCGCTCACTACCTTAGCGCCTTTCAAACCCGCCACGCCTTGCAGGAGCCCTCGTCATGGCCGCCCCCGCCTTTCCTCCATTCCGTCCGCGGTTCGCAACCGCTGCCACGCTGCTCGGCATGCTCGGGCTGGCCGGCTGCCAGACGGGCGGCTACCAGGGCAGCGTGCCACCGACCAGTGGCGTGCAGCCACTCAAAGGCCTCGCGCAGAACGTTTCGGTTCGGCGCAACGCGATGGGCGCACCACTGATCGAAAGCAGCAGTTTCCATGACGCCCTGTTCAGCCTGGGCTATGTGCATGCCGGCGACCGCATCGAGCAGATGGTCGCCATGCGCCTGCTGGCCCAGGGCCGCCTGGCAGAACTGGCAGGCAGCGACGCGCTGGACATCGACCGCCTGATGCGCGCAGCCAACCTCAAGCAGAGCGCGGCCCAGCAGTACGCCGACGCATCGCCACGGCTCAAGCGCTTCTTCGAAGTGTATGCGCGCGGTGTCAACGCCTACCTGTTCCGCTACCGCGACAAACTGCCTACCAGCCTGGCTGGCAGTGGCTACCGCCCCGAATACTGGAAGCCCGAAGACTCGGCGCTGATCTTCAGCCTGTATGCCTTCAGCCAGTCGGTGAACCTGCAGGAAGAACTGAGCGCCCTGACCCTGGCGCAGAACGCCGGCAGCGACAAGCTGGCCTGGCTGCTGCCCGGTGCCCCGGACGAGCCGTTGGCCGAGGCCGAAGTGGACAAGCTCAAGGGCCTGAACCTGGCCAGCCAGTTGCCGGGGCTACCGGCCCTGGCAGCTGCCAGTCAGAAGCTGGCCGACCTTGACCTTCTGGGCAGCCCGGGCTCGGCCAACCTGGCCCTGGCGCCGCAGCGCAGCCGCAGCGGCAAAAGCCTGCTGGCCAGCGACAGCCGAGCCGCCTGGGCCCTGAGCCCGGTGCAGATCCATACCGGCAAGTATCAGGTCGCCGGCCTGTCGTTGCCTGGCCTGCCGATCGTGCTGGCCGGCTACAACGGCAAGCTGGCCTGGAGCAGCAGCGCGGTCATGGCCGACAACCAGGACCTGTACCTGGAGCAACTGCGCCACCAGGGCAGCCAACTGAGCTACCTGGCCGACGGCAAATGGCTGCCGGCCCGCGCCCGTAGCGAAACCTTCTTCGTCCGCGGCCAGCGCCCGCTGCGCGAGGTGATGTACGACACCCGCCACGGCACCCTGCTGGCCCAGCCAGGCAATGCCAGCCTGGGCCTGGCGCTGAACCTGCCACAGTTCAAGGGCGACCGCAGCCTGGATGCGCTGTTCGACCTGACCCGTGCCAAGAGCGTGGAGCGTGCCTTCGACAGTACCCGTGAAGTGACCTCCGCCGCCCTCAACTTCGTCTTCGCCGAACCCGAGCACATCGGCTGGCAAGTCAGTGGCCGCTACCCCAACCGCCGCGAAGGCCAGGGCCTGCTGCCCTCGCCGGGCTGGGACGGGCGCTACGACTGGGACGGCTATGCCGACCCGATGCTGCACCCTTACGACCAGGACCCACCCGCCGGCTGGATCGGCCACGCCAACCAGCGCAGCCTGCCGCGTGGCTATGGCATGCAGCTGTCCAGCACCTGGTACTACCCCGAACGCGCCGAGCGCCTGGCCCAGCTCGCTGGCAATGGCCGCCACGACAGCCGCAGCCTGATGGCCCTGCAGAACGACCAGACCACCCTGCTGGCCGAAAAGCTCAAGCAGATGTTCGACGCCCCAGGCATGGCCCAGCCACTCAAGCAGGCGATCGATGCCCTGCCCGCCGCACAGCGCGACAAGGCCCGCGACGCGCTGGCCCGGCTCAAGGCCTTCGATGGCCGCCTGAGCCCGGTGTCGAGCGATGCCGCACTGTACGAACTGTTCCTCCAGGAAGTGGCCCGGCAAACCTTCCTCGACGACCTGGGCCCTGAATCCGGCGCGGCCTGGCAGGCTTTCGTCAGCAATGCGCGGTTGTCGTTCTCGGCGCAGGCCGACCACCTGCTGGGCCGCGACGACAGCCCGTTCTGGGATGACCGCAGCACCCCGCAGAAGGAAGACAAGCCGGCCATCCTGGCCCGCAGCCTGGCGGGCGCGGTGGATGCCGGCACTGCGCAACTGGGTGCCGACCGCCGCGCCTGGCAGTGGGGCAAGCTGCACCAGTACCGCTGGCCTGCACCGGCCTACCATGGCTTGGGCGATACCCTTGAACGCTCACCGCAGGCTGCCGGTGGTGACTTCACCACCCTGGCCCTGACGCCATACGCCTGGGGCAGCGACTTCAACACCCGCCTGCCGGCCTCGGCGCGGATGATCGTCGACTTCGGCCAGGCCGAGCCGTTGCAGGTGCTGACCAGCAGCGGGCAGTCCGGCAACCCGGCCAGCACGCATTACAGAGACGGGCTGGATGCCTGGTTCAAAGGGCGTTTCATGAGCCTGCCGCTGCAGCAGCAGAACTTCGGGCGGGCGTATGGCAACCAGCGTTTGACCCTGGTGCCCGGCAAGTAAACCTCTCAATCAAGCCGCCACCTGTGGCGGCTTGGGCTATGCACTACACAGCTACGACTGAAAGCTCGATCCGTTGTCCCAACACGTGCAGCGCATGCTCGACCTGCTCGATCTTGGAACGGTGCAGCAGATCGACCAGACGATCGACCTGGGGACGATTCACTCCAAGTCGGCGCGCCATCTCGGTCTTGCTGATTTTTTGTGCAACCATCGTATTCCACAACGCTGCCTTCGCGGCGGTCAGGGCTGGCAGACGTACGACGGGTTGACCTTCAGTTGGTGTTGCAGGCAGCGGAATAGCTTTTTTTTGATCCACATAGAACGAGAGCGCGGACTCCAAGGCATCCACGGCATCGAACAGAGCTTCCTCCGAAGTGTCACCCGCGCAGGCCATCTCAGGCACATCGGGACAACTCACCCAGACACTGCCGTCTTCCAGATGAACGACTACCGGATACTCGAATACCATCACGTGCTCCCCTAAACCGTTCATGATTTCAACCCTAGGTCCTTCAGGATCTTCCGTCTCAGGCCTTCGCTTATTTCCTTCGCCCCGTGATCTGGGAAAATCGTCTGGCGATTACCTAAATAGACCTTGAAATGACTACCCTTGGCAGCGACAAACGTAGCGCCTTGGCCGCGCAGCCATCGGCGAAATTCACTGTATTTCATATCAGCCTTTGTCGAACCAATGTGCATCACGCGCCGACAGACCGCAACATTTTTGTTGCAGCCCTTCGACCTGAGGACACAGTTAACCGCAAAAGGCGGTTCGGCATTTCTGAATGGCAAGTAGTCCACTTCGCTTGTTAAAACGTTCGAACTCTCGTGACAGTTCCGCGCTCCTAACAAGAACCTCGGCCACCAGCGCCCACGCCATGGACCTCGTCATCGCCCGCCCCGAAGGGCTCTATTGCCCCCCCGGTGATTTCTATATCGACCCGTGGCGGCCCGTAGACCGGGCCGTAATTACCCATGGCCATGGCGACCATGCTCGTATCGGCAACCGCCATTACCTCACCGCCGCCCCAGGCGCCGGCATCCTGCGCAGCCGTCTGGGCCAGGACATCGACCTGCAAACCCTGCCGTATGGCGAACGCCTGCTGCATCATGGCGTGACCCTGAGCCTGCACCCGGCCGGGCATGTTCTGGGCTCGGCGCAGGTACGCCTGGAGTACCAAGGCGAGGTGTGGGTCGCCTCCGGGGACTACAAAGTGGAGCCCGACGGCACCTGCACGCCGTTCGAACCGGTGCGCTGCCACACGTTCATCACCGAATCGACGTTCGGTCTGCCGATCTACCGATGGCCCAGCCAAAGCGAAATATTTGCCGGCATCAACGCCTGGTGGCGCGCCAATAGCGAACAGGGCAAAGCCAGCGTGCTGTTCTGCTATGCCTTCGGCAAGGCCCAGCGAATCCTCCACGGGTTGGACGCCAACCTTGGTCCTGTCCTCGTGCATGGCGCTGTAGAACCGCTCAACCGAGTGTACCGGGACGCTGGCGTCTACCTTCCGCAAACCCGTTATGTCGGCGATATCCCACGCAACGACCCGCTGCTGCGCCAGGCACTGGTCCTGGCACCGCCTTCGGCTGGTGGCAGCAGCTGGATGCGCCGTTTCGGCGACTACAGCGATGCCTTTGCCAGTGGCTGGATGCTATTGCGCGGCACCCGCCGCCGGCGTGGGGTAGACCGCGGTTTCGTGCTCTCGGACCATGCCGATTGGCCGGGGTTGCTCTGGGCCATCGGCCAGACAGGCGCAGAACGCGTGATGGTCACCCATGGCTCGGTCAATGTGCTGGTGCGCTACCTCATCGAACAAGGCCTCGACGCACGCGCCTTCGTGACCGAGTACGGCGAGGAAGATGACGTTGCAGCCACGGAGGCAGACGCATGAAAGCATTCGCCGAACTGTACCTGAGGCTGGATGCGACCACCTCCAGCACTGCAAAGCTCGAGGCGCTACGCGACTACTTCAGCACCGCCCCGGCTGTGGATGCCGCCTGGGCGGTGTATTTCCTGGCGGGTGGCCGCCCTCGCCAACTGGTGCCTACACGCGTGCTGCGGGAGCTGGCCGGCAGCTTGGCCGGGCTGCCTGACTGGCTGTTCGAGGAATGCTACCAGGCCGTTGGCGACCTTGCCGAAACCATTTCACTGCTGGTACCGGAAAGCCGCAACCCTGGCGACGACGGCCTCGCCCGCTGGGTCGAAGCCCATCTGCTGCCATTGCGGAGCCTGCCGGTCGAGGAAATCCAGCAACGCCTGCCGCCACTTTGGGCCCAGCTGGACCGCCCCAGCCTGATGCTCTGCCTGAAACTCATCACTGGCAGCTTTCGCGTGGGTGTATCGAAGCTGTTGGTCACTCGCGCCCTCGCACAAATGGCCGGGCTGGATGCCAAACGCGTGGCCCAGCGCCTGGTTGGCTACACCGACATCAGTCACCGCCCGACGGCAGCCAGCTTTCAACGGCTGATAGCCCCGGAATCAGACGATGAGCATAGCCAGCGTGGTGGCCAGCCCTATCCGTTCTTTCTGGCCCACCCTCTGCAGGTGCCAACCGAACAGCTCGACGCACTGCTCGGGCCGCCGAGCGAATGGCAAATCGAGTGGAAATGGGACGGCATTCGCGCCCAGGTGGTCAAGCGCGAAGGCCAGCTGTGGGTCTGGTCGCGCGGTGAGGAACTGGTCACCGAGCGCTTCCCCGAACTGCACAGCCTGGCGCAGACCCTACCCGACGGTATCGTGCTCGATGGCGAGATCCTGGTTTGGAAACCTGGTGGCTCAGCGGCTGAACTGGCTGTACAGCCGTTTGCCATGTTGCAGCAGCGCCTGGGTCGCAAGACCTTGGGCAAAAAGCTGCTGAGCGACGCGCCAGTGGTGCTGCAGGCCTACGACCTGCTGGAATGGCGAGGCGAGGACTGGCGCAGCCGGCCGCAGCATGCACGCCGCCAGCAGCTGGAACACGTGCTTGAGGAGCACCCATTGGCCCCGGTGTTGCTCTCGCCTCTACTGGTAGGCCAGAACTGGGCCGACCTTGCCCGCCAGCGCGAACAGTCCCGCAGCCTGGGGGTGGAAGGGCTGATGCTGAAACAGCGCGAGGCCTTGTATGGCGTGGGGCGTACCAAGGACATGGGCACCTGGTGGAAGTGGAAGATCGACCCGTTCAGCGTAGATGCCGTGCTGATCTATGCCCAGCGCGGCCACGGCCGGCGGGCCAGCTTGTACAGCGACTACACCTTCGCCGTGTGGGACGCGCCACCCGGTACGCCGGGGCGGGCACTGGTCCCCTTCGCCAAGGCCTATTCAGGCCTTAGTGACGAAGAGATGCGCAAGGTCGACGCCATCATCCGCAAGACCACTGTTGAAACATTCGGGCCGGTACGCAGCGTGACACCCACGCTGGTGTTCGAGCTTGGCTTCGAGGGCATCGCCCTGTCCAGGAGGCACAAGAGCGGCATTGCCGTGCGCTTTCCGCGGATGCTGCGCTGGCGGCTGGACAAGCCGGTGGAAGAAGCGGATGACCTGGCTACATTGCAGGCACTGCTGGTCTGAAACAATTTCTGGACCGCGCTGGCTTCTTCGCGGGTAAACCCGCTCCCACAGGTCATGCACGAAAGCTGGATTTTTTACGACCCCTGTGGGAGCGGGTTTACCCGCGAAGTAGCCAGCGCGGTGGTCAGGAGGGCACCGATGCAGGCGCAAGGCCAAAATTTGTGCTTCTATCTGTGTTCCGCCTCGTGTCGCAGACCGTTTTCGCCACGCACCCAGGACCACCATGCACCACTCGACTCATGACCTGCTCTCTCCCGTTCCGGGCATCACCCGCCAGTTGCACAGCTTCCACTTCGGACCTCGCGGTGGCGGCAAAGTCTATATCCAGGCCTCGCTGCATGCCGACGAGCTGCCCGGCATGCTGGTGGCCTGGCACCTCAAGCGCCGCCTGGGTGAACTGGAACAGCAAGGCCGCCTGCAGCGCGAGATAATTCTGGTACCGGTGGCCAACCCGGTCGGCCTGGAACAGGTGCTGCTGGACGCGCCGCTGGGGCGTTTCGAACTGCAAAGCGGCGAGAACTTCAACCGTAACTTCGTCGACCTCTCCGACAGCATCGGCGACCAGATCGAAGAACACCTGACCGAAGACCCGGCACACAATCTCGCGCTGATCCGCGAATACCTGCGCCGGGGGCTGGACGCACACCCAGCGCGCACACCGCTGCAGGCCCAACGCCTGATCCTGCAACGCCTGGCCTGCGATGCCGACATGGTGCTGGACCTGCACTGCGACTTCGAAGCGGTCGAGCACCTGTACACCACGCCAGACGCCTGGCCGCAGATCGAACCGCTGGCGCGCTACCTGGGCGCACAGGCCAGCCTGCTGGCCACCGATTCGGGCGGGCAGTCGTTCGATGAATGCTTCAGCCTGGTCTGGTGGCAGTTGCAGCAACGCTTCGGCAAACGTTTCCCGATTCCGCTGGGCTGCTGTTCGGTCACCGTCGAGCTGCGCGGCCAGGCAGATGTCAGCCACGACCTGGCCAGCAAGGACTGCCAGGCAATCCTTGACTTCCTGACCCATGCGGGGGTCATCGAAGGAGCCGCAGCCGCCCTGCCCGCCTTGCGCTGCCCGGCCACGCCGCTGGCCGCCGTCGAACCGGTGATAACGCCACTGGGCGGGCTGCTGGTGTACCACGCCCGGCCAGGCCAGCACCTGGAGGCGGGCCAGTTGATCGCTGAAGTCATCGACCCGCTCAGCGACCGGGTGACTGCCATCCACAACAGCCAGCCCGGCCTGCTGTATGCACGTAACGTACGGCGCATGGCTACCGCTGGCATGGTCATCGCCCACATCGCAGGCGAGCAGGTGTGCCGCAGCGGCTATCTGCTGGCCAACTGATCCGGTAAAACCATTGCACCTGGGTGGTGGTCTCTAGACACACAACCTCCAAAGGACCTCATGCCTCATGCCCGCTGCCCCCGACCTCGCCAAGGCCTGGTTCGCCAAGCGTGGCTGGAAGCCGTTCGCGTTCCAGCGCCGTGTCTGGGCCGCCGTGGCACGTGGCGAGTCCGGCCTGTTGCATGCCAGTACCGGCGCCGGCAAGACCTATGCGGTATGGCTCGCCGCACTGCGCGCGTTCAAGGCACAATGCCAGGAGCGCCAGGGGCGCCAGGCTGCGCCGTTGCAGGTGCTGTGGGTCACGCCTATGCGGGCCTTGGCCACCGACACTGCCCGCGCCCTGCAGGCGCCACTGGACGAGCTTGGCCTGCCGTGGAACGTGGGCGTACGCAGCGGCGATACCGGCAGTGCCGAACGCGCCCGGCAGGCACGGCGCCTGCCCAGCGTACTGGTGACGACGCCGGAAAGCCTGACGCTGTTGCTGACCCGGGCACAGGCCAGCGAAGACTTCGCCACGCTGCGCCTGGTGGTGGTGGACGAATGGCACGAACTGTTGGGCAACAAGCGCGGGGTGCAACTGCAACTGGCCCTGGCGCGCCTGCGCCGCTGGCACCCGGGCCTGCCCACCTGGGGCCTGTCCGCCACCCTCGGCAACCTCGAGCATGCGCGGGATGTACTGCTGCCACAGGGCGGCTTGCTGGTGCAGGGCCGGCAAGACAAGCCGCTGCTGGTCGATACGCTGCTGCCAGCGGCCATCGAGCGCTTCCCCTGGGCCGGGCACATGGGCTTGAAGATGCTCGACCAGGTCAGCCGGGAGATCGATGCCAGCACCAGTTGCCTGGTATTCACCAACACTCGGGCGCAGGCCGAACTCTGGTACCAGGCCCTGCTCGAAGCACGCCCCGACTGGGCCGGGCTGATTGCCTTGCACCATGCCTCATTGGCCCGGGAGGCCCGCGACTGGGTCGAGCGCGCCCTCAAGCAGGGCAGCCTGAAAGCGGTGATCTGTACCTCCAGCCTGGACCTGGGCGTGGACTTTCTGCCCGTGGAGCGCGTGCTGCAGATCGGTTCTGCCAAAGGCATCGCCCGCCTCATGCAGCGCGCCGGGCGCTCGGGCCACGCGCCCGGGCGACGTTCCCGGATTACCCTGGTGCCCACCCACAGCCTGGAACTGGTGGAAGCCGCCGCTGCCAGGCAGGCCCTGGCGGCCGGGCACATCGAGGCCCGGCAGTCGCCGCGCCTGTGCATGGACGTGCTGGTGCAGCACCTGGTCAGCATGGCGTTAGGCAGCGGCTTTCGCGCCGAATCGTTGCTCGAAGAGGTGCGCAGCACCTGGGCCTTCCGTGAGTTGCGCGACAGCCAGTGGCAATGGGCGCTGGATTTCGTCTGCCATGGTGGCAGCTCGCTCAGCGCCTACCCGGACTACCAGCGGGTCGAGCGCCATGCCGACGGCGTTTACCGGGTTGCCAGCGAACGCCTGGCGCGCCGCCACCGCATGAGCATCGGCACCATCGTCAGCGACGCCAGCCTGCAACTCAAGTACTGGAGCAAGGGCGGTGGCGGCAAAGCGCTGGGCAGCGTCGAGGAGGCGTTCATCGCCCGCTTGCGCCCGGGCGATACCTTGGTCTTCGCCGGCCGAGTGCTGGAGCTGGTGCGCGTGGAAAACATGACCGCCTATGTGCGCCGCAGCACCGCACGCAAGGCAGCGGTGGCACGCTGGAACGGTGGCCGCATGCCGCTCTCCAGCGAACTGGCCGACGCCCTGATCGAGCAGCTTGGCGCAGCAGCTCAAGGGCGTTTCGACGGCCCGGAGATGCGCGCAGTACAACCTCTGCTGGCCTTGCAGGCGCAATGGTCGGCGCTGCCTGGCCCTGGCACGCTGCTGGCCGAAACGCTCAAATCGCGCCAGGGCTGGCACCTGTTCCTCTATCCGTTCGCCGGGCGCATGGCCAACCTTGGTCTGGCCAACCTGATTGCCTGGCGGGTGAGCCGGGTACAGCCGCTGTCGGTCTCGATTGCCGTAAACGACTATGGGTTCGAACTGCTCAGCCCCGGCAACGTCGACTGGGCGACGCACCTGCCACAGGCGCTCGCCACCGAACATCTGCTGGACGATGTGCTGGCCAGCCTTAACGCGGGGGAAATGGCGTTGCGGCGCTTTCGCGAGATCGCCCAGATTGCCGGCCTGGTGTTTGGCGGATATCCGGCGGCGCAAAAAAGCCTGCGGCAGATCCAGGCCTCCAGCGGGTTGTTCTACGAGGTATTCCGCAAGCATGACGCCGACAACCTGCTGCTGGGCCAGGCGCGGGACGAGGTGTTGAACGAGGAGCTGGAAATCGAGCGACTGCATCGGCAACTGCTGAAAATGGCGCAATTACGCCTGGATCTGCGACAGCTGAAGCGGACCGGGCCGTTGGCGTTCGCCCTGCTGGTGGAAGGCATGCGAGAAACCTTGAGCACCGAGAAACTGGCGGACCGGATTGCGCGAATGGTCGCGGAACTGGAAAGCGCGGCGGAGGGTTGCGCATGACCGCGTCTTTATCCATCGAGCACTGTGGCCAGGTGCTCTGGCTGCTTGCGGACAAGGCCCTCTATTGGCCCTCACGTCGGGCCCTGCTGGTCGCCGATGTGCACATCGGCAAGGCGGCAAGCTACCGTGCCCTGCACCAACCAGTACCACGCGGCACCACCGAAGCGACGCTCGCCCGGCTGGATGCCTTGTTGGCGGCGCATGATTGCGAGCAATTGATCGTTCTGGGCGACTTTCTGCATGCGCGCACAGCACGGGCGCCGGCAACGCTGGCCAGGCTGCAAGCGTGGCGGGAACGACACGAAAATCTGAGGATCGTGCTGATACGCGGCAATCACGATCGCAACGCCGGCGATCCGCCGGCATCGCTCGGCATTGAGGTAATGGACGAACCTTGGCTGCTGGAACCCTTCGCCCTACAGCACGAACCCGCCCCCCATCCAACTCATCCGGTGCTGGCGGGCCATGTACACCCGGTGTTCGTGCTGCGCGGCAAGGCGCGGCAACGCCTGCGACTGCCCTGCTTCCTGATCGATGTCCAGGTCAGCCTGCTGCCGGCGTTTGGTGAGTTTACCGGGGGTTGGGAAATCGCCCCCAACGGCAGCCGGGTGTACCTGGCCGGAGCAGACCGCGTCTGGCCTGTGTAGCGACGCTCAGGCGACAGGCGCAGGAGGCGGCTCGTCAGGCAGGGTTGGCTCGCCTGGTTCCATGGGGGGCGTTTCGCCCGGTTCCGGCGGTTGCGGGGTGTCCGGGTCAGGCTGGTGGGGCACGCCCCCCGCCTGCATCGGCAGCGGGTGCGCCAGCAGTGACCATGGTAGCAACCCGACGTGGTTAGGCTGCAGAACTGCCAGCTTGGCACTGATTGTGGGGTGGAGTTTCATTGGCTGCTCCTGGCAAGGCCGCCACGCATCATGCGTACCGGCGTTATCCAGTTGGAGTGCCAAAGGCGCGGGGAATTCCCCGCGCTTGTCGGCTCAGGTACGCGGCAGGGTGACGCCGCGCTGGCCCTGATACTTGCCGCCACGGTCCTTGTACGACACTTCGCATTCTTCGTCGGACTGCAGGAACAGCATTTGGGCCACGCCTTCGTTGGCGTAGATCTTTGCTGGCAGCGTGGTGGTGTTGGAGAACTCCAGCGTCACGTGGCCTTCCCACTCGGGCTCGAGCGGGGTGACGTTGACGATGATACCGCAACGGGCATAGGTGCTCTTGCCCAGGCAGATGGTCAGCACGTCACGCGGAATGCGGAAGTACTCGACGGTGCGCGCCAAGGCGAAGGAGTTCGGCGGGATGATGCACACGTCGCTCTTGATGTCGACAAAACTGCCGGCATCGAAGTTCTTCGGGTCGACGGTGGCCGAGTTGATGTTGGTGAACACCTTGAATTCGTCGGCGCAGCGCACGTCGTAGCCGTAGCTGGAAACGCCGAAGGAGATCACCCGGCTGTCCTGTTCGCCGCGCACCTGGCGCTCGACGAACGGTTCGATCATGCCGTGTTCCTGCGCCATGCGGCGAATCCACTTGTCCGATTTGATGCTCATGGCGGGTTGTCCTGAAGAGTTGCGAGGTGAAAATTCGAGACGCGCATCTTACCGGTCCCGGCGCCCAGGTTAAAGTTCCATGCCTCATCCCGCGCCGGGCGGGGGCTGCAGCCGCCGTCGATCCGAATTTGCATAAAGCGGCTTCTGACCATTGGCAGGTTGCGGAAAGTGGGGTAAGGTGTTGCCACTGTGCTGCACGTGACACCGAGAATATCTAGTTTGATGCACGATCCTGATCGGCCCATCGCTGAATTTTCTGCTCTCTTTGCGCTCAGTCCCGGCCAGGGTTTTTCCTGACCGTTATCAAATTGTCCAAGGAGACAGAAAAATG
>Ga0247824_10000119_pt1 | contig 31988 bp, 29 predicted proteins | sample 13C_PalmiticAcid_FD_194412 | JGI IMG/M metagenome (GOLD analysis project Ga0247824, IMG submission 194412) | Soil microbial communities from agricultural site in Penn Yan, New York, United States - 13C_PalmiticAcid_Day48 | ecosystem: Environmental > Terrestrial > Soil > Agricultural land...
ACTCTTGCCCAACTTACCGACCTACCAAAGGACCCTCAATCACGCTGATCTCCTTCCCCCCTTTTTTTTTTGACCAATGCGTCCAGCAAAAGCGTCATGTTGGTGGCGCCGGTCCGTCTGCTCGGTACCGTTGCTGGTACTCTTGTATACGATGCTGCCTGCTTGGACTGCCGCATGGCCATACATCGATTGCTCCGGCACCAACCCAATCTTCGACCTCGCTACTGTAACAGCCTACTTTGAACCAGACAGGGTCATCAACTTGGCACTTGAAGGGAACTTTAGCACTCTGTCCCAGTATCCCTCCGTTGACACAAGCCAATGTAAGTGGCCTTATTGTTTGTCTACGACCACTGTGTCGGTGCGTTTGTGGTGAGGATCAAAAAAAGATGTGTAAGAATGCCAGGGGAGGAATGCATATCACATGAATGCGTATTTTTATCATCGACCCAAAGGGCTGTGAGGCTGTGCAGGGGCGACCTCTGAAAGAAAAGGGGTTGGACGTTCCATTGAAGGAGCATTGGATTTTTCTCGTTTTCGTGTCTAGGGCGGTTCTCCATCACAACGACCATAATGGGAGCCCAACTGCATAGGAGCGAAGGACCTGCTTGCAGCATCATCACCGGAGGCTGTCCAACGGGCCCTGGACCAGCTTCAATATCTACTGTACGTACTATTCTCTCAGCAAACCCGGATGCCAAAACATGGACCATTCATGTTCTTCTTTACTCACGCACTTGGATCCTTTTAGAAATTCACGATAGAGCAAACCGCCCCATTTGCAGAGCTTACAGTCTTGTTGCGGATCGTCAACGCAAGGAACAGTACAATCTCGTGCGTTGCGGTCTTGATTGAGCAGAAAATGCCACTGGTCAATACCGCCTTCACCTTTCTGCCTCTTGCACTTGCCGCGTATTCAGCCATGACCAGCTTTGTCTCCATCATTGTACGGGCAGCACTCGGAGACGGTTTCATGACTTCTGTGGCGACATATGGTTTGACCTCCACTTCAGACGTTATCAGTGTCCACACGCCTGGAGTATTCGACATTGTTTTCTACACGCAGTTCATGGTGATGACAGGACAGCTCTCCCTCAACTACCCTTCCTTCTACTCCACATTCACATCCCTCTTCCATTGGTCGTTCCTCGAATTTGCCGACTCGTTTGCTGGGAACGGCCCCAATAACTCGACGGATGTTCTCAAATACGGCGGTGCAGGATCGGCTAATCAGATCAAAGGATCGAGTTACACGGTCAGCAAAAACCTGAACAAACGACTAGAACTTGTAGCAACACCTGTAGTCCTGGGTCAAGCGTTTTCGACGAGCTCATCTTGGCCGAACGGACCAACGCCAACAACAATCACGACTCCACCAACTCCAATAACCACTTTGGAACATCGATACCAGTAAGCTATACGTCGCGCTACAGTTGGTGTTAGAGTACAGACAATCCACACAGAGAGCTGACCTTTTCTTTCGTGAATGATCAGGAAACGTCAACAGGAAGAGAATACACAGGAAAGCCCTATACCACAATCGGTTTCACCATCATCATCGCAAAGCCCCAGCAGCTCATCCCCTCTCCCCAGCAGCAGCGCATCGTCCAGATCTAGATCCAGGGTCACCACAAGCAGCTCCTCAGTATCCTCAAAGACAGCTGTCATAACACCAAGTCCCAGTACACCGGCACTTATTGTTCCCATTATCACTGATCCTTTCGGTAACAAGGAATGGGAATCCAAGCAATACAACATATCTCGATACGGCATAGAAGCATATGCAGCAGCCATAGGTGCATTCCCTTCAAGCCTCTTCCTTTGTACATTAATCAACACCGTAATCGCAGGGGGCGCATCCTTGTTTTTGTCCGCGTTCGTACTCGTTGTAGCCTGGCTGTTGTCCAAGGAGGGCCATCAAAAGGGTGGAATACTCATCTATGCTTCAAACTTTGTTGCAGGTAAGCATCCAAAGAATTGTGTTGCTCGCGCTCTTTGTATCGGATGACGTGGACAATACTCAAACTCTCTAATAATGGATAGGTAACCTGCTTCGTGTATGGTCCATGTTTTATACTCCTTTGGCCCTCTCGGCCATGTACCAATTGACAATCAATGGAGGTACTGCGATGATGGCAATCGCTTCATCCTCGTTGCTGATCTTCACCGTTGGAACCATCGTGTTTTTGACTTGGAGGATCATGCGTGCAGCAGCGCGGCGCCTACTCTTTGATGAGATTGCCACGCTTCTAAAGTACGGAACGCTTTACAACACACTGGTCGAGGAGGGTACACTTTTTTTCCTCGTCAATCTTTTGGTCCGATTCCTTTGGGGGCTATCGATCGCCATGTTGTCCTCTTTTGGCATCGTGCAGATTGCTGTCTTGTTGGCAGTTGAGCTCGGCTACATGCTGGTAATCGGTTTCAAGTGGCCATTCGCGGAATCGGGCGACAACAAGTTCCATTTGCTTCAGAGTTTCATGAGGATCATTATCACCGGATGCTCCGTCGCCTATTTGCATGAGATGGGCGCTAAGCCAGAGTTGAAACAGCTTATTGGATACATCCAGATCTGTCTCCACCTCTCTGTGCTCATAGTGATGCTTGCACTCATTCTCTGGAACACAATCCAGGTGACTCTGCTATGGCGGTCAAGGCATAGGAGGATTTGGAAAGGGCGTGCTAAACGATTTGGCCACGAGGACCCCGTGGAGGATGGCGATGGTTGGATAGTGTCAAGTCGGTCCCGAAATCGTCAGAGTGGCTCCGTACTTGTGAACTCTCCAAAACCAAGACGCTTCACAGTCCAGCCTTACTCCTCTATCACAACTCTCCAATCACCTATCGATGAGGATTTTGCAAGGCACCGCTCGTCCTTCCGCCAAACAATCCAGCCCCCAGGATTTCATCAGGCCATGTTTCCGTTGGAGACTGAACCCAGCCTGACCCTCGATCTTCGGTCTGAAACAATGGCCCCGTTATCCATTTCTCCAGGACCATTGTCTGCTAGGACAATCTCGCCAGCTCCGCTCTCTCCAACAAACGAATCCATGGATGGGTCCGTCATTCCTCTGCAGGCGACGCAGCTCTCGACGGTCGATTCTCAACCCTCACCACGACAGCCACCAGCAGAATCCTACGCAAAGATCCAAAGGATGACACAACTACAAGGAATACCAGATTTCAGGAACCGAAGAATGTCTGACATTTTCCGAGACGGAGGATACCTCTACAATCCAAACGGAGAATCCGGATCCAATGGTGCTGGATCTTCAGAAAGGCAGAGTACATGGCGAACAATGAAAGAGTCGATTGGAGGTATCTTTGCGCGTCGAGGATCCGACAAGAAATCTGATGAGGAGAATGGCAAGCCGAAAGCGTTTGAAGTGATGAGGCCTCGACCTCCTCCTGCAGAGTCGGCCGACGATGCATCCATAGCAGGAGAAGACAATCTAAGGGAACTCAGCTCGCTGGGAATCAGCCGTTTCTTCCAAGAGTCGGGTCGTAACAACGAACAAAAGAGAAGTCTCTTTGTCGCTAACCCGGAGGCCATGGCCTCTCAGACAGCTAGTCAAAGGTCGTCTCTTTCAGGAGTCCCACCGGTCCCCTTCATGCAACGATCACCGTCTTCAACAGCGTCCATGCACACACCAGGTCATCGACCCAGATCTGGCCAGAATCTCACTGGGGATCAGCATTCGATTCGTGGAGGGATCGGATTCTCTCGTTCAGAAGTTGGTTACTCCAGTAGCCCTCGAGGCTCAGTCCTAAGTACACAGCCTGCCTACCCACGGAACTCTGTCGAGAGCAACATTGCCGAGGCGCTTCGATCCGAGACGACGCTCAAACTTCACGATGGAGGAATATTGAAGGTTTCCAAGGGACCCGAGAAAGCTATTCAGTACTGGCATAAGGAATCTGGACAATACGTAGGATCGTCTGCGCAACCATCTACAGAGCGAAGACAAAATTCTGTCCCTGTGAGCACTCCACCTTTGATCTTCCTGCCTACATCCCGGGGATCTATTTTTGATACCATACATTCCGAATCATCCAACAGGGCAGCGCCATCCATCAAAAGTCGCGCGGAAAGTCGGCCGGAAAGTCCAACTGACAGTCATCCGAGCAACGTCGCCATCAGTGCTGGAAAAATGCACGAAATTTTGGATCGAATGTTCTCAGACCAAGACGACGATGACGATGAATCCGATGCTGCCAGTGAAGGCGATGAATCTTGCTCCACGTTCTCGGGAAGGGTCTCCGCAACTATTCTGGCTCTTCATCAGAAGCGTGAACAGGAAGAGCTTGCAGATGGACAGTCCTTGTACCGTCTTGACACGCTGGAACCTCTCCTAGAACGATCGGGTTCTAAAGATGGCGAAGGGCGCAAGAGTTCAATTGAAGGAAGCAGTCGGTCAGGCGTTAAGAGAGCAACGTCTATATCGAGTCGAGGTCGACCAGGAACTCTTGTGCGAACCTTTTCGGGACCGGCATCACATTCGGCTTCTCCTTCGGCATCTGCAACATCCCTTTTGCTTCGTCATTCCAAGAGTGGGTCTCTGAGTCGACCTCTAGCCCAGACATCACTTCATTCTCCATCGGTACTACCTTTTTCAGGATCTACGCTCTCGCTCAACCATCCGGGCTCACAGAGTGGCCAACTATCACGCGATGGATCATTCACAGCGAGGCAGGGGGCCGCTGAACCGGAAACAGACGCAGACAAAGGATCCATCCTCGATCCCCTTCGAGAAGAGCCAGCAACAACGAGCAGTGAACCCCCCCAGCAACCCAAACCATTCTAATTAGCGAACATGAACATAGACACTGTACAATAGAATCGCCAACGGCCCATGTTATATCCGCATTCGTTCGAGGGAAAATGATGGTCAAATTCTAAAGGCGGCCCTTCAGGCACGCGCGGTGATCCTTGAATTGAATGGTAGCCTCTAAAAGCATCGTATCAATGCATCAACGACTCCTCAGGCACAAAGGGGCATGTTATGAAATCCTCGTGCTCAACCACCTCCAGTTCTCATGGTGCACGGACACATGAGATGAAAAAAGCAACACTTCCCCTTCCCCTCTTCTTTTCCGATCTCGCGATCACTCATCGACTCTCATTCCTTCTTTGCCACTCACTACAGACACCGTGGGTGTTCAAGCAAACCATGACCCCCGAGAGCCCAGTGGAGATCCCAGAAATCACAGGCATGGTGGCCTCGTATCTCGAGGAGAAGGACCTTTCAAGTTGCCTTCGAGTCTCCAAGGGGTGGCGAACCACTTTTCTTCCTCATCGATGGAGAGTCATACGCGTGGGCACCAAATCCTCCAAATACTCTTCTATTCCGCGTGATTCCCCTCGCTACCGCTTCGGGCCCCATCCAACCGACATATACCGTTATCGCCACCTGATATTCGACCTCTCACTCTACGGAGATACCGCGGGACTCGACAAATACCACTATTCCAACGTTCGCAAGCTCACCATCAATTATGAGTATGGCGCTGAGGATTCCGAGCGAGAGGTCTTCCTGGAACTCACCGAGATGTTTCCATTACTGACCCATTTGAGCATCCAAATGGTCGAGTTGACATCGCCCTCATGGCTAGCCTTGTCAGTACACCCTTATATAACGACGCTTAGCTTGTGCAACATAGAGATCAAGGAGACGGATGTCGCCAAGTTTTGCACAGTGTGTACAAGGCTGACAGTGCTCAGCATGCACACGGTGGATGTGGGCAATAGGCTCATCCCTGATGGAGCCGTGTTCAATAGTCTGGGCGCACTTGATATCAAGGACGATGTACTGGATACAGAAAACAAACTGGATCTGATCCTTCGATGCCCAAACCTGCAGTACTTGAGTTGGCTGGACTATACAAGCCTCGAGGACAACGTGCCTCCTAGCCTGAGCCCCGATTGTATTCAAAGAGGGTGTTGGCCCCACCTTCAATGCGTGGATATATCACTCCCCTTTCAGGATACGGATGTGGCATCTCTACTCGAAGGGATCGGGGACGGATGCGGGAAGCTTGCCAAGTTGAGGTTGAATGGGTGTTTCGTGGGGGAACGAGGATCCATGGCCCTTCGTCTCCACTTTGCTACGCTCGTCGAACTGTGTCTTGTCGAGTGTCCCTTTGTCAGCAGCTCCACATTTCGGGACGTACTCTGTTCTTGTTCAAGGCTGGAAGTTCTAGTTGCCAAGAGTATCCTTGCGAGGGATATTGTGACAGGTGGACCTTGGGTTTGCCAACGACTTCGAGACTTGAGGATTTGTTTTGTCTTTGGAGAAGCAGAGCAGGATCTGCAGCAAGACATTTTTGAGCGTCTATCCACGTTCACTCGACTTGAGCGGTTGGAGATGTACAATCTGGAGCATGAGTCTCAAGAGGCCCATAGGCTGGAGTTTCGACTGGCGAATGGATTGGGTCAACTAGCAAGCTTGAAACAGATGACCGAGATCGGTTTTGGCGACCTTGGGACCGGAGCCTACATCCCTCAGCTGGGGAGGAAAGAGGTCCTGTGGATGTTGGCTCACTGGAAGAAACTGAGGTGCATCTTGGGAACGCTCAATAGGGAACCAAAAGAGGACCATAGCCTCAAAGTCGCGCTTGACATTCTTGGTATCAAGGTGAATCTCCCATCAGTCACGGTGGTACCTCCCGAGTCAGGAAGTGAAGAAGATGATGAAGAACAATAAAGAAGGACAATAAGGGGGCTCAACGCTTTTCCCTTTTCGTCCAGCGTGATATGACGCGAAGATACTTTTCCGCCATCCAATGTCACGCTCTGGGTATCACATCATCGTTTTGTTAGCGGCCTCTTCACTCACTGATCGCGTTGATCTCGTTCACTCATTCTCATTCCTTTGCCACGCAGTACGGACACCGCTACAAGTGCCTAGGAAAGCCATGTCATACGAGAACCCGCTCGAGATACCAGAAATCGCTGGACTGGTGGCCTCGTACCTCGAAGGGAAGGACCTTGCACGGTGCGTTCAAGTTTCCAAGAAGTGGCGAGACCTGCTCCTCCAGTACCGATGGCGAACCGTGAACGCAGGCAACATGCCTGGCATTTATCCCTCGCGTTTCCCCCCTCACCACCCGTTCGGACCTCACCCAAGTCAAATCTACGGCTATCGTCACTTGATACGCGACTTGACGCTCTCAGGAGAAACGAATGGGCTGGAAAACTACAATTATCCCCAACCTCCGCAAGCTGGACCTCAGTCTCCTAGGCGCGAGAGATCCTGAGCGTGAGGTCTTCCTTGAGCTTACCGAGATGTTCACGTCACTGGTCAGTCTACGTCTCCGATGTCTCAAGTTGGCATCACCAACGTGGCTAGCATTGTCAGCGCATCCGCGTGTGACAGAGTTGATCCTATGTGGTATGGTGATCAAGGCTGCAGAGGCACCATTGTTCTGGGCACTATGCAAAAGACTGGAGACCCTCTCATTTGATAGGGTTACTTTTGACAACGGAACCATCCCAGCAGGAACAATGTTCGACCGTCTGCGCGATCTGAACGTTACCAATATTGAAAACATGGCTCTTTCGGCCCAACTGGATCTGGCCCTCCGCTGCCAAAACTTGAAGCGACTCAGTTGGAACGACTATGACAGTGCTGATCAGAGTGAGCATCCTGCACTGGACACGGATCGTATTCAAAAGGGATATTGGCATCGCCTTGAGAAATTGAGTATTCATCATCACTTTCAGGACACGCAGGTGGCACCTATACTCGACGGTGTTGGAGATGGAGGCCTCGTTCATTTGGAGTTGCACGATTGTCGTTTGGGGGAACAAGGATCCAATGCCCTTTGTCGTCACTTTGCCACACTCGTATCGCTGAGTCTTGCCGCAGCTCCGCTACTCGGGATATATTATTCTCTTGCCCAAGACTGGAGACTCTACATGTCAAGATTGTCCGCGGAAGAGATGTTGCGAGCGGAGGACCATGGGTTTGCCAACGGCTCCGAGAGCTGACCATCGGATTCGTGTTTGGAGAATCAGAGCTGGATGAACTGCAGCCTGAAATCTTTAGGCGCCTTTCGACGTTGACTCGACTCGAGCAGTTGGTGATCCACCTTCCCTTTGATGACGAGTAGTTTGAAGAAGATCACATACTGCTGTTTCGACTGGAGAATGGGATGGGACAGCTTAAAAGCTTGAAACAGTTGGTCACGATCGGTTTTAGTGATTCACAAAGACACATCCCCTACGTTCCTCAGATGGGAAAGGATGAGGCTATTTGGATGTTGGCCAAATGGAAGAAACTGAGGAGCATCTATGGACAGCTCAATGATGATCCCATTGAGAACGGCAGACTGAAGGGCGTGTTCGGGCTTCTTGGTATTAGAACGGAGTACTAAGGAGTGAGAGTGAAGAAAGCAACGCACTGAAATAAATGTCCTGGTGTCGATGTGTTCTCTAAAAGAGATTACAGCGTGTTGGATGCATTGAGGACCGAGTGACAACCACCCACTATGAAACCAAAAAAAAAAAAAAAAAAAAAAAACAAAGTTTGGGGGGTGTGAGAAGGGTGTGAGAAACAACTGTCTCTTCTCTCTTTCCCACTGATCGGCATTCACTCCTCGACACTCATTCCTTCACAGAAAAGTACAGGCAGCGCAACAAGTGCCCAGGAGAGTCATGTCAGACAAGAACCCGCTGCAAATACCAGAAATCGCTGAATTGGTGGCCTCGCACCTCGAAGGGACAGACCTTGCACGCTGCGTACAAGTTTCCAAGGAGTGGCGAGACCTTCTCCTCCCGTACCGATGGCGAACTGTGAGAGCAGGCTTGTTGCCTTTTTATCATCACCGTGGACGGTTCGGGCCTCATCCAAGTGACATCCATCGGCATCGACACTTGATACACGACTTGACGCTCTTAGGAGAAACGGCTGGGCTGGAAAACCACAATTATCCCAACCTTCGCATACTGGGCCTCTGTCACCTAGGCGCTGAACGTGAGGTCTTCTTTGAGTCCACCGAGATGTTCCCGTCACTGGTCAGTCTACATCTCAATAGGCCCAACATGGCATCACCGACATGGCGAGCAATGACAGCGCATCCGCGTTTGACAGAGTTGATGCTATGCGCTATAGCGATCACGGCTGCGGATGCACCATTGTTCTGGGCACTATGCATGAGGTTGGAGATCCTCTCATTGTCCTCGGTTACTTTCGACAACAGAACCATCCCAGCAGGAACAATGTTCGACCGTCTGCGCGATCTGGAAGTTACCGATGTAAACATTGCTCTTTCGGCCCAACTGGATCTGATCCTTCGCTGCCAAAACTTGAAGCGACTCAGTTGGAACGACTTTGGGTATGTTTACGAAAGTGAGCATCCTGCACTGGACACGGATCGTATTCAAAAGGGATATTGGCATCGCCTTGAGAAATTGAGTATTCAACATCACTTTCGGGAAACGCAGGTGGCACCTCTACTCGACGGCGTCGGAGATAGAGGTCTCATTCATTTGGAGTTGTACGACTGTCACTTGGGGAACAAGGATCCAAGGCCCTCAGTCGTCACTTTGCCACACTCGTATCACTGAATCTTCAAGACTGTCGCTCTGTCAGCAGCTCCGCCATTCGGGATATACTATTTTCTTGTCCAAGGCTGGAGATTCTACGTACCAAGATTGTCCGCGGTAGAGATGTTGCGAGCGGAGGGCCATGGGTTTGCCAACGGCTCCGAGAGCTGATCATCGGATTCGTGTTTGGGGAACCGGAGGTGGATCTACAGCAAGAAGTCTTTAGACGGCTTTCGACATTGACTCGACTTGAGTACTTGAACATGCGCATTCCGAGGTATGAGGAGTCCTTTGAAGAAGAACGCGTACTGGAGTTTCGACTGGAGAATGGGATGGGACAGCTGGCCAGCTTGCAACAGTTGGTCACGATCGGTTTTGGCGATACACAAAGACACATACCCTACTTTCCTCAGATGGGACAGCGTGATGTTATTTGGATGTTGGCCAATTGGATGAAACTGAGAACTATCGGTGGACAACTCAATGATGATCCCACTGAGAATCGTAGACTGAAGGGCGTGCTCAAGGTTCTTGGTTACAAAACGGAGTTCTGAAAAAGTGAGAGAAGTGAAAACAACAACTCATTGAAATAAATGCCCTTCTCGAAAGGATTTACCTTTCGGGTGCATGCAAGAACCATTGTAACTCAAAGGGTCCACCTGTACGACCGTGAGATCCGCATGACAAAAAAACAAAATTTCGGGCCGTCTCTTCTTCCCCACTGATCAGCATTCACTCTTCGACGCTCATTCCTTCACAGAACAGTACAGACACCGCTGCAAGTGCCCAGGAGAGCCATGTCACACGAGAATCCGTTGGGGATACCAGAAATAGCTGGATTGGTTGCCTCGTACCTCGAAGGGACAGACCTTGCACGCTACGTACAAGTTTCCAAGAGGTGGCGCCTCCCGTACCGATGGCGAACAGTTCAAGCAGGCAATTATCACCCTTGTAGAGCCCCTCGCCGACGATTCGGACCTAACCCATGTGACATCTATCGGCATCGACACTTGATACACGACTTGGGGCTCTTAGGAGACAACGCTGAACTTGAAAACTACAATTACCCCAATCTTCGCAATCTAACCATCAGAATCACTCTCGGCGCTGAAGACCGAGAGCGGGAAGTCTCCCTGGAACTCGTCGAGATGTTTCCATCACTGGTCAAGTTACAGCTCAGTGTCTACAAGGTGGCATCATCAACATGGGCAGCACTGTCGGTGCATCCTTGTATAACGAGCCTGCACATGAACTTGACAGAAGAAGTGATCAATATCATGGATGCACCATTGTTTTGGGAATTATGCGGAAGGTTGGAGATTCTATCGTTATGCGCGGTTACTTTCAACAACGAGGCCATCCCAGCAGGAGTAGAGTTCAACCGTCTGCACCAACTGAGCTTTGAAGCCGTCGGAAACCTTGCTATCTCGGACCAACTGGATCTGATCCTTCGATGCCCAAACTTGAAAAGATTGACCTGGAGTGGCCGTCTCACCGATGTCATCAATGAGCCACTCAACCTCGACACGGATCGTATCCCAAAAGGATATTGGCATTGCCTTCAAGCACTGAGTATTGACCATTGGTTTCAGGACAAGCAGATGGCATCTATACTCGAAGGTGTCGGACCAGGGAATCTTGTCGATTTGGCACTTATGAATTGTTTCTTGGGGGAAAAAGCTACCGAGGCCCTTCGTCCTCACTATGCCACGCTTGTAGAACTGGATATTTCGGGGTGCCGCTCTGTCAGTAGTACGTTCTCTCTGGATGTACTATCGTCTTGTCCAAGACTGAAGCTTCTAGACACCAAAGTTGTCCTCGCAAGTGATGTTGTGAATGGAGGTCCATGGGTTTGCCAACAGCTCAGAGAGTTGAACATCTGTTTCATGTTTGAAGAACTGGAGCTGAATCTACAGCAAGAAATCTTTGGACGTCTATCGACATTGACACGACTTGAGCACTTGACGATGCGCTTTCCGATTGATGAGGAGCCCTTTGAAGAAGAACACGTACTGGAGTTTCGACTGGAGAATGGGTTAGGACAGCTTGCCACATTACAATGGCTGGCCACAATCGAATTTGATGACGGGGACCGCGGACCCTACGTTCCTCAGATGGGAAAAAATGAGGCATTATGGATGTTGACCAACTGGAAGAACCTGAAGAGGATCACTGGGGAGTTCAATGATGACCCTAGTATAGATCGTAAACTGAAGTCCGTGTTCGAGATTTTCGACACCAAACGGAGTTTTAAGGAGGTGAAAACCCCATTGAATAAATGCCCTGGTGTTGATTTATTCTCACCTTTCAGTGCCTCGGGCGCATTGAGGGTCCGTGAGATGCATGACAAAAACCAAAAAAATTCCGGGCTGAGAAACACACTGTCTTTTCTTCCTCATTGATCAGCATTCACTCTTCGACGCTCATTCCTTCACAACACAGTACAGGCACCGCTGCAAGTGATCAGGAGAGTCATGTCACACGAGAACCCGCTGGAGATACCGGAAATCGTTGGACTGGTTGCCTCGCACCTCGAAGGGAAAGACCTTGCACGCTGCGTACAAGTTTCCAAGAAGTGGAGAGACCTGCTCCTCCCATACCGATGGCGAACTGTGAGAGCAGGCTCCTGGCCTTTAAATATCCCGCAGCCATTTCCGCGTCGGCGGATCGGACCTCACCCAAGTGACCTCTATCGTCATCGCCACTTGATACACGACTTGTCACTCTCAGGAGACACTGCTGGACTTGAAAACTACAACTACCCCAATCTTCGCAAGCTAAGCATCGACGTCACAATCTGCGCCGAAGATCCTGAGCGTGAGGTCTTTCTGGAACTCGTCGAGATGTTTCCATCATTAGTCGAGTTGCAGCTCCATGCTACCAAGTTGGCATCATCATCATGGGTAGCACTGTCGATGCATCCTTCTATAACGAGCCTGCGCCTGTCAGAAGGAGTGATCAAGGCTATGGATGAACCATTGTTTTGGGAAGTATGCCAAAGGCTGGAGAGTCTATCGTTATTTATGGTTACTTTCAACAACGGAGCCATCCCAGCAGGAGCAGTGCTCGACCGTCTACATCAACTGAACTTTACAGCCGTCGGAAACCTTGCTATCTCGGACCAACTGGATCTCATCCTTCGATGCCCAAACTTGAAAGTATTAAAATGGCATGGCAGTGGCATTGGCGACTTCAATGAGCAACTCAACACGGATCTTATCCCAAAAGGATATTGGCATTGCCTTCAAGAACTGATGATTGGTCATTACTTTCGGGACGAGCAGGTGGCATCTATACTCGAAGGCGTCGACCCCGGGAATCTCGTCGATTTGGCACTTGCAAATTGTTGCTTGGGGGAACAAGCTACCGAGGCCCTTCGTCCTCACTATGCCACGCTTGTACAACTGGATATCTCGGAGTGTCGCTCTGTCAGTAGTACTGTGTCTCGGGATGTACTGTCGTCTTGTCCAAGACTGAAGATTCTATACACCAACATTGTCCTCGCAAGAGATGTTGTGAATGGAGGTCCATGGGTTTGCCAACAGCTCAAAGAGTTGGTCATCGGTTTCTTGTTTGGAGAACTGGAGCTGGATCTACAACAAGAAGTTTTTAGACGCCTATCGACATTGACTCGACTTGAGTACTTGAAGATGCGCATTCCGAGTGATGAGGAGTCCTTTGAAGAAGAACACGTACTGGAGTTTCGACTGGAGAATGGATTGGAACAGCTTGCCACACTACAACAGCTGAAATCAATCCATTTTGATGACTTGGAAGGCAGGCCCTACATTCCTCAGATGAGAAAAAATGAGGCATTATGGATGTTGACCAACTGGAAGAACCTGAAGAGGATCACTGGAGAGCTCAATGATGACCCTAGTATAGATCGTAAACTGAAGTCCGCGTTCGAGATTCTCGATATCGAAACGGAGTTTTAAGGAAGTGAGAAGTGAACACATCTCTTTGAATAAATGTCCTGGTGTCAATGTATTCTTCGGAAGGGACTGTGTGTTTGTGTGTGTGTGTCCGCGGCTGACTGGCTGACTCGAATTTGCTGTTGCGACAGTGTGAGCAAAAATAAAATTTTCAGGCCGAGAAACACATTGTCCCTTTCTTTTTCCCCACTGATCGGCTTTCACTCCTCGACGCTCATTCCTTCACAGCACAACACACACACTGCTACAAGTGATCAGGAGAGTCATGTCTTACGGGAACCCGCTGGAGATACCAGAAATCGTAGGACTGGTTGCTTTGTATCTCAGAGAGAAAGACCTTGCACGGTGCGTTCAAGTTTCCAAAAAGTGGCGAGACTTGCTCCTCCCGTACCGATGGCGAACCGTGGAAGCAGGCTCCCTGCCCAGCAGCAGTTACAGCATACGCAAATCCCCTCGCCACCGGCTCGGGTCTCACCCAAGTGACATCTATCGTCATCGTCACTTGATACACGACTTGACGCTCAGAGGGGACACTGCTGGACTCGAAAACTTCAACTACCCCAATCTTCGCAATCTAACCATCGACATCGGATTCGACGCTGGAGATCCTGAGCGGGATGTCTTTCTGGAACCCACCGAGATGTTTCCATCACTAATCAACTTGAACCTCATGGGCGGCGTCAAGTTAGCATCACCAACATGGCTAGCATTGTCAGCGCATCTTTGTGTAACGAACCTATCGCTGACAGGTGGAGTGATTAAGGCTACAGATTCGCCGATATTTTGGGGCATGTGCGGAATATTGGAGAGTCTCATATTGGACGGTGTCTCTTTCAACAACGGGGCCATCCCAGCAGGAACAGTGCTCGACCGTCTGCACCAATTGAGAATTACAGCCCCCAAAAACCTGAATATGTCAGACCAACTGGGTTTGATCCTTCGGTGCCCAAACTTGAAGGAATTGAATTGGGAGTGCCATCCTGATAGTAGAAACCATCACTCCAACTTGGACATGGATCGTATCCCCAAAGGGTATTGGCATTGCCTCCAAGAGTTAGCGATTCATCATTACTTTCGGGACAAGCAGGTAGCGTCTATGCTCAAAGGCGTCGGATCCGGGAATCTCGCCTATTTGAGGTTCGGCGAGTGTCTCTTGGGAAAACAGGCTGCCAGGGCCCTTCGAATCCACTTTGCCACGCTTGTAGCACTGAATCTTTGGGAATGCCGCTCCGACAGTAGTACTCTCTCTCGGGATGTACTGTTGTCTTGTCCAAGACTGGAGATTCTAAATACTAAAAGTGTCCTCGCAAGAGATGTTGTGAATGGAGGTCCATGGGTTTGCCAACGTCTCCGAGAGCTGCGCATCGGATTCCTGTTTGGAGAACTGGAGCTGGATCTACAGCAAGAAATCTTTGGACGTTTATCGACCTTGACTCGACTTGACACTTTGGATATGCGTATTCCTTGGTACGATGAGTCCTTTGAAGAAGAACACGTACTGGAGTTTCGACTGGAGAATGGATTGGAACAACTTGCCACATTACGACGGCTGACCACAATCCATTTTGTCGAGTCGGAGGCCAGATCTTACATCCCTCAGATGGGAAAGGATGAGGCATCATGGATGTTGACCAACTGGAAGAGCCTGAAGACGATCACTGGAGAGCTCAATGATGACCCCAGTATAGATCGTAAACTGAAGTCCGTGTTCAAGATACTTGATATCGAAACGAAGTTGTAGGAAGTCCGAAAAATAAATGCCTACAAGAAGGTGCAACTTTTTGTTGTATCTGGTATGTCGCAGTGGCAGTGTAAACCCCCCACAACTCTCTGTGCACTTTCCCACCCTCTCTTCCCGCCTCACACACACATGATACAGCCACACGCTCTCACCGCCCTCAAATGACCGAACAAAAAATCCAACTTGTAATCACCCTTACTTTGACTTCGCCTTCCTCACTCGAAACACCCCCTGCCTCTTCTTCATCAGCATTCACTCTTCGACGCTCATTCCTTCACAACACAGTATAGACACCGCTACAAGTGCCCAGGAGAGTCATGTCACACGAGAACCCGCTGGAGATACCGGAAATCGCTGGATTGGTGGCCTCGTACCTCAAAGGGAAAGACCTTGCACGGTGCGTTCAAGTTTCCAAGATGTGGCGGGACCTGCTCCTCCCGTACCGATGGCGAACCACCTATTACTCGCACAAACCCTCTTACGGCCCGTTCGGACCTCACCCGTGACCTCTATCGTCATCGCCACTTGATACATGACTTGTCACTCTCAGGAGACACCGCTGGACTCGAGAACTACAACTATCCCAACCTTCGCAGGCTAGGACTCCACAACATACTATCCTACACCGAAGATCTCTTCCTGGAACTCCTCAAGACGTTTCCATCACTGGTCGAGTTGGAGTTCACGGGCCACAAGTTGTCATTACCAACACTGCTAGCATTGTCAGCGCATCCTTGTATAGCGAACCTGTCCCTGAATGGTGGAGTGATCAAGGCTATGGATGCGCCGATATTTTGGGAGGTGTGCGGAAAGTTGGAGAGTCTCCTGTTACACGGTGTCTCTTTCGAGAATGGAGCCATCCCTGAAGGAGTAGTGCTCGACCGTCTGCACAATTTGAGAATTTTTTACCTCAAAACCCTGGCTATCTCAGACCAACTGGACCTGCTCCTTCGATGCCCAAACCTGAGGGTATTGCATTGGATGGAATTTGGCACTGACAACAGCAATGAGTACCTCAACCTGGACAAGGATCGTATCCCGGAAGGGTATTGGCATTGCCTCCAAGAGTTGGAAATTCAACGTTACTTTCAGGACAAGCAGGTAGCATCTATATTCAGAGGCGTCGGGTCTGGGAATCTCGTCAACATGACGCTGGGTGATTGTCACTTGGGAGAACAAGCTACCAAGGCCCTTGGTCTTCACCATGCCACGCTTGTGGAACTGGATCTTTGGGAATGCCGCTCGGTTAGTAGTACATTCTCTCGAGATGTATTGTCGTCTTGTCCAAGACTGAAGACTCTACATACCCAAGCTGTCCTGGCAAGAGATGTTGTGAATGGAGGTCCATGGGTTTGCCAACAGCTCCAAACGTTGGCCATCTGTTTCCTGTTTGGAGAACTGGAGCTGGATCTACAGCACGGAATCTTTGGACGTCTATCAACATTGACTCGACTTGAGTTCTTGCTAATGCGCATTCCGAGTGATGATGAGTCCTTTGAAAGGGGGCGTATACTGGAATTTCGACTGGAGAATGGATTGGAACAGCTTGCCACATTACAACAGCTGACCACAATGGATTTTGAAGAATCGGAAGTCAACGTCTACGCTCCTCAGATGGGAAAACATGAGGCTGGATGGATGTTGGCCAATTGGAAGAAACTGAGGAGTATCCTCGGAGTGCTCAATGATGACCCCAGTACAGATAGTAAACTGATGTCCATGTTCAAGATATTCGATATCAATACGTTTTAGCTGGCCAACTGGAAGAAACTGACGACCATCACCGGAAAGCTCAATGATGATCCCGACGTGGAGCATAAACTGAAGGGTGCGCTTGAGTTTCTCGGTATCAAAACCGAGCTAACGGAGCTGTGGGAGGTGATGGCGGAACTGTTCAAAGTATGAGACTACGAAATATCATTGTATTAAAGGTATCCACCTACAGCTCTTGTGTGCATTGAAGACTAGACTGTGTATGTGATCACGCTGTTTGGCTGTACGACGCATGTGACAAATTTAGTCCTGAGGTCCTGAGAGAACTTTCTCTTCCCTCTCGTTTGTTCACTCCACTGATCGGCATTCAACCATCGACTCTCATTCCTTTGCCACGCCGAACAGACACCGTCCTAGTCGTTCAGGAGAGCCATGCTGTCAGAGGACCCTCTGGAAGTGCCAGAAATCGCTGGACTGGTTGCCTCGTACCTCAAAGGGAAATATCTTGCACGCTGCGTTCAAGTTTCAAAGGGCTGGCGAGACCGGTTCCTCCCCTACCGATGGCGAACCATCAAAGCAGGCGCCAAGCTCAACGATTATTCGCACAAATCCTCTCGCCGCCGGCTCGGACCTCACCCAAGAGACGTCTATAGCCATCGCCACTTGATACACGACTTGTGGATTATAGGAAAAACTACTGGACTTGACAAGCACCACTTTCCAAACCTTCGCAAGCTGAGACTCGAAATGGACAAGGTCCCTCCGGAACTCGCCAAGATATTTCCATCAATGGTCAAGTTACATCTCGATGGTCCTTTCGTGGCATCAAATTCATGGTCAGCATTGGTGGCACATCCTAGTATAACAGAGCTGACTCTGTTGGATCAAGTGATCAGGGTCACGAATGCACCATCGTTTTGGGAAGTATGCAGAAGACTGGATGTTCTTGTATTAAGCAATATTACTTTCGGCGATGGAGTCATCCCAGCCCTAGCAGGAACAGTGTTTGATCGTCTGCGCCGCCTGGAGATTGAGGACCAAAGGGGTCAGGATATTTCATACAAGCTGGAACTGATCCTTCGATGCCCAAACTTGAAGGAATTGAGATGGATCGAACTTGTATATATCTACAACAGTCCTATCCCGAACACCGAACTTATCCGAGAAGGGCACTGGCATCGCCTTCAAGAATTGACTGTTCAGCATACCTTTCGAGACATGCAGGTGGCATCCATACTCAAAGGCATTGGGGTTGGGAGTCTTGCTCGTCTGACATTGAAAGACTGTTGGCTGGAGGAACAAGGATCCAAGGCCACTTGTCACTTTGCTACGCTCGCCTATCTGAATATTGAACACTGTTGCTATGTCAGTAGCTCTGGCATTCTGGATATATTATGTTCTTGTCCAAGGCTGGAAATTTTCTATGCCGCGAGTGTCTCCGCAAGAGATGTCGTGAATGGAGGTCCATGGGTTTGCCAAAGGCTCAGGGAACTGAGAATCGGTTTCCTTTTTAGAGAATCTGATCAGGATCTACAGCGAGAAATCTTTGGACGCCTATCAACATTGACTCGACTGGAGAGTTTGGTGATACACATTCCCGACATTGGGCACTATGGTAGCGAAGACATACTGGAGTTTCGACTGGAGAATGGAATGGGGCAGCTTGCAACGTTGAAACAGCTGACCTCTCTCGGTTTTGAGCGATCAAGGAACGGAACTTACGCTTCTCAGATGGGGCAGGATGAGGTTTTATGGATGTTGGCCAACTGGAAGAAACTGAAATCCATCGCGGGAAAGCTCAGTGACGACCCCGAAGAAGATAGGCGACTGAAGCTTGTGCTCTGGTATCTTGGTGTCAAAACGGCCTTTCCCAATGGTTAGCACCCATTAATAAAGTGATTCTAAAGGCGCATATCAGGCACCGACAATAATCCTTGCGCCGATGTGTTCTCTAAGAAACGCCCACATAAAGGATCTCTGGCGCATTGAGGATCGCGTATGTCGCTGCCATCGTATCCCACCCATGCATCAAATTATGCGGTCGTATGCTCGGTTGTGCGGTTGTGCACGGATGCTTTCAAAACAAGCGTGTGAGAAAAAAAGCCCTCTTTCTATTCACTTCACCGTTCTCATTCACTCATCGCTCCTCATTCCTTTGCCACCCACTACAGACTCTGTTACAAGCGTTCGGGAGAGGAGAATCTGTTGGAGATACCAGAAATCGCTGGACTGGTGGCCTCGTACCTCAAGGGAAACGACCTTGCACGCTGCGTTCAAGTTTCGAAGGGGTGGCGAGACCTGTTCCTCCCTTACCGATGGCGAACCGTTACAGCAGGCAACAGGTCCATCTATTACTCGCGCATATCCCTGCCCGGACCTTACCCAAGAGACATCTTCAGCCATCGCCACTTGATACACGATCTGTCACTCGACGGAGATACCGATGGGCTTGACAAGTTTCATTACCCCAACCTTCGCAATCTCAGCCTCACCGAACGCGACGGTGAAAATCCTGAGCATGAGGTGTTCCTGAAAATCACCGAGATGCTTCCATCTTTGGTCAGGCTACGTCTCCATCGCGCCAACTTGGCATCACCTGGCTAGCATTGTCAGCGCATCCTCGTACTACAGAGCTGATTCTGAGCTCTCAAACAATCAAGGCCATGGACGCACCATTGTTATGAGAGGTATGCGGAAGACTGGAGATTCTTTCGTTAAATGAGGTTACTTTTGAAGATGAAACCATCCCAGCAGGAACAATGTTCGACCGTTTGTGTAGACTGCACGTTGACGACCAAAGAAGTCTGGATATTTCAACCCAGCTGGATCTATTCCTTCGATGTCCAAACTTGAAAAACTTGGGTTGGGCCGACTTTGAGTGTACCCAAATCAACGAGCATCCTATCCTGGACACCAATTGTATCCCAGAATGGCAATGGAATCATCTTGAAGATTTGGCTATTCATCAGCACTTTCGGGACACGCAGGTGGCAATACTCAAGGGTATTGCACATGGGAATCTTGTCGACCTAATCCTGCATGACTGTCACTTGGAGGAGCAAGCATCCATGGCCCTTCGTCCCCACTTTTCCACGCTCGTATCACTTAACCTTACAGGGTGTCGTCGTCTCAGAAGCCACATCGTCCGGGATGTTCTGCTTTCTTGTCCAAGACTGGAGACCCTGTCTGCCAAGGCTGTCCGTGGAAGAGACGTTGCGAGCAGAGATCCATGGGCTTGCCAACGTCTCCGAATGCTGAGCATCGGTTTCTTGTTTAGAGACACGGAGCTGGATCAGCTAAGCACGAAATCTTTAGACGCCTATCGACATTGACTCGACTTCAGCGCTTGGAGATGCACCTTCCTCGTGAGGATGAGTTCTTTGGAGAAGAACACATACTGGAGGTTCGACTGGAGAATGGGATGGGACAGCTTAAGACCTTGCAAGAGTTGATCTCACTCGAGTTTAGCGAGTCAGCGCCAGATTACATACCCTACAGTTCCTCAGCTTGGAAAGGATGAGCTTGTATGGATGTTAGAACCTGAAGCGCATCACCGGCGAGCTCAACGATGACCCCGATATCAATCAGAAGCTGAAGACCATTTTCGATCCCCTTGATGTTAGAACGGCGTATTGAAAGGCGATAAGGGCAAGCCTTCACGGCATGAGATCCGACGACGAATCACTTCAACTGATGCACTGATATCATGGCTTAAAATCAACGTGAGAAAAAAGTGCCACATTCTCCTTTTCTGTTCACTTCACCGAACTTGCTCACCCATTCTTTTGCCGCCCAGTGCAGAGCTGTTGCAAGCGCTCAGAAGAACCATGTCGCCCAAAAATCCGCTGGAGTTACCAGAAATCACTGGACGGGTTGCCTCGCACCTCGATGGGGAAGCCCTTGCATGCTGCGTCCAGGTCTCCAAGAAGTGGCGAGACTTATTCCTCCCTCACCGATGGCAAGTCGTTAACATATACCAAAATCCGAGAGATCACCCCCTCGACCAGAGCTGTCGGACTGGGCCCCATCCAAGTGACATCTTTCGCCATCGCCATTTGATCCACGATTTGTCGCTGTGGATGGATACCTTTGGGCTTGAAAACTACAACTATCCGCACCTCCAAAGGCTCAGACTCTTCCAACAGGATGGCGCATACTCCGAGAGGGTAATATTCCTAGAGCCTACGGACATGTTCCCGTCACTGGTCAAGTTGGACGTGCTTGGTGTCAAGTTGGCATCATCATCATGGTTAGGACTGGCAGCACATCCTCATATGACGGACCTGCACCTGAGCACTATCGTGATCAATGCCACGGATGCGCCGCTGCTATGGAGAGTATGTGGAAGGCTTCGGTATCTCGGACTCCACGAGGTTGCTTTTGATAATGGAACCATCCCAGCAGGAGCGGTATTTGACCACATGCGCGAGTTGATCATTGCTGAAGGAGGCTGGGATCCATCTGACCAACTGAATAGTTCGGAACAACTTGATCTAATTCTTCGATGCCCAAACTTGGAGAAAGTGTCTTGGCATGCACCTCAGAGTGATGAGAACGATGAGCATCCCAACTTGCAAACGGACCGTATCCCAGAAGAACATTGGCATCGCCTTGAAGAATTGAGTCTTCATCAGCACTTTCAGGATAAGCAGTTGGCATCTATCCTCGAAGGAATCGGAGATGAGAGTCTTGTCCATTTGGCGCTGAATGGCAGCCTCTTGGAGGTACAAGTATCCAAGGCCCTTCACTCTCAATATGCCACGCTCGTCACACTCGATCTTGATCAATGTCGCTCTGTAAGCAGTACCGTCTCTCGGGATGTACTATCTTCTTGTCCAAGGTTGGAGTCTCTCATTACTAAGGGTGTCCTCGCAAGAGATGTTGTGGCAGGTGGACCCTGGGTTTGCCAACGGCTCCGAGTGCTGGGCATCTGTTTTCTATTCGGAGAGTCAGAACAGGATCTACAGCAGGCAATCTTTGGGCGCCTATCAGCATTGACTCAACTCGAGCATTGGTATATGCATATTCCCACGGAAAGGCACAATGAAGAGACAGGCGTACTAGAGTTTCGACTGGAGAATGGGTTGGAACGGCTCGCAACCTTACGACGGCTGACCACACTCGGTTTTGAAGCTTGGCCAGGCTTGGAAGCATACGTTCCTCAGATGGGAAAAGATGAGGTTGTCTGGATGTTGGCCAACTGGAAGAAACTGGAGAGGGTTATTGGCACGTTCAATAGAGATCCTGAAGAGGATCAGTCTTTGAAGGACCTGTTCAAGATGCTCGGTGTGACCCTTGACGTCGAGACGTTGCAATAAAGGCTATAAGCCCTTGGGTCTGTACCTTCCAAGGGACAGTGCCCAGCGTCTGCCATGAGCATCCCTGACCATTGGGAGCCATGCAGATGACCGAAGTCAAGTCATTCATATCTCAATATGTGAAGGGTCACGTATCTCACAAGCTGACTTGGCTGTGCGACGTGAGGATGCATGTGAACAAAAAATTTATGGCTCTCTCTTTGTTCACCCCGCTGATCGGCATTCACACTTCGACCTCATTCCTTTGCCGCGCCGTACAGACACCATCGCAGTCGTTCAAGGGAGCCATGTTGTCTGAGAACCCGCTGGACGTACCAGAAATCACTGGGCTGGTTGCCTCGTACCTCGAAGGGAAAGATCTTGCACGTTGCGTTCAAGTTTCCAAGAGGTGGCGAGACCTGTTCCTCACTTACCGATGGCGAACTGTGAAAGCAGGCTCAAAGATCGACAATTACTCGCGTGTATCCCGTCTCGGACCCCATCCAAGCGTCCTCTACCGCCATCGCCACTTGATACACAAGTTGTCGCTCTCAGGAGACACTACCGGACTTGACAAGAACCACTTTCCAAACATTCGAACGCTAGACCTCAGAATCCAGCACGACGCTGAGCGGGAGGTCTCCAAGAAACTCACCAAGTCATTTCCATCACTGGTCGAGCTAGTTCTCCATGGACCCAATTTTGCATCTGAATTGTGGTTTGCATTGGCAGTTCATCCTCGTATAACGGACTTGATCATGTTCGGTGGTGAGATCAAGGTCAAGGCCGAACCGCTATTTTGGAAAGTGTGTAGAAGGCTGAATGTTCTCGACATGGACGGAGTTACTTTCGGCAATGGAACTATCCCATCAGGAGTAGTGTTCGACCGGATGTACACCCTGGAGCTTGTCCGCTCTAACCTGGATATTTCAAGCCAAATGGATCTGATCCTTCGATGCCCAAACCTGAAGAACCTGAATTGGTTTGACTATGACAGTCTTCATCACAATCGCAACAATGAGCATCCCATCTTGGAAACCGGTTGCGTCCCAGAAGGGCATTGGCATCGCCTTCAACGATTGAGTATTCAGCATCACTTTCGAGACACGCAGATGGCATTTATACTCAAAGGCATTGGAGATGGGAATCTTGCTACTTTGACGTTGGAAGACTGTCGCTTGGACGAACAAGGGTCCGAAGCTCTTCGTCCTCACTTTGCCACGCTCGTACATCTGGATATTGACCAGTGTCGCTCTGTCAACAGTTCTACCATTCGGGATGTATTATGTTCTTGTCCAAGGCTGGAGTATCTACACGCCGCGGGTGTCTTCGCAAGAGATGTCGTCAATGGCGGTCCATGGGTTTGCCAACGGCTCCAAGAAATGAGAATCGCTTTCCTGTTTAGAGAATCTGAGCAGGATCTACAGCGAGAAATCTTTGGACGCCTATCGACATTGACTCGACTCAAGCGCTTGGAAATGCGTATCCCTGAAGTTGAGTCCTATGATGGAGAAGACATACTGGAGTTCCGAATGGAGAATGGATTGGAACAGCTTGCCACATTGCAACAGATAACGTCACTCGAGTTTAGCGAGGGATCAAATAACGGAGAGTATTTTCCTCAACTGGGAAAGGATGAGATTGTTTGGATGGTGGCCCACTGGAAGAAACTGAAGAACCTCACGGGAGAGCTCAATTACGACCATGATGAGGATAGTAGACTTAAGACTGTGCTCGAGCTTCTCGGTGTCAACACAGAGGCATGGCCGTACGGATCATTCTCAGCATGAGACTTCACGAAGACGTTGTAATAAACTGTCAAGTTGGTGTACCTTCAAAGAGACAGTGTCCAGGGTCTGCCTGAAGATTGAAGGATGTGCTAAAGCTCCTTGGTGTCAAAACGGGGGAATGGGTTTGACCGAACAGAGACGTGACAGTTCCAACAGTTGTGTTTATCGACTCTGGATTTGCCAACGGCTCCAAGAACTGAGGATCTGTTTTCTGTTCAGGGAAGCAGAGCAGGATCTACTGCAAAAAGTCTTTGGGCACCTATCGACACTGATTCAACTTGAGCATTTGAGAATTGTCCTACCCGACAATGAGTCCTTTGAACACGAAGAAGAAGTATTGGAGTTTCGGCTGGAGTATGGATTAGGACAGCTACTGAGCTTGCGATAGCTGACAACCATTCTGCACATGTTCGATGTCCATGTGCTATTACCCTCAAATTGGCAGAAAGGAGGCTGAGTGGATGTTGGCTAATTGGAAACTGAAAAGGATCTCCGGGTACCTTCATGATTACTCGGAGGAGAGAAGTGTAGTACAGACCATGTTCGAAGGTTACAACATCATGCTCATAGCGCTTCCACGGTACTCACCAAAGCAAAAACGAATTGAAGCTCTCGAAATTGGTGGTGCACGGATGCAGCGTCAAATTTCAGTGTGGGAAAAAAAAAAAAGTCTTGCGCCTCTCTCTTCTGTTCACCTCACCGATCCCATTCTCTTATCGCCTCATTCCTTTGCCACGCACTACAGACACCACTTCAAGTATTCAGGAGAACCATGCTGCCCGAGAGTCCGCTGGAGATACCAGAGATCACTAGACTGGTTGCCTTGCACCTTGATGGGAAAGACCTTGCGCACTGCGTCCAAGTCTCCAGGGGCTGGAGAGACCTATTCCTCCCTTACCGATGGGGAGTCGTCAGGGTATGTTTTAGGCGCAGCAAGCACTCTCCTAGTCTGTGCTGTCGGATCGGGCCCCACCCAAGTGACATCTACCACCATCGCCATCTGATACACGACATGTGTCTCCGAGGAGACACTGGTGGACTTGAAAACTACAGCTACCCCAACCTTCGCAAGTTAAGCCTCCGTACTTACGACGCTAGAGATCCTGAGCAGGAGGTCTTCCTGGAACTCACTGGTATGTTTCCGTCATTGACAGGCCTGGATATCGACGGCGTCAAGTTGAAATCGCCATCATGGTCAACACTGTTCGTGCATCCGCATCTGAAGAACCTGTCATTGAGAAAGACAGTAATCAAGGCCTCGAGTGGACCAGGCTTTTGGGAAGCATGCAGGAAACTGGAAAGCCTCACTCTGGACGATGTCATTATCCACTGTGGAGCAATTCCAGCGGGGGTTGTGTTTGATTCTCTGCGCACACTGACCATGACCACCAATGCCAGTGGAGTGCTGAGCACGCAAGACCAACTGGATCTGACCCTTCGTTGCCCAAACCTGAAAGAGTTGTATTGGACCGGCTATCGAGATGTCCAAGACCGCGTTCATCCTCCCTTTAACACTGGTGGTGTTCTAAAGGGGTGTTGGCCACATCTTCGACAGGTGAATATCTCTCTGTTCATTCGGGACAAGGACGTGGCGTCTTTACTCAAAGGCATCGGAGATGGACGCAAGGATCTTGTCGATTTGGAATTGTATGGCTGTTTCTTGGGAGATCAAGTGTCCAAGGCTTTTCATCGCCACTTTTCCACACTTGTGGAGCTGAACCTTACAGAGTGTCTCTCTGTCAACAGCTGTACAATTCGGGATTTACTATGCTATTGTCCGAGGCTGGAGGTTCTATTGGCCAGGAGCATCCTCGCAAGAGATGTCGTGGCAGCAGGACCATGGGTTTGCCTACAGCTCCGAGAGCTGATGATCAACTTTTTGTTTGGAGAATCGGAGCTGGATCTTCAACACGAGATCTTTAGGCGCCTATCGACATTGACTCTTCTTCGGCGGCTGATATTGTTCATTCCTGTGAACGAGCCCTATGAAGAAAATTGCACGCTGGAGCTTCGACTGGAGAATGGATTGGGCCAGCTTTCAAGCTTGCAACAGCTGACCAAACTCGACTTTGACGGATCGCCGATCAGCGGATTCTACATTCCCGAACTGGGAAAGGAGGAGGCTTTGTGGATCTTGACCAATTGGAAGAAGCTGGAGAGCATCTCTGGACCTCTCAATACGGATCCCGATGTGGAGCAAACACTGAGAGATGCCCTCAAACTTTTTGGCGCCCAGGTGAAATAGGCACCCACTTTCAAAGCATCAGATTTGATAATAGGGCCAATAGAATCTGCAGCACCCACTCAACTGTACTAGCAAATGAATCTGTTGAACACACGTTCATTCGAACCCATTATCCTATTGTCTTTCAAGGGGACTCAGTCATGCATGCAAACGACCCTTTTTTTTTATGTGCGTCGATGACCACGTGCTGCAATGCTAAACAAACTTTTCCCCTTTTGTGATCATCGTTCATCAACTCATCCCAACTTCCACCCAGGCGAGGGGCATAGACACCGTTGCAGGCGTTCAGGAGAGTCATGTTGCACGAGAACCCGTTAGAGATACCGGAAATCACTGGACTTGTTGCTTCGTATCTTGAGGAGAATGACCTTGCAAGTTGCGTTCAAGTTTCCAAAAAGTGGCGAGATATTCTCCTCCCTCATCGATGGCGAGTCATTAGCGCCGGCTCTAAACCAAGCAATCATTCCACTGGCCTGCAAGATCGCTCTCGTTGTCGGTTCGGACCTCATGCAAGTGACATCTACCGCCATCGCCACCTGATACACGTCTTGTCGCTCATTGGAGACACTGCTGGACTTGAAAACTACAACTATCCTATCCTACGCAAGCTAACCGTTGATTATCGAATTGGCGCCGAAGATTCTGAGCGGGAAGTCTTCCTGGAACTCACCGAGATGTTTCCGTCACTGGCCAGATTGGCCCTCAGAGGTATCACGTTGACACCACCATCGTGGTTAGCACTGTCGGCTCATCCTCGCATAACGAGTCTGTCCATGGAAGTATTACAGATCAAGATTACGGATATACCAATTTTTTGGGAAGTGTGCAAGAAACTGGAACGTCTCGTTTTGAGAACGGTCGCCATCGACGATGGGACCATCCCAGCAGGAGCAGTGTTTGATCGTCTGCACACACTGAGCTTAGCCGCCTGTGACATAGGAGTGCTGGGTATTCGGGACCAACTTCAACTGATCCTCCGTTGTCCAAACCTGGAAGGCTTGCATTTGTATGATTACTCTGAAAATATTGACGAGGACACCGAATCTATTCCAAGAGAGTGTTGGCCACATCTTAAGCGTATGTATGTTAACGCTCGCCTTCGGGACACGAGTGTGGCATCCATACTCGAAGGCGCCGGAACTGGAAGCGGGAAATTTTCCCACCTGACGCTGCAGCGATGTGACTTGGAGGAACAAGGATCCATGGCCCTTAGTCGCCATTTCTCCACGCTTGTGGAACTGGATCTTCAAGGTTGTCTCTCTGATCTCAGCTCAACGTTTCGGGATATACTATGTTCTTGTTCAAGGCTGGAGACTCTGTATGCCACGGATATCCTCGGGAGAGATATCGTGGCAGGAGGACCCTGGGTTTGTCAACAGCTTCAGGCACTGAAGATTTGTTTTCGGTTTGGAGAGTCGGAGGAGGATCTACAGCAGGAGGTTTTTGAGCGCCTATCGACATTGACTCGACTTAGGCGGTTGGAGATGTACCTTCCCGAGCACGGTTCCTACGAGGAAGAATACTCATTGGAGTTTCGACTTGAGTATGGGATGGGACGGCTTGCAACATTACAACAGCTGACCTTACTCAGCTTTGAAGAAACAGACAACAGGACCTACCTTCCCCATGTGGGAAGGGAGGAAGCTTTATGGATACTGGCCAACTGGAAGGAACAGACGAGTATCCGCGGAAGGCTTGACGAGGATCCCGACGAAGACCATGCACTGAAGGAGGCTCTTAGGTTTTTTGGTGCTGATGTGGAGTAATAAATGAACAGTGTTTGGGGCACAAGCTGGAGAGTCATCATCGGTTGGTGCACGGATGCAAAAAAAATGTCCTCTCGCCTCTCCTCTCGATCTCATTCACTCATCAACTCTCATTCCCAACTTCCCTTTACCATCACAGCACAGACACCGTTGCAAGCGTTCAAGCCAGCCATGTTGCCCGAGAGACCGCTGGAGATACCGGAAATCACAGGACTGGTTGCCTCGTATCTCGATAAGAAAGACCTTGCACGCTGCGTTCAAGTCTCCAAGAGGTGGAAACACCTGTTTCTTCCCCACCGATGGAGAGTCGTGCGAGTGGGCAGCAAACCTAGCAAACACTTTTCTAGTCGGCATGGCAAATCTCGATATCGGATTGGACCTCACCCAAGCGACGTTTACCACCATCGCCACTTGATACAGGACTTGTCTCTCTCGGGGGATACAGCCGGACTCGAAAAATACAACTATCCCATCCTGCGCAAGCTGACTGTCGATTATCAAATCGGCGCCGAAGACCCTGAGAGGGAGGTCTTCCTGGAACTCATCGAGATGTTTCCGTCACTAGTCGACTTGGACATCGGGAGAATCAAGTTGACACCATCATCATGGTCAGCACTGTCCGCGCACCCACATCTTAGGAACCTGTCCTTGTGTCACATGGTGATCAAGGCCATGGATGCATCATTGTTCTGGGACGTGTGCAAGAAGCTGGAGAGTCTCACTCTGACCAATGTCGTTATCCGAGGTGGAACCATCTCAACGGGCGTTGTGTTCGATCGTCTGAGCAAACTGGATATATCAACTGATGACAATGAAGGAAGGAACACGCAAGACCAACTGGATCTGACCCTCCGCTGCCCAAACCTAAAGGATTTGCGTTGGTGCGACCTTCAAGGTGTCGAGGTCGGTGAGCATCCTAATGTGGACACAAACTGTATCCCGAAAGGCTGGTGGCCTCACCTTCAACGCCTCCATATTGCTCAGAACCTTCGGGGCACGGAGGTGGCATCCATACTTGAAGGCATCGGAGATGAACGGGGGAAGCTTACCCACTTGATGTTTGATGGCTGTTTCGTGAGGAGACAAGGGTCCAAGGCCCTTCACCTCCACTTTGCGACGCTCGTGGACCTGAATCTTGCAGAGTGTCGCTTTGTGAGCAGCTCAACCTTTCGAGATATACTATGTTCTTGCCCAAGTCTGGAGATCCTTTATGCCAAGGGAGTCCTCGCAAGAGATGTTGTGGCAGGTGGATCCTGGGCTTGTCAACAGCTCCGGGAATTGAAGATTTGTTTCCTGTTCGGATCCTTGGAGATGTATCTTCAGGAAGCCGTCTTTGAGCGCCTTTCGACATTGACTCGACTTGTGCGCCTGGAGATGCACATCCCCAAGTATCAGTTCTATGAAGAAAAAGGCAAACTAGAGTTTCGACTGGAGAATGGATTGGATCATCTGGCAAGTTTACGACAGCTGACTTACCTCGACTTTGACAGACAGCCGGAAAGCGGAGCGTACGTTCCTCAGATGGGAAAGGATGAGGTTGTGTGGATGTTGGCCAACTGGAAGAGACTGACGATCATCTCTGGAACGCTCAATAGAAATCTGAGAGAGGATCAAAGATTGAAGGACGCGCTCAAGCTTCTTGGTGTCAAAGTGTAGGCGGGCGTTTCACAACATGAGACCTGACGACAATTGCATTAAAGATCTAAAAGACTGTATCCACCACTGGCGCGGTGAATCTCGGCACACTGATGTCCGTCAGCGGCTGCAATTTCATCACCACAGGCAGACCGGGCATGGTCACACAATCCAAAATCGTCCTCTCCCATCTCGTCACCCCCACCCATCGCTCATTCCTCGATCCTCATTTCAACTTCCCATCGCCGTGCAGTACAGACACCGTTTCAAGCGTTCAGGAGAGCCATGTTGCCCGAGAGTCCGCTGGAGATACCAGAGATCACAAGATTGGTTGCGTCGTATCTCGATGGGAAAGACCTTGCACGCTGCGTTCAAGTCTCCAAGAAGTGGAGGCACTTGTTCCTTTTTCACCGATGGAGAGTCGTGCGCGTGGGCAGCAAACACCCCTCTACTCGGAGTGGCTCCTCCCATTGTAGGATCGGACCTCACCCAAGTGGCATCTACCACCACCGCCACCTAATACAAGAACTGTCACTCTTTGGAGATACGGCCGGACTTGAAAAATACAACTATCCCATTCTGGGGAAGCTAACGGTCGATTATCAAATCGGCGCTGAAGACCCTGAGCGAGAGGTCTTCCTGGAACTCACTGATATGTTCCCGTCGCTGATCTACCTGGCCGTCCTGAGAATCAAGTTGACTCCACCATCATGGTCAGCACTGTCCGCGCATCCACGAATAATGTGCCTGTCCTTGTGTAATATGGAGATCAAGGTTACGGATGCGCCGCAGTTCTGGGAAGTGTGCAAGAAGCTGGAGGGTCTCACTCTGACTGACGTCGCTATCCGCGGTGGAACCATCTCAACGGGCGTTGTGTTCAATCGATTGAACATATTGGAAATAACCACCCATCACGGCGAAGTGGCGAACACACAAGACCAACTGGATCTGATCCTCCGCTGCCCAAGTCTGGTGCACATGTTTTGGTGCGACTCTCGTACTATTGGGGCCGACAAGCATCCTAACATTAACACCAACTGTATCCCTAAGGGCTGGTGGCCACACCTTCAACGCCTGCATATTACTCTGAACCTTCGCAGTACGGAGATGGCATCTATACTCGAAGGCATCGGGGATGAACACGGGAAGCTTACCCACTTGGAACTGAATGGATGCTTCTTGAAGAATCAAGGATCCCGGGCCCTTCGTTCACATTTTGCTACGCTCGTAAAACTGGATCTTGCGGACTGTCGCTATGTGAGCAGTAGGATATTTCGGGATGTACTATGTTCCTGCCCAAATCTGGAGATTCTATGTGCCAAGGGCGTCCTCGCAAGAGATCTCGTCGCCGGTGGACCCTGGGTCTGCCATCGCCTCCGAAAGCTTAGCATCTGTTTCCTGTTTGGAGAGTCGGAGCAGGATCTACAGCAAGAAATCTTTGGACGCCTATCGACATTGAGTCGACTTGTGCAGTTGACAATGCACACTCCTAAACACCAATCCTATGAAGAAGAAGGCAGATTGGAGTTTAGACTGGAGAACGGATTGGACCAACTCGCAAGTTTACAACAGTTGACCTCACTCAGTTTTGACAAAGAGAACGGACCCCATATTCCTCAGCTGGGAAAGGATGAGGTTGTATGGATGCTAGCCAACTGGAAGAAACTGACGATCATCTCTGGGAAGCTCAATGATGATCCTAGAGAGGATCAAAGATTGAAGGACGCGCTCCAGCTTCTTGGTGTCAAAGTGAAGTCGGGACTTTCACAGCACGGCACTTGACGGCAAGATGTTGATAAAGAAGTCAGTTGACCAACAAGTCTTGCTTGTCCGACTGAGGTTCATGTCCAGAGAGACGTCGATTCCGTGCAAGTCTTCGATCGGACTTTCAGGGTGATTGGGGACTTCGTAGATCTCACTGTGATTCAGGCCCAGCTCTGTTGGCTGTGTTGCAGCCTCATGGGCTGGTGGTGACTCCCAGACGATGGTTGTCTCGATGCTTGTCCACTTCCAGCGGTAGAGGTCTCTTCGTCCCATGCTCGACCTTGAGGAGTAGTTTGCTCATGAGCAAAAGAGAGAGGGATCAGTTTCGACTGGTGGTGCTGAACAGTGCTAGTGTAGGTCACCATCTCTGATTGGATGGGACAACCAACGGTCCTCGCGCGGGGATGCAGCTCCTGGGAATTTTCAACGAAGTCGATAAACCTTTTTGCTCAGGTTGTGGGAGGGCTGTAAGGTTGTTAGAGTTGATCGCCCATATTCGATCTTTGAGAATTGTCGGTGTAATCAGCCGTAAACCTGCCTGCGCCCCCCCAGCCT